>WNGK01013102.1_pt1 | contig 16628 bp, 16 predicted proteins | sample 5400601 | NCBI WGS metagenome assembly WNGK01 (sample SAMN13153376, study PRJNA577476) | soil metagenome | isolation source: 60 cm soil or saprolite under Garry oak tree replicate 1 | place: USA:California | collected 2016-06-15
CGTTTGTGGCTCAGTGTAATTATGAGGCGAACCTGAACAAGCCTGCGACCAGGGTGGTCAGCTGCAATACTACAGGTATCTGTAGGACTGTTGGGACGCTTGAGAATACTCTAGGTGTCAAGAAGGCTAGGGTTGTCGTGTTCCGGAGGGGGACCGATCCGTGGGAGAGTCATAAGAATGGTTTGATCAATACGGTTGTTCCGGAGGCTCATATTCCGTCTCATCAGGGGCCTGATGCGAGGACTGTCATTCCGAAGTTGAACATTACCACTATGGCGGCTAAGGGCCCATTCAACATTGGCCATCTGCATTTCGCGATGGTCCAGATGAAAGACAACCCCGAGAAGAAGGACGTGTTGAAAGTGTTCAAGGCTGCACCTAGACTGGCACCCGTGAGAATGAGCGATGGGGTCGATAGCATGAACGCGGTGGCGGAAATGATGCGAGACCTAGGCAGGGCCAGAGCGGACATGTGGGAGATAGCCTACTGGGAAGACGTGCTTAACGTTGAGGATGGAGAAGTGAACATGGTCTATCAGGTCCATAACGAAAGCGTAGTTGTGCCAGAGAACGTAGACGCCATTCGAGCGTTGACAGGTCTGGAGACTGACTGGAAACGGTCAATTGCCCTCACCGACGAATCACTGGGAGCGACGGGCAACTTTCTGCAAAATTAGCACACTGGCGACAAGCTAGCTGTAATTTGCTTAGGTCATTGTGCTATACTTTGCAGTATTGTAGCATATGGTCAAGATAGGATTATTGCGAAAGTTGAATGAGCATCTGAGAACTCGAACTGACAACCTATTCTATCACTTCGACATAGTGCCAATCACCCGCAACTCCCATTTGCTTTCCTATATCCAAGTCTGACCTGTGACGGTTACGCCAATGAAGCCAAACTACCTTCAGTCTGACCCAACGTGATTTTGGCGGATAGTAGCTAGCCACATACAGGAAAAACCCCCACTTGCCAATCGGAGCTTTCTCGACTTCTCTAGGAATTACCCAACTCCAAAAGCTCTCAATAGGTTTGGAGCCGTCTAAGCTACCGCGTCCTCTCCATTCATCCTCTACGGTCGAAAGGTCATAGACTCCATCAAATGACCCACCCGGCTTCTTGATGTAAGCTGCGACGAAGCCATTATCGAGTTCGCCTTTGAAATGCGCCTCGAATAGGATGGGGTCTCCTCTATGAAAGAATGCTTGATGCGGCCATAAGTCAGACTTGAAACGGTCTTTTGGCCTTGTTCGAAGGTTCTCAATTGATTGCTCTTGAATGAAGGGTCTAGTAGTTACTTGCGATTGACTACTAGTGCGAGTACCAAGAGGATTCCTTGCTTCGCCTCGTAGGACTAGGGTAATTGCAAAGGTCATAGTTGGAAGAAGAATACCGAAAAGATAGAGGTCAGTGATATTGGCCAAAAGGTCAATCACTTTTAGAACTTGCAGAGTGATGGTCGTGAGAATCGAGACAAGAACCACTAAAGTACCGATTATCCGAGCCGCTGGCTTCTCCAAGAGTTGTTATCAAGTCATTACCAACCGACCTTTTACACCCTTTGGGGCAACCCAAGACTTGACAGAACCCTTTGCGGCAAGACTTTTCAGAACCGTTGTCCTTGCCAGACCATGACAATCATTTCTCAGGACCAAAGGGATGCAGTCGAGAAGCTGAGACAACGACTCGTATCCTCAACCGAGACCCTTACCACAAACAAGGTCGAGGTCAAGCTCATTCACAATCAGTCCTCGCAAGTACTCGTGAGAAGTTTCACCTTGATTCAAGATGAGCCCGCGAGCATCGCGGGAGGAGCAACGGGTCCTACTCCGACCGATTATCTAATGGCCTCAGTCGGCATGTGCGAGAACGTGATCTTCGTCAGAAACGCCTGCCTCGCCGGCCTCTCCGTCGATTCCTTAGAGACCTCAGTAAGTGGTGTCTGGGACATGAAAGGGCTATTCGACATCGACGGGGTCCAACCCTTCTTCAAGACCATCACTGTCGAGACACGGGTTACCTCGAAGGACCCGGTGGCGAAATTGGCTGAAGTCGCTCGTTTGACTCATCGGAGGTGCCCTGTACACGCTACTTTGAGCCGGGCTACAGAGATGAAGTTCACACTGCTTGTGAACGGCCAGAACATACCACTCTAACGCGTTCCTAGATGCTACTTTGTCGGAGCGCCTTCAGTTTTCTCCCGGAAGAGTAGACCACCGAGAACAATTATGCTGATTGCGACAATGGCCTCAACAATCTCTACGTAGATTATTCCTGTAGGAGGCGACAAGCTTGAGAACTGTCCAGTCTGGTCGGCAATCATAGCCGGGAAGAACAGAATCGATCCTATGATGCCGAGCACCGGTGAGCGTCTGTAGCGTCTGAGTGTCAAAGCCAAGCAGGCAATGTTCAGTGCGAGTCCGGCGAAGACCAGACCTAGAGTTGCCATACCCAGCGTCGTAATCTGAGAGAGAGGTCTAGTTTCGAGACCTCCGAGCGGGGTCAACAAGAGATCCGCTATTACGTAGAGGACTATTAGCCACACCAAATAACTGGCTTTTCGGGAAAACTTCACCAGAATCCTCACTCACTCCGTTTTTCCTGTCTCGAAACGGGTTTTGTCAGGCGTTTGTTCGTTGAGTCTATCACGAGTGCGATGGCGAAGCCGTCGTATCCTTTGCTCCCCACCGTCTGTATGGCAGTAGCAATCACCCTAGGTTCACGTGCGAGCACCCTGTTGAACTTGCGTATCCCCCGAGCGTTCGGCTCGTCAGCAGTAGGATCGGCGACCCGTCCGTCCTGTACGACGTTGTCTGCGATTATGAGGCTTCCCGGATGGGAAAGCTTGAGCGCCCACGTGAAGTATTCCGCGTAACCTGTCTTGTCAGCATCGATGAAGATCAAGTCAAACCTGCCAGAGCGCTCGCGTAGTAGCCGTGGAAGGGTCTCCTGCGCCGGTCCAAGCCGTACCTCGACAATTCTAGACAGCCCAGCGCGTTTGATGTTGGCCATGGCAACCCTGGCATGTTTAGGGTCCGCCTCCAAAGTAACCAACCGACCACTATTCGGCAGAGCACGGGCGAGCCAGATAGTGCTGTAACCTCCCAACGTGCCAATTTCAAGAATCCTCCGAGCCTTCACACTCCTCGCCAACAGGTAAAGCAGCTTACCTTGGTTGGGTGTGACGCTGATCTGTGGGAGTCCAGCAGCCTTACTCGCCTTGAGCGCTTCCTCTAGAGCAGGGTCCGACGGGACAAGTAGGCTGTTGAAGTAACGGTCTACCCGCGTCCATTGTTTCTGACTCATTCTGAACCCTCTCCCTCTTCCGCAGGCCCAATTAACAATCCCATCTGGACCTCGTCGTGATACTTTCCATCCTCACCGAAGTAATTCTCGCGACTCAAGCCTTCCCTCTCGAACCCAACTTTCTCATAGGACCTTATGGCTCGATGGTTCTCCGCGACCACCGTCAACCTAACCCGGCGCCATCCTCTCACCCGCGTCTCCCGAATCCCCTCTCTCATCATCGCTGTGCCGAGCCCCACATTTTGAAAATCCTGGTGAAGATATATCAGCAATTCTCCAATCCCGTTCATCTGGCGCATGGGAATGGTGTAGATTTGCAGATGCCCTACAATCCTCGAATCAGAAAGTGCAATCAGATTAATTTTGTACTCAAGATTGGAAGTCAATCTCTCCACCTTCGCCCGATCGTAAGGCGGCAAGCCCCATCGGACGGCTTCGGGGGAAAGACCAGCGTACATGGCGACCAGAGCCTCCTTGTCAGATGAATCGTAATTTCGAATTGTAAGCCTCCTACCATCCTTCAAAATGACAGGCTTTGTCACAGCCGTCTGCAACAGTCTTCCATGTAGCGTCGATTTAGGCTTAGTTAAGACTGGTGACGCGGCATTGCTACTTGCCTCAGTGGCTAGGCTTGGAAAGCTCTTGATGCGGGAAAGGCCTTCCTCCAAGCAACCCGGACCTGAAGGTAACACAAGTACAACGGACAATACATGGAGAACAATCTGTCAGAATAGTATCGATTTCTCAGTTTCATGAAACGGTCCAAGAAAACCGCCGTGCCGAACGACCGAAAGCTCTCAAGCGAGGATTCTAGGTTCACTCTCCTCCTCTTCAAACAAGAATTCACGTCGATCAGGAACCATTTTGTCGCTTCGAGTGATAGCCGGGTTCCATCGCCCGAGACTAGTGATTGAACTAGTCCTAGGAGTGACATCGAAAGGGCTACCAAGAAGGCTTTGGCAGCTTCAGTCCGCCAAGGGACCAAGGGCTCGTAACTGTCCAGCTTGTCCTCCCCAAAGACAAGTTGGCTCTGGGACACCACGTTGGCCAGAACCAGCCTCCACGGCAGGATAATTCTGAGAAGACTTTGAAGATGCAAGCCGCCTGATAGATTGAAAGTTTCAGCCTCCTCGAGCAACCGGGAATACTGCTGCGTCTCGAGCGTGGACCTGTGAAACACAAAGTGCGATTTGAACAAGGCCGTGCGAGATGCAATGACTCGCTGAACAGCGCTGACCTGGCGGAGACCTGCAACATTGTGCTTGGTCTCGAGGCAAGCCAATTCGCTTCGCAACTTGTCCATCGTTTCCAGAGGGCAGTCATCGGTGACCAGCACGATGAAATCAATGTCGCTAATGCCAGGCTTGTATTGACCGTCAATTACGCTCCCGAATTGCCTGAGAAACCGGAAACACTTGCAGCCACAGCCAACACTGCCTCTGTAAAGCCCACCAATCCGCGAACTAATGCGTATGAACAGTGTGCTTCTACGCGAAACCACTTGGAGCAGCCTTCCCCATCTCATTAGCGAGCGGGTCAACAGAATCATGAAAGTCAGTGAATGACTGGATCGGTAGGCCGGCTATTTCTTTGCGGCTGCGTGGAACTTTTTCAGGACCCTAAGCATCGCATCATCCTCGTACTCTTCCACGATAATCCTGTAACCCTCCTCAGCTTCAGTGTCCACCAGTGACTTTGCCGAGTAGACCTCACAGACATAACTGTCCTCTTCAATAATGCCCATACCCTGCGGGCCTAGCTTCAGAACATCCAGCACGATCTTCAGAAGATTGTCCAAATCTTTGACTGACCTCGTATTCGTTACCTTCGGAGAGCCTTTCCAGAGGAAGAACAGTACAGTGAGGGTTACGAGGCGGTCGCCACGGTTCTTCGCCAGCTCAGCAAGCTCTTCGGGCTTGACCCTTTCCATAATCGCCTTTTTCAGCCCGCCCTCCTTCTCGGCAAGGTTCTGCCCCGCCGTGGCAGGTTCGAAAGGAACTACGTTGATGTCGAGTATTGTCTTGCCTTGGCTCTTACTTGTCTCCTCTTCTTCCTCTTCCATCTCCTCGTCTAATTCTTCCTCGTCACCCATTTCGCTATCCTCTCGCTTGTTTTTCTCCTAGTTTGTCTCGAGTATTTGTCTCGCCTTGTCGATGAACTGGTCTCTTTTTCTCTTGTGCTCTTTCACGTAACCAGCGACCAGTTCGAACCTCATGTTCTTGCACTCTCCACACAGCAGCGCTCCGCTCTTGCAATCATTTTGCATCTTTTCCAGATCCCCATCACCGTCCATGAAGATGAACCTGGCAAGATCGTAAATGGGGCAAATGTCAGGGTTGGCACCTAGCCTTCGCTGCTCCTCTACCGTCGCCCTTCCCCCAGTGAACGAGCTTTTGACCTTCCGCTCGATCGTGCCTAACGGCTCGTCCAGAGTGAAGAAGCTCATTGGGTCCCGTTTGCTCATCTTCGGCGTGCCGGCAAGACTCTTGATAAGTTGATGGTATGTCGACGACGGCGGGACGAACTTGTACCTCGACTCGAACTTCTGGGCAAGATCTCGAGTCAGCCTAAGATGCGGGTCCTGGTCTATGCCCACTGGGACCACAGTAGGCTTTGGTCCCCCGAACTCTTTCAGCTGCGGAAGAAGAATGTCACCAGCCTGGACAAGTGCGGCCTGGTAAAGCCCGAGTTGGCGTTCTCCGTATATGGCCTTGATCATGTTCAGTGTAACTGCTCCTCCTCTAGAGACTGATTGTTATCCTCGTAGGCCTCAATGTCTGCAATGCAGTAGAATGCTCGGCCTCCCATTCTCTGGAAATAGACAATCTCGGTCGCGGTTAGCAAGTTTCCAAGGTGAAATTCTCCCGACGGCTTGATCCCGCTCATCACCGCGAACTCCTTTCCCTTCCTGTGAGCGTCCAGGACCCTTGGCAGATCACGGTGGCCGAAAACCACTCCCCGGCGCATCATCATGCTCGGATTGGGAATCTGTGGGAGAATTGGGGCGAGGGGTTCGATGCCGAACTCTCTCAGGACTCGCGAGTAGTCTTCTACAACTGTCTCCCCCCAAGGATCGATAACCTCACCACCATGTTTCTCTGTAGGAGACAAGACATCACCTTGCGAATTCTGGAATGGGCACGGGAGCTTTGGATGGTTGGGAATAAAAGACTAGACCAAGAAACTAGGACTGTCTTGTGCCACAGCTTGGACAGAACTGGGCAACGCCTAGAATCTTGGTCCCACAATTATGGCAGAACTTGTACTCTTGTGTCGTTTGTGCCGGAGGTGTGGCCGGCTGCACCGTTGGCTGGGTGTAACTTGATGCTGGCGGTGGCTGGAAACCATAAGGCACTTGTGGCTGGTCCTGGATGGAGAAGAAGGCAACGATCTGGAAAACGAGGGCTATGAAGAGAATTGCGAACCCGACCAGAATGATCGTCGTCACTGCACCAATCAAGTAGAGCATGCCTGCCGTGGCAAAATGATGAACGTTCAATCGTTGAGCTGTCTTCTCATAGGCCCGCTTGAGATAGATCGCTGAGACGATCGAGAATACCCAGAAGAAAGCCAGCGTGGCCACGGCGGCCAGAACACCACCTGCTCCAAATGTAAACGCGCCAAATGAAATCAGCGTCGAAAACGATCCTGAAAGTAGGAAGACAAGAAAGCCAACCGCTCCGATTATCGCCGTGATTCCGGCGATCAGAGCATCGTCGAAGATGCTTCTATCCCGGACCACGTCTGAAATCTCGTTCAGCGCAACCAGAATCAATATCCACCCAACCAGACTCACGCCCGGAATGAAAACAAGAATCCCACCAATCCCGCCCAAAGTCTTCGCCGAGGTTAGAGAGGCCATTGGCATCAACCCCCCGCAAATGCAGATTTAAGCATGCGATGAGTCTAGTGAGGAATCAATTCGACTCTGCTTCTATGTCTCTTAAGCCTAGCTCGCGTATAGTGTCTCGACCATCTGCTTCGCCTCAGGCCTCGTAAATATTTCCTGTATTGACCTAGGTGTCTTGTCTTCGAACACTTCGTTCGCGTACCATTTTGAGCCGAATGCTATGAAGCGCATCAGTATAGGCAGAGTATCCCTGCCCTTCTCCGTCAGAGTCCATCTTACGCTGGTAGGCGTGGTCCCATTCTCCGTCTTCTTGATGATGCCGTCCTGTTCGAGTTCTTTGAGACGCATCGACAAGACCCGGGGTGTCAAACCTGGGATAGATTCGAGTAGCCGATTGAACCTGTCAATTTTCCTGAAGCCAATGTCTCGAAGGACAAGCATGGCCCATTTCCTTCCTAGGACCCCCATGCTGGCCTTGATAGGGCACATCCGGAACTTTACGTCCGGGCGTAATCCGCCAGTGTTGCCGCTTGTCGAGTCCTTCTGAAAAGTGAGTTTCTGCAAGGGCGGGCTATACTCTTATTCCCTTACCAGATTATTAAGCTATACTTTGTATAGTAGCAGTTGTGATCCGGTAAACCATGATGAAAGTATCGAAGCCTGACGAGGCAAGTTCCCGTTCAAGCTCTAGCCTCGATACCAAGCAGATCCTCACACTCCTAGTCGCCTGCCTCTCGATCATGCTGATAGTCATAGACACGACAATAGTCGTCAACGCCCTACCCTCTATTCAGAGAACGTTCACCAACGTGTCGTTCAAGGACCTAGAATGGGTAACAGCCCTCTACGCCCTCATCTTCGGCTCATTCCTCCTCACCTGGGGTAAGCTCGGCGACCAGTTCGGAAGAAAACGGATCTTCATGGCCGGCGTCATCCTATTCGTGCTAGGCTCCCTGATCGACGGAGTCTCCGGAGACCTCTCACAGATGCTCGTGGGAAGAGCAGTCCAAGGATTCGGCGCAGCCATGGCCTCCCCATCCACACTCTCAATCCTATCGACAACGTTCACAGGAAAAGCGCGTAGCATGGCCTTTGGCATCTGGGGCTCAGTCGCAGGAGCCTCAGGAGTCCTCGGGCCCCTCCTCGGCGGCTACTTCACAACTTATGCAGCGCCCGCCTACTGGCGCTGGTCTTTCCTCATCAACGTGCCCATCGGCATCGCTGCGCTTGTCGTAGCACAATTCGCAATAAGAGAAACCAAGTTCAGAGATCCAAAGTACACGACTGACTATCTCGGAGTAACCCTCGTCACTCTCGGCCTCTCCGCCATACTCTTTGGCTTTATCGAAGCCCAGACATACGGATGGCTGACACCAAACGAGACGTTCACGGTCGGAGGCTTTTCCTGGCCACTCACGAACATATCGCTCCCCGCTTTCAGCCTAATCACAGGCACGCTCCTGCTAGCATTCTTTGTCTTCGCGGAAGTTAGACGAGAAGGGAGGGGAAAGGTTCCGCTGTTCCCATTCAGCCTACTCAAGTTCAGGGGTTTCCGGTTCGGCCTGTTCACTGTGGGAATAGTGGCGATGGGCGAGTTCGCTGCAATATTCATCTTCTCACTCTACTTCCAAGTCGCAAGAGGACTATCAGCAATCCAGAGCGGCATCACCTTCTCACCCTTTGCGATAGGCGTGTTCGCGTTCGCACCGGTCGCAGGACGTCTCTCCAACCGCTATGGTCCCCGAAGAATAGTCACAGCTGGAATGCTGATCGAGACCGCAGCACTGTTCGGGCTATTCTTGGTAACCGGAGACTCCACTCCACTATACTACTTCTATCCGGTCCTAGCCATCTACGGGGCAGGGTTCGGCATGTCGCTCCCCCAGATCACCAACACTGTTCTGACCAGCGTGCCCTTCCAAAAGGCCGGTGTCGCCTCAGCAGCGAATAACACGGTCAGACAGATCGGCGCGGCCCTTGGCATAGCTGTACTAGGAGCGGTCATGGTAGCCCAAATCTCGACCGTCGGGCAAGCCGATCTTGCAGCAACCAGTTTACCGCAGACCGTGAAGCTTGCAGTCGCGAATCTGCTGAACTCTGGCCTGGCTGGGGGGTTGGCTCTCCCATCTGGACTAAGTCCAGCTACGCTAATCACCGTTCAGGCAGTTCTGAGTGATGCGATAACTCAAGGGACCCGATGGGCATCCTTTGCGGCGGCAATCTTCGTCTCACTAGGAGCAATCAGCTCGATGTTCATCCCCGATCCAAGGCTAGCAGCCACGGTGGAGCCGCGGAATGTCGAAGAAGCTCAGTCTCCAAGCGATGTTCAACCGGTTACTGTCCGAACCCGGTAGTGGAAAAACACGGACTGTAGCCCGAACGTTGTCTAGAACTGTTTTGCGTGGTCATAGACTTCCAGCTCGAACGCGGCACAGGGCAGGTTCAATCCCCAAGCCTTGATCACGCGAGGGTGAAGCTCGCCGATCATTCCAATGCTATTGTCCCCGCTTCTTATCTCTCCGAATCTTCCTTCGAGAAAGCTCGGGTGCGTTTCCGGGCTTATCTTGAAATCCACACCGAGCGCGTTGAGTAGCGCGTCCAGGCAGGCCCTAATCTCTGTGAACCCGGCGTTGGCGTGTATTGTTGCCGCGCTGAGTTTTCTAAGATCCGAGACCTTGCCAACCTTCTCTCCTTCAGGGATAGCGCAGGTTCCAACCTCGAATATTTTCTGCGGATACTCAACGTGGGTATTGTTACTGAGAAACTCCATCAGGCTGGGCAGGAGCCAGTTTCTGAGAGAGGTCAACGTGCTCATCTTGGGATTCTTCAAGTCGACCACTCGAGCGGGAGGCGCGTTCATTTGTTGCTCAAGAGGCTCGTGGGAGGTCAACGAGTAGGTTAGAATTTCCTGGAATCCTAGGCCAACCATCAATTCAGCCATCGTGTCCAGTCTATCAGTCTGAGATGTCAGCCCTCCGGGGGTCCATACTTGAGGCCATTCCGTTCTAATCGTGTTGAGGTTCGTGGCAATTGCGACATCTTCGACAAGGTCCACCTGGTGCATAATGTCCAGCCGGTAACAGGGAACTTTCACCTCGATGATGCCCTTACCCTTGGGCGTTGCTGCGTAGGATGCTTTCCTCAGCAATCTGACCACTTCGGCTTGACTGAGGCTGGTCCCCAGGAGCTCGTTCGTATAGTCGACTGATAGTGTAGCCTTAGAGGGACTAAGGTCCGGGGTCACGACCTTCCGGGGAGAGCCGTATGAATAGTCGATATTGCAGGAGAAGATCCTGCCGCCCCGGTCCGACAGTGCCGTCACGACAATCTTCAAAGTATTATTCACCACCTCGGCGCCGGTCCCGGTCACCTCAACTAGAATGTTCTTGGTGTCCGTCGTAACCCTTCCAAGATCGTTCGAGTTGATGACAGGTGGAAGCGAGAGTATCTTTCCCCCTCCATCCACGAGCAACGGCCACTCTTTGAACGGGGCGATTATGGGGCCATACTCCAGGCCCTTCGGATGCTTCTCAACAATCTCGGCTAACGTCATTTTTTCTTCTGACCCTAGAGGTGCGAAAGACTTCTCGCTGGGCTTCGCGACTGTATAGTTGAGGGGCGATTCGACAAGGTCCGCTTGGTAGAAGCCTATCGAGGCTTTCTTCCTCTTCCTCCCATAAGTCTGGTCCATCTTGTCCTGAAGACCGATCCAACTCTTCAAAGCCTGGTCAGAATTCTTTACGCCCTTCACCACTGCACAGGCAATGTACGGCCTGACCTGCTGGACTCGCTTGTCGACTAGGACCTTGACCGCGGACCGTCCACTAATCCTGGGTGGAGTGCTAGGATGCTTGCCGAGGAATCCTCGGAGCGCTCGGGCGATTCCTTCGACGGACCAGATATCTGGATGATTGCTGTCCTTCACCTCGATACTGACTGTCCCGATCAGCTCGTCGATGGAGTCCACGTCTCCCTTAACGTATGCCAAAATCTGGTTCAGCTCGTCCTTGTCCCGGGGCACCTTACTTCCCAGTAGTGTTTCAAGGTCGTCGAGGGAGAATTGTACAGAGGGCGTGTCTACTCGACCTTCTGCTCCCTGATCCAGCCCAGGTCACTGGTGAACAACTGGCGAATATCCTGGATTCCCCGGCTCATCATGTAGAGCCTGTCGATTCCCAGACCCCAGGCGATGACTGGGACCTTGATGCCCAGAGGCTCTGTGACCTCTGGTCGGAAAATTCCGCTGCCTCCAAACTCCAGCCAGCCAAAACCTTGCTTGTACGCCTGTAGCTCAACGCTTGGCTCGGTGAACGGGAAGTAGTCAGGCTTGAAACGCACCTTGTCGGCGCCTGCGACTTCTTTCGCAAACATTTCTAGAATGCCCAACAAGTTGCGAAGATTCAGGCCCTTTCCGACCACGATGCCTTCGACCTGGTTGAACTCTGTCAGGTGGGTCTTGTCGAGAAACTCGGGCCTGTAGCAGCGCGCGATGGCGAAGTATTTTCCCGGGATCAGAAGATCCTTTGAGAGTAATGTTCTGACGCTGAGGGCGGTTCCATGGCTGCGGAGGATTAGCTTCGACGCCTCTTCCCTGGAGTACTTGTAACGCCAGCCTGTCGAGCCTGTCTTCCAGCCATTCTCGTGAGTCCGAGCCACGCGGTCAACGACCTCGCCCCAGTCTTGGAGACTCGTCTTTTCAGGCTCTTTGAGATAGTATAGGTCGTGAATTTCTCTTGCCGGATGGTCCTGTGGCATGAAGAGGCAGTCGCAGTTGATGAATGCCGGCTCGACTAGCGGTCCGGAAACCTCTTGGAACCCAAGAGCTACAAGTTTCCTCTTAACCTGACGTAGGAATCTTGTGTAGGGATGATATTTTCCTGGCCGAATGGCTGGGACGGGAGAGGAAACATTGTAGCTTCTCAGACGGACTTTTTCCCAGTCTCCCGAAGCGATCATGTCGCCCGTGAGGGAACTGACCTCTCCACGAGCGTATTCGCTGGGGATAGTTTCGAGACCAGTCTGCGTAATTTCTATGGTTCGCTCGTTCCTTGGCCTAGACTCGAGAATATTTCTCTTGAGAAGCCTCTTGGCTGCACTCTGAAGAATTTCAGGCAGTTCTTCGAGTATCAATCCATGATGCTCGATCTTTTCAAGAAACCTTTCGTCATCATCCTTCTCGGGCCTCTTTTCAACTGTAAGTACCAGTCCTGACTCTTCTCTCTCGATCCTACCCCATCCTTTTCGAGTAATCCAGCCTGTTACGATGGGAGTGAACTTTGGATCAAGACCTGCTTGCTTCACAGCCAAGTCTATCGGCATCCGACCGCCTCCCTCAGGGAAGACATCGACAACCCTTCGCTCCGGGAGTCCCTGCCAAGCGCTAGTAATTCCTTCATCTGTGCATGTGAGTTCGGTCTTCCGAGCGACGGTTTCTCTGACTAAACCTAGGTTTGTGAGAGTGAGAACGGATCTGGCAATGGCGGAGTCAGCTAGTTCTGTGATCCTAGCCAGGTTCGCTAGTGTGGATTTTCCATTCGAGTCTCGAAGGGCCTTGAGAACTAGCACTTCGTTCTCAAGCAGCTCGACCATCGTGGAAAATCTCCAGCTTTCCGGGGGATTCTCGGTGTCGGTATTTTAGTGTTGGAGTCCCGGTTGGACTAGTGACGGCCTAGTTTGTCACCCTCCGTTGTTTGTTCAGGTTAGGATTGGCTATCATACCTGCCCACGGGTGTTGAATCAAGATTCGTATTGAAGGTCGAATTCTTCAACCATCGGACCCTTGGACAGGCCGCGAGGGTCACGGCTCAAGCTCACACTATGTTCTATGTTCTTGATGGCGTCTGGCGAGACGCTGATTCAGTGGAGCAGGTTGTACTGACCAAGATACCTGGAACCGAGTGGGCTAGAGACATCTGGCTCGTGCCAGGAAAACAACAGTCCTCAGAAATCTAGACCCGCAGTTCTCCAACTCCTTCTCGAACCCATTTCCAGCCCTTAGGATATCCTGCGCAGCGGGGCCTGAGAGACAGACCTTTTCGAGCATAACGGAGAACTGAAGGTTGAAGAAGCCGGATTGGAAGGAAAGAGATGCTGAGCGGGCAGCTTGTATGACCCTGAGGCAATAGAATCGTTTCGCAAAGCCGGATCGATAATAGCCAAGCTACGCAAGGAAATCCCGGCCCTAGTCAGCCCTGGAAAACCAGTTCTCAAGATCTGCGATGAGCTGGAAGACAAGATTCGTGCGATGGGCGGGAAACCCGCTTTCCCCGTGAATGTTGGAATCAACGAGGTCGCAGCACACTATACGAGTCCCCCTGGCGACACGCTGACTATCCCGCAGGGAAGTATGGTGAAGGTTGATTTTGGAGTACATGTCCAAGGCTATCTGACGGACACTTCGGTAACGGTTTACTTTGATCCGAAATTCGAGCCAATGGTCAAGGCCTCTAGTGAGGCATTACAAAATGCGATCCGTGCCTTTAGGCCGACTGCGAGAATGTCCGAGATAGGCCGAACCATCCAAACCACCATAGAACGCTATGGCTTCCAGCCTATCAGGAACCTTACGGGACACAGCATCGAGAGATACACCATTCATGCGGGAAAATCTGTACCAAATGTCCCTCAACTCCTGAACAACGGTAAGATCCTTGAGGGAGAAGTATACGCCATAGAACCCTTCGTCACATTGGCACGGGCGGAGGGCGCTGTCACTAACGATGTGAACTCGTACATCCACCGATTCATCAAGCTGAAAGGTGCCAAGAACCCGGAGTCGAAGAAGGTCCTAGAGGAGATTCATCAACAGTACTCAACGCTCCCATTTGCCGTGCGATGGCTTGAGAAGAAATTCTCGAGACAACTTGCAGTTAGCGCTGTTAAGGACCTCGTCAGAGACAAGTGCTTGGGTTCGTATCCAGTTTTGGTCGAGGAGACTCGTCAGCCAGTGGCCCAGTCTGAACACACTGTGCTGGTTACCAGTGACGGGTGCGAAGTCTTGACTGGTTCTTGAAAACGCGCTATTTCTTCTTCAGGTCATCGGAGTAGATTCCGCTGATGAAGAGGGTCGGGTTGCCACACTGGCTGCACTTGCCCTCCTGCTTCGAGACATAGTCGCCTAGTGCGAAGTTCTTCATCTGTTTGAAGAGTGCACATTACCACGGACAGGATCTTCGTGTTCGAGAATGGCCCTAGCGCGAAGCCTCGTCTTACTCGCAGAACTGAGAAGCTAACAAAGCCAAGGGTGACGATCACTATTGAGAACCATAAGAGGGCGGCTGGGACATCGTTCTCGTTCAGAGAGCCGATGCCAAGGTTCAGCGCGACAACGCCGACAACGACCATAATCAGGGCTAGGGCATATCGTAGAATGATTGAGCCACCCGGTGGCCTGCCCGATGACACCCTTGTTGGAGCCTTCTACTGACCTATACCTATCGTGTTTCCTATTCCAGCGACTATCACTGTGTCGCCAGGCTTGCTCCGCTCCACAATGAGCTTCTTAATCCTGTCGTGTTTCCTATTCCAGCGACTATCACTGTGTCGCCAGGCTTGCTCCGCTCCACAATGAGCTTCTTAATCCTGTCGATGACCTTCTCCCCAGCCTCAAGTATCTCCTTCTTCATCGGAGTAATGGCCTCCTGAATGCTCTCCTTTACGATAACCGCGTAGACCGGAATCTTCTGCTTCGTCGCCTCTTCCTCAATCTTGAAACGCTCCGTGCCGATTCCCCCTATCGCTGCGCCGATTCCCTCGCTTACCTCTCCCGAGGTTTCGCCCTCAAACTTGACGGCAGCGTCAACCATGACCACCATAGATACTTTGCCGATATTCTCCTGGAGGATAGAGCGTATTGCATCCCCTGGTTTACCAACGTTGCCACCGGGACCCTCAGCCTTGAGCGCTATGACTCGACGATCCTCCAGAGACGTCTCGGCCACGACAACGTCCTTCTCCACCTTCCGCTTTTCCTTGTCTTTCATCAGCCGTGAGGCTACAAGTGGTCCTATGCCGTCCCCGATGGGCTGGCCCTCCGCGAATGCGCGGGCCGCGCCGAGGTAGGCTTCCGCCTCCTGCAGGACCATTGGAAGAATTGCCTGGAGCTGGATTATGATGAAGAAGCTGCTCGTCTTCTTGCCAAGCAGGTAAAAGTGCCGGACAATCCTGAAAATCGTGTTCAGAGCCCATGAGGCTTCGACCAGGTTCTCAAGATTGTTGAGGACCGAGTCGCTCGCGCTCGGTGCAATCATCCGAACATCATCCTTGAACTTGAGATCCCTGACGTCCAATAGGTGGTCGAACTTGCCGACAATACCTTGCGGGTCCATGTCAACCGGCGTGATGAAGAACTGTTCCATGAGAATCTTCAGGCTAGGCGCCGGGTCCGTGATCGGCTTGCCCTGCTCCTTAATCGTCTTCAGCGCAAGCTCGTTCGACTGAGTCCTAAAAATATCCAGCCGCCTAAGCCCCTTGTCAATCTCCATAAGATAGAGGCGCATCTGAAGTTTCTGGCCGAAGAAAATGAATGAGATGAAAAACACGGTGACGAGAACTTGGAAGATTTGGCCTAGTGGTCCGCCAAGGTCGCCGAGAAGTCCGCCCTGTAAGGCCGCACTAAAAACCACTATGCCTGCACCGACTACAAAACAGTCTAGACCGTTTTCGTTGTTATAAACGTTGATTGGCTAATCGCCACTTCGGAACCCAAATGTATCCGTGGGTTCTTTCAGAACTCCGGAACCCGTTCGACTTTTCCTATCGTCTAAAATCCCGAAGCTCGCTGTCACCTGTTTGTTCTCGGACCGGTTGAACTCTACAATTATTCCAGTTTGAAGGTTCAATGAGTACAGCGAGAATGAAACAGAAGACAAGGACCGTCCTGACGCTAAGCCTGATTGCGATAGCGACCGCAGTGGCTACCTTCACGGCAATGGGCAGTTACTTTCCCACCACAATCATTGCTCGTTCATCCTGGAGGGCCCCACGAGAGCTTGTGTCCGGTTTCAAGCATGCTGAACTCGAATACTAACGCGACTCTGACCTTACTCAACTGCGGATACCCGTATACGACCACGCTTATCGCGTATTACGTCCATTCAGGGAGTAGTGTCTACTCGAACCCGTACTGGGATGGACCTTCGATTCCGGTGAATACTCAAGCCTCAGTCAATATTCTCATTGATGGACAATCTTTCACATTCCAGCCGGGAAACTATTACCCGATCGACATCGTCTCAACCCGGTCGCGCTTTGTAATCACCCTGGCAACATGAGCCAGCGAAGCTCTAGATCCAACTCAGGGGACTGGGCAATGCAGTGTTGAGGTGAGAAAATGGAGTTGGCAGCGGTCTAGGGTTCGCGTGGGCTTCCGCACCACACTACCACCTCGATCGCCTGGGAGATTCACTTCCGTGTTCGGAATGGGTACGGGTCCTAGCTCCCAGCTATGGCCGCCAACCCCAAAAATCATGC
>WNGK01009605.1_pt1 | contig 16625 bp, 14 predicted proteins | sample 5400601 | NCBI WGS metagenome assembly WNGK01 (sample SAMN13153376, study PRJNA577476) | soil metagenome | isolation source: 60 cm soil or saprolite under Garry oak tree replicate 1 | place: USA:California | collected 2016-06-15
CCATTTTGTCATAATCTTGAACATGGATTCCAGTCTCTTCATTTCGCCTTGACTGTGCAATTCGGCAATAGTGGGCGCAAAAATATTATTCAAGGAAAGCAGCGGCATCGCTATAAAAGCACTGAGACGTATTGCAGCCCCATACTGCCCAATTGCTACGACAGAAACGCCAAAGACCGCCAGCAGGATGGTGTCTATAGAATCCAATACAGTATCGATAATCGTCGTCAAAAAATTAAAGCTGGCAAAAGTAAGCCACTCGCGCACTTCATACCGTTCAGGTTCCGGCGTAGCAACGCGAGAAACCTGGCGCAGCAGGAAAAACATATTGAGTACCGCGCTGAACATCGTACTGATGAGCAACACCAGGGCAACCGCGGTGATACCATCCTTATCATGACGGAACAGATAAATGACACCGAGCATCAGAAGAATCTGCAATAGCGGCTGGAGTACGCTGGTTGAAAGCACACGCCACTTAAAAGCCTTAAACCCGCGCAAGCCGGCAAACCACATCACCTGCATTGTCATCAGGGGAATGACAGGGGCCATCACCTGCAGCAGTGCAATTGCTCGCGCAAGCGTTGCCGCGTTGTCAAGCGTATGATGTTTTAAACTGAGCCAGAGAGTAACAAGCTGGGGAGTAAAAAATAACAACAGCAGAGCGCCCAGCAAGCCCGCTATTCCGGCCAGCGCAGTGCAAAATAACAACAAACCCTGGAGAGATTTTGTCTGCTGCTTGCCTCGGTAGATGGCCACGTAGCGCACCATCGCGTCATCCAAACCAAGATTGAAGATCGCAGAAACGAGATTGACCAGCGATAAACACAGTGTATAGAGGCCATAACCTCCCGCCCCAAAACCGTACTGGATCAAAAAAGTGCTCACATACTTGAGCATGCTCCCGACGATATTCCCAAATCCGACTATCCCGGCCGCGCCCGCGGCGCCAGAAACCTCCGTTTTCATCACCTTCTGAGAAGCGCCCAGTTTTGTCGTTACGCTTGTTAGCGCCATCATCGGAATAGTGCTCAACTTCGCAAATTGGGGATCATCGTCAATCGCGCCCAACCGCCTGGTATCCACCCCATCGCCTATCGCAGCAATTAGACTGGCATCAAGGTCAGCCGGCGGAAGAGGCGTAAGCGTGTCAAGCAGCGCTATTTCCTTCCTCCTCCAGGCAGCCGGCGCGAACTGTCTGGGTTGGACCTGGGTAACTATCGTCGGCCTATCCCAAACATCGTGCTCCCTGTCGGGATGGCCGTTGTGGTTTGCCTGGTAACCATCCCCATTCTGGCCTCCTTGATCTTGTACAGGAAGCTCTGTCGCAGCAACCAAAAACTCCCCTCGATTCCTCATCAGCTCAGGGGTAGCAATAGGCGCCTCCAACGTTGCCTGATCCGGATTATCGCGGGGGCTTAATTCATTGCCCCATCCTAAAGGCCGAAACTGCAATCTGCGCGAACCTCGCGGCACAACGTCTTGAGATTGTATCGGATGATTGCTCATCAAACATCACAGCCTTTAAAGGCAAGAGCACACCAGGTCCATAGCTCTTGCTAGCATACTGATTTCGGGTTCGATCTATCCAATTTCGGACTAGACATATCCCAGGTCACGCAGGTGGCTGATGATAAGTTCCTCATCTTCCTCGGATAACTCCTGCTGCCGGGCAGTTGCGCGAATTGGATGAGTTTCCAGGTAATCAGGCGAGAACAGCGTTGCTATAGCGGAACTCTCCATGTCCACGTATTCCACGCCGAGCGCGTGTAGAAGTGTTGGAACGACAGCTGTAAGGGGCGCGTGTTCGTACTCCGTTACTCGTTCCGCCAGTGACGGCGCTGTTGCAATAAGAAAACCGCCCACCGTAGATGGATTCACACCCGCCAGCGCCGTCTCACCTGCCGCGGCAATAAAGGTCGTCTCATCAAAACCAACCCGTTTACTGCTCTCCGAAGGCGCGTAGTCTGGCTTAAATAGCACCACCAGATCGGGCGCGCAGAAGAGATAATCCCCTGTGTAGAGTTCTTCCTTGCGGTAGACACGCTCGATTACAGCTTCTCCGTTCTGAGGATTGCGCAATTTGCCTGGCAAGGCTTTGATCAGCGAATCGCGTACCTCTTCATATTCATCCTGGGGATGCACCGCCCCCTGTGCGTCCCGCCCTAGCAGGTTCACCATCAGTTGGCCATTGCCTGCAAAGTACGCTAGTGAATTCAACCAGTCGACCTTGCCGCTCTGCTCATCGCGTTCAATCATTTCCATATCAGCAAGAAAATTATTCATATTGACAAAATGTTCGACCAGAGATGGCTGCGTATCTGAGAGCAGCGCCAGCAGCCCATCCTCTCCAGCCCACTTGCGAGCAACCTCTAATGCCTGGCCAATCGCCGTTGCGTCAGCATCATGCGCCGCGTGCATCTCGCACTTGACGATCAAACATGTAGAGGCCCGCTTTATCGCGCCCGGGTCTGATTCCGTCATGCTTCGTACGGATGAAACCAGTTCCGACGGCGTGGTTTCCTGGTAGGAAACCGTCCAACCCACAGCGCGCAGTTGATCGGGCAGTAATGCTGGCGTCGTGCCGCGTCCCCTACTTTCCTCCGTAACAGCATAGTTACGAGGGATGAATGTATCAAAAAAGCCAAAAGTAGAGGGAGACTTACCACTGAAAACCTGGTAATGTTGAGACTGCGGTCCCGTGATAGGTGACGGGTCGAGTTCGACCATGACGCCCCGCTCTATCAGTGTTTCTACCTCGGGAAGCGCGCGCATATCTACCAGGCGCGCGCCGCTTAACCACAGCACAACCGCCTTCTGCATAACCGTATCTGTGTGACTCATTTCTTTCATCCTTCTATCTTGGACGCGCCAAATCGGGTCCCTTCGTTTGCATAGGCAATCGGCTTTACACCGTCTACCGCGGCTTTTTTACAGGCCATACGCCATTTTTGATCTTTATACATCAGCAATCCCCAGATAATCCAACTCGTCACCACCTGCGGCATCTCAGTTAATACAGCGATCTGGCGTGGAGGGATAAAGAAACCGCCCGCGAAGAAATCGCCCACCATCGAACCAGCCGTCAAACCAATGCAGGCCAGGGCAAGCATACGATCTACGTGGCGCTCAGAACGCGCGTCATCTGCAAACACACTCCAAACTGCTCGCGAAAATACCACCGGTCTGACAAACATGGCGCGCCATCCCTTCCAGCCGGGCAATGGTCTCTTTGCCGCCGGGAGATCAGCGAGGTCTAAACCAATCAGTCCCGCAAAACTGGCAAAGAAATTGGCATTACTGCGCGTTCTGCCTATGTAAGCGCGGCGGTAGAGCATGGCGGCAAGGATGATGAGGACAACAGGAAATGCCACCCAGCAGATCAGGCCCAGTGGCCCCAACTCTCCCAGGATTTGCAGGTACCCATTGTGAGCTACACACAGACCGGTCGCGTTACAGTTACGCAACGCTCTCGGTAAGTTCGTAAACACCTGGTCGTACGCCCAGAAATTCCCAGGCCCCACACCAAGCACAGGTTGCTTGGACCAGACGCGCAATGAGTCGGCCCAGATAATGAAGCGGGTGAAATCAGCCGTCTTGACGGTCTGCAACTTCGCATACTCCGCCTTCAGCGTAGGAAGAAGTGGCAGTACCAGCAGCATATAAAAGATGAGCAAACGCCATGAGTAGACCAACGTCATAACGATCAACGCAACACCGACCTCTAACCACCAGCTATTCTCCAGGGAGAGTATGACGGTTATCAAGCACAGGACCGTGATCACTGAATAGAGCATTCGCTGCATCCAGGTAGTGGCATACAGAAAACGCGCATAGGCCAGAATGCTGCCCAGGGCCAGTATTTGTGAAATTGCGCGCAGGCTCATCCAGAGTATATGTGGCTCCGAGAAACGGAACGTGTATATGTCAGCGCCAATGCGCCTGAAATCATAAAGCACAACAAAGGCAACAAATATACCTACAAGCATGAATATTCGCTGGATGTATACGACCAGCCGCTCATTCGTCTGCACGATCATCGTCACGATGATGTAGACCATCAATGGAAAAGTAAACACCAGACTGCCAAGTATCTCATCATAGACGATGGGGTTGTTATTGAGCTTGTGTGGCACGCCGTGGGTCCAGGTGATTTGCGCCATGACATTCGCAACAATACCCAGTGCCAGCAAACCAACCTGCGGCCAGATCGCGCGTAAAGGCGGCAAAGACAGCTTGCGTACGCGAAAAGCCGCCTGTACCAGCACCGTACAAAAAAGTACAGCGATCAACACCTGACACGGATAGACATCAGCAGACTTCAATGCTAGCAGTCTAGGGGCAATTGCGCTTGTCCCAATAGCAAATAGCAGTAAGCCAATCTCTACTCGTTTGATCAGCAGTACTAAAATAGGCAGACCCAGCAAGACCGCGCAAATCTGCAGCGGATACGAAAGGCCAATGGTTTGTGCCAGCACAATAGCTAACGTACAGCCCACGGTAATCAACGTTATTGGATACCACCAGGCGCCAACAGCGCGCCAGAACAGGATACGCCGGTGGCGCCCCTGCTGCTGTCGCAATTGGCTGGCAACATCAGCAACCTGCATAAAACTCACTCATCTTTCCCTGTATGGACGATCATTGTGGTCCCTCCAGTATTACTACTGTTGTGGAGGAGCCATATCCATCCGACGAGGCGCAGGGAACGGAGAAGGCGGATTGGGATTCGGCTGCATCACCGGCAAGCCCATTGGCATAACTGAGACTGGCCGCGCAACAGATCCCGCCGGCGCCCCATACATATTGGGCGACGATGAGCCTGGCGCAGCTACAACCGGCTCTGGTCGCTGCCCATTGGCCCCATTATGCCCATTGCCGTTGGCATGTGTATCTGCAAAACGCGTGTACTTTGGACCCGAGGCTGGCGTCTCAGCCGCCATATCTTCAGTAAAAGCGACCGCGTAATAGGGGTTGTGGCGCTTCTGGCGCAGCCGGTTCATAACAACGCCAACAGGAGTGTTTGTTAACGATTTGAGTATAGCCCTGGCGCGCAGTAAGACGCTAACTTTATCATGGCGCGCGTCAACCACTAACACAACACCATCTGACATAGACGCCAGCAGACCTGCTTCCGCTCCGCTCAACACCGGCGGCCCATCAATAATGATCCAATCGGTTTTCTGGCGCAATTGCGCCAGCATGCCAGGCAGCTTTTGATCCATGAGAAGCGTGGCATCTGCTATAGGCATTCCTCCCGCGAGGAGCCAGACACCGGGGATGTTGCTGCGCTGAACCGCGGCATCAATGTTCTCGCCGCCCGTGGCCTTGAGTAAGCCGCCCAGGCCATAACTGGCTGGGGATGAGCCGAAGGCAAGATGGGTAGTCGGTTGGCGCAGATTCCCATCTACTACCAGCACAGAACGTCCACCCCGCGCAACAGCGGCTGCAAGCCCGGCAGCTACAGTAGTTTTACCCTCCACGGGCTGAGCGCTCGTGACCAGTAAGACCGCTCCCTGTGGCGCGCGCCACGGTCCCGGTAAGACTTCTGTGAGACGCAGGTTCATCCCTATATCGGCCATCTGTTGTGCAGCCAGTCCCTTTGTAGGCACTGAACCGGCCTGTATATCACTATTACTTGTCAGGCCCCCGAGATAACTCAGGCCCAACTTCTCCGGCACCTGGTCATCAGCGCGCACGCGGTTATCCAGGAAGATCATCAGCAACCAGATCAGTAGACCGATCACCAGGCCCAGAGCGCCGGTTACCAGCAGAATGGTCGGCCCCTTAGAAGTCGATGTAACATCCGTTTTTTGGGCCTGTTGCAGTATATAGACATCGCTATGCACAGTCGTAGGATAGTTCAGCAGCTGATTCTGCACCGCGTTCATCGCCGCTATGACTGAATTCCGGTCGGAGGTCAGCAGGGCAATGCGCGGATCGGCAGAGTTATTGATTTTCAGAATCTCCTGGTACAACGCGTCGCTCTGCGCCTTATACTGGTTATAAGAATTCTGTAGATCAGTGCGCGCCGCCGTCAATTGCCCCTGCAGATTCTGCGTTTTATAGGCTTGATAGCCTGAGGCAACAGCATTCACCAAAAAGACCGCGTCCGATTGTTTCGTCGCAGCCGCAGTTATCAGAATCGTCGAAGCTATCGGAGATGGGTTGGCAGCAACAATATCCAGGCTGAGATCTTCCGCGGTATAACCACGCTCCCTGATCTGCGCATTATTCTGATAAATCCATCCCAGCGCCGAGCGCGAAGTAATTTCAATTACATCGTCGCTCGACTGGTTCAGGCTATCTGTAGCAGAGGCCGTTGCCCCGGGAAATGTGGTCCCAGGAGTTCCCGCCTGGACAATTAATGTAGAGCTTACCAGGTAGGCTGTCGGCTGCGATTTCGCCAGGACGTACCCTGCGGCAAGCGAGATCACAAGACAGACGCCAATAATCCAGGAAAACTTCATCATGCTTGGTATATAACGTGACAATGTCTGTCCCTCCTCCGTGCATTACTATCTCTTCGTGCATATTGAACATTCCATACTGTACCATAGTGTCTATTATCTATACCCTGCGTATCTGTTGTATTCTGGTGAATATTTCCAGCCTGCGGTTACGTTTTCATAACCGACTTGCCTGCCTGCTCTCAATATGAAAAGAATACTTTCACCAGAATCACCTGGTTACTGAGGGCGATGTTGTTTTGATTGGTCACATAGAAAGCCACTATCCCCTCCTGTATTCCCTTGCTATCCAGCTTGTAGCTCACTGTGGGCGTGAAGGTGACCAGCCCGCTCGAGGCCGAGCCGTGAATAGCTCCCGTATCGCCGACAACCACAAAGGTATCGTCGTAAAGCGCGACCCTACCGAGGATCGGGCCGCTGGACTGGTAGCGTCCATCTACTTTAACCGGGCTGGAGAGCGGCAGCGTTAAGCCGGAGGGCGGACTGCTGAGCAACACTGATCCATCAATGGAAGTGATCTGCTTGACTTCAAATACGTTCGTAACAACATTATCTAAACGCATCAGCGACGAGGAAAAACCGCCTCCGCCAGGTCCGTTGTTAAACGTTTGAAACGTGTAGGTGGCAGAAGGGGTATTATACACCACAGTTTTGTTTGTGACAGCAGTCCAGTGAAAGACGTTTGAGGCCAGTCTGTTCAATACCGCGTAAGCAGAGGTTTGCCAGACATTCGTGCTTGCGCCCGGCGTGGCAGTGACTTGAGCCAGTTGCGCGTTGACATTGGCTTGAGATTGTTCAGCCTGGTAGTGCGTTGAATCCGGGAAGATGCCCGGGAATAAAATTTGTGTATAAGCTGAACCGTTCCAACTGTACTCCTTAAATAGATTAGGTCCAAGTGGGTCATTGTTGGGATTTTCAGCGGTCATAATAGTATTTGCCGGGCTGATGCGCGCATCACCACCCAACAGTCCATGTACTCCGAAGCGGCGCGCGGGCGTGCCAAACAGGTTGTCATAGACTGCGAAATCCATTTTGGCATCAGGCGAGTAATAGCGTATATTGACAAGGGCCGCTAAGGCGCCATTTTCGAAAGTGCCGCAGGCAACGTGTTGCACCTTATCGACTCCTGCTTTTGTGCCGACCAGACTATCCCATTTAATCGCAGGCAGCGTTGAAGGACAACCAGAGATCGAGAAATTGATTGTTGGACCCGTTGGGCTTGTCGTAGGCGAGACGATTGACGTGGGAGTATCCCCGGTGCTTGTATCCGCCGAAGGAGTTCCGCTCTTTGATGGCGTAGGGAATAGAGTCAATGAACAGCCGCTTAAGAGCGCCAATGCAATACTGCAAAACAGGGCGCCAACCCAGGTGTACGACAAATTACCGTGCAAAAATCGTCGCTGCCGCGCTTCATCGTTCCATTTTCTGCGCGAAAGCGCTGATCGCACATGCATGACTTGTACCTCCAGGTCACTACAACAAGAAAATTTGTTATGTTGCTTCTTCAATTGGAAGGACGGCATAGGCCAGACACTGTAACATTCGCTGTTGCCACTAGTACCTCTTCACTAGGGAAAAACGACATGAAACGGCCCGCGTAACCGGCTCGCCTGGTAGTCCAAATTACCTGATGCATAGCCTCGGGTGGTTAGCGTTTCGCAACCATGTGATGTTGATCGTAACCATTCCATTACCATTCACCCATCCACATCTTCACATACCACAACTATGCTAATCTGGTCATCATGTGAAAAGCAACGTAGTGTTGAAGGCTTAGTTGTGAGCTGTTAACAATCCATGCGTGAATTTAGCAGGAGCTTTCAAAAATGGTAATGGTTGATACCGCGAAACAATGGTATAGATCGACCAGGTTGTTTTATAGATTATCCACAAACCAGCTTCGACTATTGCCGGATTTCATCATCATAGGGACACAGCGAGGCGGGACAACCTCCCTCTATTACTACTTGACGGAACACCCGGGCATAGCGCGCGCGCTTATGAAGGAAGTTCATTTTTTCGATGACCACTATAGTGAGGGATTGAGCTGGTATCGAGCACAATTTCCATCCTCTCTGCACAAGTATTACACGGAGCAGGTACGCAAGGAACACTTTATCACGGGCGAATCAAGCCCCTACTACCTCTTTTATCCCCATGCGCCCGGCAGAATTTCGCAGGTCGTGCCCGGCGCCAAATTGATCGTCCTGCTCAGAAATCCCATTGATCGCGCTTACTCTCACCACTGGCTGGTGACACTTGAGGGCAAAGAAACACTCGCCTTCGCGCAGGCGATTGAGCAGGAAACCGAACGCCTGGCAGGCGAACACAAAAAAATAGTGGCAGACGAGCGCTACGCCAGTTTCAACCACCGCCACTTCTCCTACCTTGCCAGGGGCATCTATGTCGATCAACTGCAACATTGGATGCAGTACTATCCCCGAGCACAGTTTTTGATCCTCAAAAGCGAGGATTTCTATAAAGATACGGCAAACATACTCCATCAGACGCTGGATTTCCTGGGGGTTGAAACTGTGCAACAGCCAGGCGGCAACAATCCTCAAAGAGAGTTCAAACACTATCGCGAGCCGCATAAGACAGGCTATACCAACGAGACAAAACCCCCCAGCATGGATCCCGGGGTAAGAGCATACCTGCAAGATTACTTTAAACCTCATAATTCCCGCTTGTACGAGTTTCTCGGACAAGATTTCGGCTGGGATACATAATACAAGGAGACTTTTACAGACTATGGCAACCATCGATAAACAAATTATCAGGAAAGCATTTAGAGCCAGCACTAACCCCTTGCGCATGTTGCCGGACTTCATCATCATCGGCGTACAGAAGGGCGGCACTACCTCTCTCTATAAGTATCTCATCGAGCATCCAAATATTGCGCCTATCTATGTGAAAGAACCACATTTTTTTGATATCTACTACCACAAAGGGATTGGCTGGTATCGTTCGCACTTTCCAACCGCGGCAGCAAAATATTATGCCAGGCATATTCAAAAACATGACCTGATTACGGGAGAAGCAAGTCCGTATTATCTCATTCACCCGCTGGTCCCCACAAGAATTGCTAAAACGCTGCCCCGGGCAAAATTAATTGTCTTGCTGCGCAACCCTATCGACCGCGCATATTCGCAATACCAACACCAGAAAAGACAGCCAGGAGTTGAACCCCTCTCGTTTGAAGAGGCTATAGAGCGCGAAGAGACCAGGCTCGCCGGCGAAGAAGAAAAGTTGACCCGCGACGAAAAGTACGTCAGTTTCAACCATCGACACTATAGTTACCTCGCCAGGAGCACCTACATCAATCAACTTCCCCGCTGGATGAGTCTCTTTCCCAAAGAGCAATTACTGATCCTCAAGAGTGAAGACCTCTATACCAATCCTCCGGCAGTAGTGCAGCAGACGCTGCATTTTCTCAATGTGCCGCCTTTAGAGCAGAGCAAAGCATACAAGCCCTTTAAGAGCGCCTGATCGAGCGCTTCAAGCCGCTTAACGCCCGCTTATATGACTACCTTGGACGAGATTTTGGGTGGGACCAGTAACATGGCAACAATTGATAAACAGCTCTTCGTGAAAGCATTTAGAGCGGGCACCAATTCCCTGCGTATGACGCCGGATTTCATCATTATCGGGACGATGAGAGGCGGCACAACCTCCCTTTACAGCTATCTGACAGAACATCCCAATATCAGGCCTGCCTATATGAAGGAGGTCCATTTCTTCGATGTTTACTACCATAAAGGCCTCCACTGGTATCGCGCGCAGTTTCCCTCCACCGTCCAGAAATACTATGCAGAACGCGTTCAGAAACAAGCATTTATAACCGGCGAGGCCAGCCCTTACTACCTCTTTCATCCTCATGCTCCCGCCAGAATAGCCCGCTTGTTGCCCCGGGTAAAACTGGTTGTGCTGCTAAGAAACCCCGTCAATAGAGCATACTCCCAATATTACCACGAGCTAGCAGGAGGTCATGAAAAACTGAGCTTTGAAGAGGCTATCGCACGCGAGGCAGAGCGCATTGGCAAAGAAACGGAGAAACTGGCGCAAAACGCACAATACATCAGCTATAATCATCGCCATTTCTCCTATCTTGCCAGGGGCATCTATGTCGACCAGCTTAAGGTCTGGATGGATCTTTTTCCCAAACAACAATTCTTGATTCTTAAGAGCGAAGATTTCTATGCAGACCCCGCCGCGGGACTCAAGCAGGTACTGCAATTTGTGCATGTTCCAGCGATGGGATTAACAAAGCAAAAGGAAGAGTACGAACAACTGAATACGACCAAACCGCCAAAGATGGATACAGCAACCAGGAAACGCCTCGTCGCCTATTTCGAACCACACAATGCGCGCCTCTTTGAGTACCTGGGACAGGATTTCGACTGGGATAAATAGTACTTTATTCTTACTTATTCACCTTTGTGCTTTGAAAGAATAGAGCAGTTTCTTAACCACTTGTCGCTGCGAAAAAATGTGCCTTCTACCTCGTGGGAAGTCGCGCCAGAGCCACCTGACAAGCAACTGAAAGAAACCTTAACCAAAATCTTACATTCACAATCATTTCTTAACTTGATCGCTACTGACACTCGGTATCTTTCTGTTAAACTAAGAGCGTCAAGGCACCAGACAAAGATTAAATTAGCACAGAGAGACGGATCTATGGAACAAATAACTGTTACTTTACCAAAAGGCACAGAGGAAGCGTCGGCTTCCAAGGTAAAGAGAAGCATAAGCACGGGAAGTATTAGCGCCAGGATTATTCGTGAGCCATCGATCATCTATTTCGCCGCTAAACGCACCATTGACATTGTCCTATCATTTTTCGGTATTCTAGTCCTGCTGCCGGTATTCCTTCTTATCGCTCTTCGCATCAAATTGGATGATGGAGGGAACATCCTTTATTTTCGCGAGATTATAGGTGAGCATGGGCGGCGCTTTTACGCCCTGAAGTTTCGGACGATGAGACCCGACGCAGATGAATACCTGGCAAGACATCCAGCGCTGATGCGGAGATACCAGCAAAACATGAAGTTAAATCGGGATCCCCGTATCACCAGATTCGGTCGTTTCCTTCGCAAGACAAGCCTCGATGAGTTACCTCAGTTGTTCAACGTCTTGGTTGGGCAGATGTCGCTCGTGGGGCCGCGCATCATTCACCCGAGCGAACTACCACGTTATGGTGAATACGCGCAGAAACGACTGTATGTAAGACCCGGAATCACCGGTTTGTGGCAGATCAGTGGACGCCAACACATCAGCTATGATGAGCGCGTACTGCTTGATATGCGATATATTGATAACCGTTCTTTTATTGTCGATTTCACTATTCTTCTGAAAACGTTGAAAGTTTTCATCGTCCATACGGGAGCTTGATAGTGAAGTATAGTTGGAGGAAATGAGTATGAACACTCCCATACGCGCAAAGTACCAGGCACCCAAACTTGAGGTACAGCGCTTGCGCGAGTTGCCCTCGGCTCTGGCTCAGTCCGGTTGCCGTGTGACACCCAGCAAGCAGGCCCTCAGTTGTTCCACTTCGGGAACTGGTGGTCAGCCCGCCCACTTCTTGAGCAGCTAGGTCTTGTGCCGCGAATAGATGGAGTCAAAGCCATCTATTCGCGGCATTGCCACGTATTTACCATCTATTCAGGAGTCGAGAACACTCGTGTTCTCGTTTTTTTACAGGTCTTTCTGCTCTTGCAAAAGGAGATTACAATCCTTGCCACAAGCGGGTGCGCCACACGATGCGGTCATAGCTTCTCTTTTCATCCAGGCTATACGAGAAGGCCAGTCATTATGGTTCCGTGTCGCCAGCAGCAGTATGCGCCCTCTCATGCGCGTGAACGATCATATCTTCATTCAACCAGCGCAAGCGAACGAAATCTCCATTGGCGAGGTTGCAGCTTTCGAGACCTCCAGCGGCCTTGTCATTCATCGCATTGTTCATCGACAACACACAGGCGAGACTGTTGATTTATTGCAAATGTCTGATGTCGAACTCCATCCAGACTGGGTTGAGCAGCTTACCGTTGTCGGCAAGGTTACACGCGTCAAAAGCCAGAACAGGCAGGTGGACCTGCTCCATCCAATAGCCAAATGGTGTGGAACGGTTACTGCGCGCATCCGTTATCAGTTTTACTTGTACAACAATAATGTACCCTTAAGGACGGTGTTGCGTATCTGTTCGCGCCTGGCAGTCCGTCTCGGGTACTGGTGTATTCGTTGCTGTTGCTCTTCGACTGTGACGGGCGAATAACCACTCAATTTTACAAATGCGTGTAGAAAACATCAATTAACAACTTTAACAGGAGAAATGCATGCTACAGAGGAATCCTTCCATACTTTGGCGGGAACTTGACGGAGAAGCTGTTTTATTGAGTCCATCCGCTGGTAGCTCGTATAACCTCAATCAAGTTGGCGCCTTCATTTGGAAAATGTTAGATGGTAAGCATACTTCTGAAAATATAGCTGCAGCAATTTGCCAGGTGTATGAAGTGGAATACGAACAGGCGCTCCAGGACGTGGAAAACATTCTGCTTGAGATGCTCAACAATAATCTCCTGAACGAGTCCCTTGCCCCCCAAGTAATCGGGTAAAACTATGCTCAAAGACACGCTCTATGATGCCCTGTGCGCCACAACGCGTGACCTGCCTGAACCTTTACTTTCTAAGGCCTACTTTTTTCATGATATTCGCGTTATGTGCCAGACCAATCATCCCGCGATCTTCTCCATCTTCGATAAGATGCTCGGCATCTTCCCAGAGCCAGCTAAGATACGCGGTGAAGCAGCCTACTGCATACTCTGTTCGGAACGCGCAGCACAGTTTCCCGTGCCTTTACCCCGCCGCCGGGTACGCACCCAGACCGTGCGCCTGCTCACCAACACAATACTGAAGTACTACCGCGGCGAGCATAACGATTTCCTGTATCAGCGCTACATGGCGCTTCCCCCCATCAATGAAACCGCGCTTACCATCATTGACCCTGCGCGCCCCATTGCATTAACACAGCTTGAAATGCCGGAACGCTATCAAGCTCCATTTCTCCAACGCTACGTGTTCTTGCTTGCTCTCGGTCAATTGATGCGCATATACGGGTTTGAACCCTGCCATGCCGGCGCGGTTACTTCCCCCTGGGACTCCCAGCAGGGAACGCTCATCATTGGCGCTTCAGGAAGCGGCAAAACCACGCTCAGCATCGGCTGCGCTATAGCTGGCTGCGGCCTGCTCGGAGATGATCTTGTAATGCTGCGTCAACCTACGGAGAATAGCAGCTTAGCAGCATACGCCATTTCGCGCGAGGTCTCGATCCGTTCTGGCTCGCTTGATCTCTGGCCCGCGCTCTCTTTCCTACGCGCTGTTCCGGCAGACCCACGCGACAAACGCTTTTGCAGCATTGAACATATCCGTAATGGCTCCGCCAGCGCGCAAACTACTATTCGTTTCCTCCTCTTCCCAACACTGACCTCTGAAACGCACAGTACAATGACACGCCTGAGCAAAGCAAACGCCTTACAGAAGTTAGTTGATGAGTGCCTGGGCAAGAACAATAGCTCACCGCAAGCACAGGAGAGGCTTTTTTTGTTCCTGAGCACGCTGGCCGAACAGGCTGCCGCGTATCGACTCGCGATGGCGCGCGGCAGCGCTGATGGTCCACAGATTGTGCGTTCGCTCTTTGCAGGTAACTCCCTATGACAGAAAAACCACCTGCGCCCTACACACCCAACGCACCCGCCAACCCTCCACGTCCGGTGCGTCTAATGCGCGGGGGAGGCAATCCCTCGTTGATAACCGCCGCGCCTCCACGCGTGCCACAGCCCAACCCCAACGATATCATCATTCATGAAGCAATTAAGCAAGTTGCCGTTAACCCAAATGATGCAAGCGTCAAAGGCAGCAGTCAGCCAGTTTACGGCAACACTTCCTACGATAGAAGGCTGGCAAAGCGCCAGAGAATCGACGAGAAGAAGCTCAGTTGGCAAGATCTGCGGCAGTTTGGCCAATTCGTCACTCCCTTCAAATGGCAAATCGCGCTGGCATTTTGCCTGACGGTCGCCGTCGGTCTGACAGCATTGCCGCTGCCGTTCATTTTTCACACGATGCTCGACCAGGTTTTTCCCAGGCGCGATGTCATCCTTTTCATCTGGTCAATGGCGATGCTGCTGGTAGTGCTCCTGCTGGCGGAATTACTGGGGTACCTGAACCGCAACGTGTTGGGCGCGCTGAGCCGCTCAGCAAACCTCAAGATCATCTTTAGTTTCTATCACCATATGCTGCGCCTGCCGCTTTCGTTCTACCAGGGACTGTCCAGCACAGGGCAGGTACTGAGCCGTCTCAACGAGGTCACATCCGCTCAGCAAACAGTGATACAGGTGCTGATCGACACCACAGTCAACAGCGTGTTAACAATCATCTATGTTGCTGTCCTATTCTTTACCAATCGACAGCTCACCCTTGCCGTTCTGGCAGTTGCCCCTTTCTACATTGGCATCAGTCTCTATTTCAACCGCCGTATGCGTCATTTGAGCCGGCAGGTGCTGGAGAGCTATGCGACGATGAATGGAGCAATGTACAGTACACCGCTTCGGGCGCAAGACCAGAAAGCTGATCATGGAGACAAACCAGCTATCGTTCAGGCGCACGATCTTCCAATCAGAGGCCAACTTAGCCATTGGCGCGGTGCAGGCCTTGTGCGCGGTTGTGATACTGAGCTACGGAGGATTCCTGGTGCTGACGAACGCGATTAGCTCCGGACAATTAGTGGCTTTCATTCTCATATTACGTCAGCTCTCGACGCCGGTAACAACTCTCAACGGAGCTAACCAGAAGATTCAGGCATCAGCAGTGGCTATCGACCGCCTGTTTGAGATTCTGAACTATCCAGAAGAGGCCAATGCTGAAAAAGGCATTGAAATTCGCGATGTGCGCGGCCATATCACCATGGAACACGTTCATTTTTCCTATGTGCAGGGGATTGAAGTGCTCCATGACATTAGTCTGGATGTTCAACCTGGCACAACTATCGCCTTTGTTGGGCGCAGCGGAGCCGGGAAAACAACCATCGCCAATCTACTGATGAGGTTCTACTTTCCCGCGAGCGGGCGCGTCACCATCGATGGCTATGATCTACGCGACCTCAAGATAGATAACCTGCGTTCCCAGTTTGGCGTCATCCTGCAGGATGACTCGCTCTTTAGCGGCACCATCGCGGATAACCTGACCTTTGGGCTGCTCCGCAAAGTCTCATCTGCGGAAATGGAAGAGGCCGCGCGCAATGCCAACATTCTTAACTTCATTCAATCGCAACCTCACGGTCTCCAGACCATGCTGCACGAGCGCGGTCAGAGCTTATCGGGGGGAGAACGCCAGCGCATCTCTATCGCGCGTATGTTTCTGCGGCAGCCAAAGATACTGATCATGGATGAACCCTCGTCCGCGCTCGATAATGAGTCAGAGCAGCTTATTCAGCAAGCGTTGAAACGCCTGACACAGGGAAGGACAACCTTTATCATTGCCCACCGCCTCAGCACTATACGCAATGCTGATCGCATTGTGGTCATCGACAGCGGCCGCGTCGCGGAACAAGGGTCGCACGACGAACTGCTCGCTCGCAGAAGTATCTATTGGTACCTCTATAACAGCTATGGGCGCGTATAATTCGGGATCAGGCATGTCGCAGCAGTAAAGCGCGCACTTCACGCGCGTTTACCTGCGCCTCGGGCGTGAGCCAGATGCGATAAGAATGAGCCTGGGTAGCCATATCGCTAAAGATATCAAACATATAATCCGCCTCGCCCTCCTGCGCCTTCTGCTGAGAGATATATTCCTGCATCAACCAGGAAACGGCCTGCGCCGGAGTGATTCTCTCCGCGCGAAATTCGGGGCTTCTCTGTAAGGCGTGGACAAAGAACATGGCGCGCACCGGACAAGAACTCACCACCTGTTCGCCGAAGTATTGCTGCACCGCAACCACGCGCTTTCGTCGCGCATCGTTCTCCAGGTTCTGCATAAACTCGTAATGCCCAAGCAATTCCGAAGTGCCCTGGCGCACGCCAATATCCGCGGGAAACGCATAAATACGCACTATGCCATCATCTTTGGCCAGGAAGAGAACGTCGTCGGCCAGGTGCGACATACCCG
>WNGK01003646.1_pt1 | contig 16617 bp, 17 predicted proteins | sample 5400601 | NCBI WGS metagenome assembly WNGK01 (sample SAMN13153376, study PRJNA577476) | soil metagenome | isolation source: 60 cm soil or saprolite under Garry oak tree replicate 1 | place: USA:California | collected 2016-06-15
TGAGCTTTTTTCAAAGAATGGACACTTGGTTTCGACATGTGTGAGTGGATGAGGTCTGTCAAAAGTGATCGTTCTCTGCAGGCTACTGGTCCCGCCTTGCTTCACAGGCTCTTTCTGTGATACGCTCATCAATGTTGTGTGCATACGACAAAGGAGAACCGACCACATCAATATCATCGGCTGAAGATCAGCGCTGCATGGTGCCATGTGTCACCCCGTTTAATCCAACGCTGACACTCTCTGGCGTTTCCCGGTCGTTCACACTTGCCCAAAAACCAGGAAGTCGCGTTCGCCTCTGGTCCTGGAAAAATATTCGCCAAAGAGAGGGAATTTTTCCGATGCGTGAGTCGGATTTGCTCGTGACCAAGTTTACCGTCCCGCCCATTCGTTCCGAACTGCTTGCCCGCTCGCGCTTGCTCGACGTCCTCAATCAGAGTTGCTCGCATCCCTTGACCCTGCTTTCGGCCTCTGCTGGCTTTGGCAAAACAACGCTGCTCTCAGCCTGGGCGAGCCAGCGTAGCAGTCAGGTGGCCTGGCTCTCGCTTGATCCACAGGACAATGACCCAACACGCTTCTGGACCTATATAATTGCCGCGCTCAGGAAGGTGGATCTCTCTGTCGGCACATCCGCGGAAGCGCTACTCCATGCCTCACAGCCCACATTGTTCACAGGCGCGCTCACCGCTCTCGTCAACGAAGTAGCGGACCTTTCACAAGATATCTTCCTGATTCTTGATGACTATCATCTGATTCGCGAGCAGGCATTGCACGATTCGCTGCTGTTTGTACTTGAGCATCTTCCTCGTAATCTGCATTTGCTGCTGTCCAGCCGCGCTGATCCCGCACTTCCGTTGGCTCGCCTGCGTGCGCGGAGGCAGGTGATAGAGATTCGCGAGGCAGATTTGCGCCTGAGGAATGAAGAAGCCGCCAGCTTTCTGAGGCACGTGATGGGTTTGACGCTCACGGAAGAAGAGATTGGCCACCTGGAAACACGTACCGAAGGATGGATTACCGGCCTGCAGCTAGCAGCGCTCTCGCTGCGCAGACATACTGATGTGTCAGCTTTTCTCCAGACGTTTACCGGCAGCCATCGCTTTATCCTGGATTATATGCAGAGCGAGATCCTTGAGCTATTGCCAGAGAATCAACAGCGCTTCTTATTGTACGCCTCGGTCCTCACCAGACTCAATGCCGAAATCTGCCAGGTATTGACCGGAGAACCAGCCAGTCAGCGCATGCTGGAAGGTCTGGAACGGGCCAATCTCTTCCTGCTGCCGCTTGATGAAGAGCGGCGCTGGTATCGCTTTCATACACTCTTTCGCGAAGTGCTGCTGGCGCGTTTACAGGCCACGCAACCGGAGCAGATCACGCGCCTGCATCAGGAGGCTGCCCTCTGGTACCAGCGTCAGGGCTGGCTGCATGAAGCAATCCCCCATGCCCTGGCGACGCGCGAGTATCCCTTTGTGGCAGCGTTGTTGGAGGAATGTGTCGAGCGCCTTTCACAACAAGGGGAGTTACAAACACTGCTGACCTGGATCAAGCAGATACCAGTGGAGGTGTTGCGTGCGTATCCTCGTCTGGCCACGACCTATCTGCTGGTCTTCAATCTGCTTTTCCCCTTTTCTCAACAGGAGCAAGAGGAACGGGCGTATCTCCGTCATCTCCAGGAGGGCGTGGAGGTATTGCTCCAGCGTGAGACTCTCCCAGAGACCGAAAGGGACCAGTTGCGTCAGCGGGTGATGATTCTGGATGCGTGGAAATTGGCGAAAAAGGCCCTCTCTGCCGGTGATATGGTGCAACTGAACACGATTGCTGGACAATTGCAACCCCCTGAACTGGATGATGAGACGTTGTGGCAGCAATTTGGACTGGCTCCGTTCGCGATCACCTGGCGTATGGCAGGAAACTTTCCTCCGATGATCTCCGCCATTCAAAAGCTCAGGCAGCGAGCGCGGCTGGCGCAGGATCACTCCCAGGAAGTCCACATTCTCTGGGGGCTGATTGCCGCCCAGATTGCATTGGGCCAGTTGCAGGAGGCAAGCACGTGCTGCCAGGAACTCCAGCAACTCATCACAAGTCTCCATATTCCCGCTCCTCTGGCGGTGTATCCCTCTCTCTTCCAGGCGCAGCTCGCGTATGCTCGAAATCAGTTAGAGGTCGCGCAAAGTACCGCGTCGGAAGCCATCCAAAAAGCAGCACCATTCCAGTACATGGATATTCTCATGGGGGCCTATGAAGTGCTGGTGCGCACCAGCATGGTCAAGGGCGAGTTGTCCAAAGCTCTCCAGGCATTGAACGAGATGGAGGGAGTGAATCAAGCCGCCGGTATCCCGCTCTTCCAACCCTGGATCGAAGGTTTGCGATCCCAACTCTGGCTGGCGCAGGGCAATCTGGCCAGCGCGGCAGCCTGGGCGGAGCATACTCCCTACCGCCAGGAAGCGCTGACCGGGAGTGTCTACAGCCGTGAAGGCACCTATCTGATGCTGGTGCGCGTGGACCTGGCACAGCAAAAGTATCAGCAGGCCCTACTATTGCTCGCCGCGCTTCTGGAGAGCGCCGAACAGGTTTCCCGCGTGGGGAGCATTGTCTCGGTCCTGGCGTTGCAGGTCGCCGCGCTCCAGGTATCGGGGTCCACGCAAGAGGCGTTGTCAGTTCTCTCGCGCCTACTTCCCCTGGCAGAGCCAGAAGGGTACCTGCGCGCCTTTCTCGATGCAGGTGAACCCATGCAACAGGTCTTGCAGGCATGGTTTTGTCAGGAGCAGGAGGCCGTTGCTCCACGCCTTTCTGCCTATGCCCATACGATCTTCAAGGCTTTTGCCAGTGAACAACGTCAGAGCGAGATGGAGACCAGCGCTTCCCTGATCTCTCCAGGACACTCACACGCTCTTTCTCCATCCACGGAGCCGGAGCTTTCGCCTCTCACCCCACGTGAGCAGGAAGTATTGCGCTTACTCGCCGAGGGTGCGACCAATCAGGAGATCGCTGAACGCCTGGTGATTTCCCTCACCACCGTCAAGAAACACGTCAGCAGCCTCTTTCTCAAGCTGGCCGCAGAGAATAGAACCCACGCCGTCGCACGCGCACGGGAGCTTGCTTTGCTCTAATCTCTCCGTAGCAGACGGGAGAGCACCTGGATCACAGAAGAAGCCAAAGTCGAAAGCAATTTCTGTGATCCAGGTGCTCTTCTGGCTCCTTCCCGGTATCTCGCGAATATGGTACTCGATAGTGTACTTTTGGCCCCTCTCTTCCGCACCGCAATACGGTATGCTTCTTGCAGAGAAAACAAGTCGTCCGAACGGAGCGTAAGCGTTATGAGGTATATCATTCGGATCAAGGGCCACCTGGACCCTTTCTGGCAGGAGTGGTTTGAGAACCTCTCAATTACGCACGAGAGCGATGGTATCACCAGACTTTCAGGTCCCATCCCTGACCGGGCGGCGCTCTACGGCATCCTTCTCAAAATGTGCGATCTGGGGTTAACCCTGCTCTCGCTTGAGGCACATGAGGCAGCTGAAGCGCCAGAATAGGGTATACTCGCAACATTCTGCAACAACAAACGGAAAGGATATCATCAGATGAGCACGAGAGCGAACACCACAACCAACAACCAGCGCGGATCCTTGACCACAGGTTCTGTCATCTCTGCCGATGGCACCACCATTGGCTACCATCAGCTCGGCCACGGTCCCGCCCTGATCATGCTACACGGCGCGAATACATCAGGTCTGGACTTCACACAGCTCGCCGAGCCGCTGGCTGATCTCTTCACGGTCTATCTGCCTGACCGCCGTGGTCGTGGCCTGAGCGGCCCGTTCAGCAAGAACTACAGCATTCAGGAAGAGGTTGAAGATCTGACCGCGCTGGTCAACAAAACAGGCGCGCAGCTGCTCTATGGCCTCAGCGCGGGCGGCATGATCTGCCTCCAGGCATCGCTCAGCCTGCCTTCTATTCAGAAGATGGCTCTCTACGAGCCTGCTCTGTTCCTGGACGGCACGGCGCATACCTCCTGGCTGCCCCGATTTGACCAGGAGATGGCCGAAGGCAAGGTGGCCGCCGCGCTCGTCACCAGCATGAAGGGGCTGGAACTGGGCGGGCCGGTCATGAACGCCATGCCCAACTGGCTACTGGAGGTGCTCACGAACGCGGCCATGAAAGGTGAGGACAAGAAAGCCGGACCCGACGATATCACCATGAGAAAGCTCGCTCCCACCCTGCACTATGACGGGCTGCTGCTCGCTGAGATGAGCGGGCAACTGGAACGTTTCCGTAAAGTCGGCGCTGAGGTATTACTGCTGGGGGGAAGCAAGGGTCTGCCTTTCTTGAAGCCTTCCCTTGCCGCCCTGGAAAAGACCTTGCCACACGTTGCGGGACGCATCGAGTTTCCTGGACTGGAACACGGTGGATCGAACAACCCCAGACAGACCAATCGCGGCAGCAAGCCGGAACTGGTCGCACAAGAACTGCGCCAGTTCTTCACCAGAGCATAGCATGTGCCGCTCACCTGGCCAATTCATTGCGCAATCTAGCCAGAGACGCTGCTCCATACTCGAAAGTGTGAGAGCAGCACTCTCTGGCTCTGCCAACCAGGATGAATGTCCCTATTCGCTCTTTGTAGAAGGAAAAATAGATGGATGCAGCTTGCATGGCTTCGACCAGTACACCTGGGTTGTGACCGCGTACTTGCTGGCCACAACGGCGGTGGTTCCTCTAGCGGGCAAGCTCTCAGATCAATTTGGCCGCAAAAGCTTCTTTCTCAGCGGAATCTTTCTCTTTCTGCTGGGTTCGGTGCTGGCATCGGGCTGGTGGCTGAGCTTGGCACCAGCGTGAGCCTCCCTGCAGGTTGAACAGCACACGCATCTGAGCGTGCAAAAGGAAAGGAACGTACACATGTCATCAAACACCCCTCCGCCGAATGTTCCACCTCCAGGGAAGGTGCCTCCGGATCTGGAAGCACAATCCAGGCAAAGCCTGCAAGCGGTTGGGAAGCTGATCGGGAGACTCACCCCCTGGCTCTTTGCCTTTGGTAGCTGGATCTTTGGAGGATTGATCGCGTTCAACCTGCTGGTTGTCGCATCTCTGATGACCGTCGGGCCGGTTCATCCTGCCATCCTGGTCTCGATCGCCGCCTTTGCTTGCGCGCTGCCGTTGAACGTGGCTGGACTCTTCTTGTTGAAGTTGATCCAGGAAATGAAGGAAGTTGGCATTGATGAGCATCTGCTGCATGCCTTCCAGGAGGCTGATTTCCCCATTGAAGCGTACGTTCCTCAAGATAGTGCGTCTCTGCAGCGAAGAAGAACGAATGTTGCGCTGTGTTATTCCCTGGGGATACTCGCGCTCTCGCTAGTATTAACCCTGGCCGGTATGACAGCGGCTCTCTGGTATATGGCGTGGTGGGTTGGAATCATCTTTCTCGTCATGGTCCTGATCAGTCAGATTCTGGTCATCCTCGTCATCGCTCACTCCTTGCCTCCCACATCGGAAGAGGAGAAGGAGCAAAAAAGACGCTACAAGGAATATCGAGCCCTGCAGAGAAAAGGGCAGCGGAAGGCTGAGCAGAAAAGAGAGCAAGATGAAAACTGACCTGTACTCCCGCCGCCACCGGCAATGAAGGAGGAGACGCGCGCTCATGCAAGCGGGTTGACAATTGGAAAAGGATTATTTTGATGGCACGAAAAGACGGTCGCGCTCCCGCGACGATGGAGCAGGTGCTGACGTGGAAGCGGACGCCTGAACTCTGGCTGTGGGCGGAACTCTCCACGAACTATGCGTTCAGCGAAAAGAGGCTCCTCATCCTCTGCATCAATGACGGGGTCTTTCTAGCGCGCCACCCGTAAAGTTATGCGAAAGTCATAGTGGTCACCTGGATAAAACGTTTCGGAATATTCGATAGGTGAACCTGTCAAATCAAAGGTTGTAGAGGCGCAGCGCAAACCTGCCTCTCCAGTTGAGATACGTAGGATTTCGGCTTCACGGTCCGAAGCGAGACCTGCTTTGATAGTCTGCTCAACGATGTACGGATTGAGTCCCTCAGAGATCAGGAGGCGGTAAAGTGAGCCGTCGGACACCTCTTGCGCGCGCTGGTAAATACTGGCCGCGCGAGGGTACGGTAAATAATCGACTTCATAGGCGATGGGGATGCCATCTGCAGTGCGTAGTCGTTCCAGGCGTATAGTCTGATCGATATCTGTCAATGCTAACTGTTGTCGCACAGTTTCAGTGCCACGCACCAGCTCGCTCACAAGCAGCAACCCACCAGGGCGTTTTCCCCGGCTTTGAATCTCTTCGGTAAAGCTGGTTAACTCACTGATTTTCTGTTGCTGTTGAACGCGCGGCTCGCAAACATACGTACCCTTCCCATGCTGTCGATAGAGCAATCCTTCGTGGACAAGTTCTGCCAGGGCCTGGCGTACGGTAGCCCGACTGACATGGTAGCTTGTCACAAGTTCTGGCTCGGATGGTATGGCCATGTGAGGCGCGAGTTGGCCCGAGCGGATTTGTAGTTTCAGCACTTCTTTCAGCTGATAATACAGTGGAAGTGGATTGGAACGTTCTAACGTTGGCATATACGGTTCCCCTTATGTCCAGACAACAGTGTAAAACATAGTACACAGTACCGGAGAAAATATATCACAAAAGAGATCAGGAGTCGAGAGGAAATGGCACAATGGGCAAATAGCGCATGGTGCTACTATTTCAGCATCATGCGCTATCTTAAGAGCGGATAAATGGGCAGTATTAAATGCTCGTGACGCGATCAATCTCTCTCTTCAGCCGGACGCGATCAGCGCCAACGACACGCCCAACTTCCGCGCCACCCTTAAAGATAATAAAGGTAGGAATACCCTGGATGCCCAGGCGAGTTGGAGTACGAGGGTTCTCGTCGGTATCCACTTTAGCGAAAATCAGTTTGCCCTGGTACTCATTGCTCAATGATTCATAATAGGGCGCAATAGACTTGCAAGGCCCACACCACGCGGCCCAGAAATCAACAACAACCGGCGATTCAGCTTTGAGGATCTTTGACTCAAAATCATGATCACCGACATAAACAAGGTTTGCATGTGTATCCATTTACTATGGTTCTCCCTCTTTCTTTCATGAAAGAATATGTAACTGACTCCTGCTAGTCTAGCAGCTAGATTAGAGATACTGTTTCTTACTTAGAAGAACAATTCTGCCTGTACCCTTATTCCTGATTAAACGCGTTAATTGCGACGGCCCCCTTGCAATATGGAGAGTATCCGCAAGATGAAGAGGAACAGGTTGAGCACAGCCAGGAAAAGGGATACGGCCAAGCCAATCGCGTTGGGCATTGTATCAGCTATGTTTTTCGCGCGCTGCACATAGAAGATGATGTAGCCAGAGAAAATGGCGACGCCAAAGAATGAGATGATAAGCTCGATAATAGTCGAATGAAAAAAGCTGCCGAAGAACAGGCCAATAAGAGAAGTTACGAGCAGGAGCAGCAGGCCGAAGAACAGGTAATCACCCAGGCGAGAAAAGTCACGTTTGGTGATCCAGGCGTAGGCCGCCAATCCAAACGAAGAGACCGCAGTAATCAAGAATGCCTGACCTAATATATTGGGCTGATAATTCAGGTAATAGGCAATGAGGGGAGCAAGCGACAATCCTTCTAAAAAGGTAAAGAGGTAGAGTAAGAAAAGATTCAGCCCCGGTTTTTGAATGGCAAACTGGAGTATGATGAGAACGACAAAACCAGCGATGGCAATAATCCAATACGTCCCAAAGGTAATATTCATAAAAAAACCAGCAAAGGTACCGAGAGCGGCAAAGAGAAAAGAGAAAGCCAGCAATCCCATGACTTTACTCATAAGACCGCTCGTTTGCGTCCCTTCATATCCATAAGGTAGAGCCTGGTAGTTATAGCGAGAGGAGCCGAACATTCCTCTATTTTGACCAAATGGTCCATTGTTCTGTTGATAATTCATGGTAAACCTCGCATTTGAAAGTAGCTCTCCAACCCGGCTGAAGAGCATTTATCACTTCTTTTTACGTAAATTACGTCAAAAATGGGCAACAAGTTGCATTCTCACTCCGGTTGAAAAAAATCATCCTGAAGGATATTTCTTTTTATTCTTCCGGGGTGGCTCACCGGCAGTTTGTGTTACCATGAGAGGATCAACAATATTCGTAATATCACAACGAGGGTGGTTATAATCGGCATGCCAGTAATATGGGCTACCCGCGGGCTTTACCATAAGTCCCCCACAACGCGGACATTGACGAGGTGTGGCTCCCTCTTTAACCTCTTTCATGCTTGTTTCTCCTGCAACAGCTATAACGGTAAGAATTACAAGATGCAAAAAAGGTTAGAGAACACTCCAAACGCCACAAATTTCACAATAGGCCACGCCAACTTCGCCAAAGGTCTTACTTCGGGTGTTCCAACGGTCGTAGGCTATAGCTATTGAGCCACAATTCCAACAACGGGCACGGCCCCCTGCTTCGCTTTGACTCTCTAACTGGTGCAACAGGGTACTACGAGCCTCATCTGCTCCTGTATAGCCTGGATTATAGGCCAGATGAAGCAGGTTACCCAATGGTAGAGAGATCTCATGCGTTGGCGGCTGTAAGGGCGCTGCTGCAGGCGAATCGGCAGCATTTGGCACAAGTGGCGGCAGTTGAGATGGCGGCGGCTGGGGTGGTCGGCGAAAGAGCTCTCCCCGAGGGGTCCTTCGCCCTCCCTCAATTGGAGGTAAATAGTTTTGTTGCTCTGCTCCATTTGATACGGTTGTGGGAGGAAGCGGAGGTATAAAGGAAGTCACAGATTGATTGATAACAGGTACATCTGTCCCAATAACTTCTCCCCCTCCCACAGGTGTGTCAGAATCCTGTTCTGTTGTAGGAGATGCCGCTGCATGTTCCGTTTGCTCTGCAAGGTGATTGTTATTTTCGGGCTGATCGGGTGGATTAGCGCGTCTTCGTCGTGTAATTGGCATAGGGGCCTGCTCTCTTAGAAGTAGTGTGTGTGTAATGTACTGTCTTTGCAAGCAACATTATATCACAGCACAGGAGAAAAGTCTTTCACGTCTATTTGAAGAAGTCTGCGTTAATCTTGGTATATTCGTTCCATTGGTCAGGGACTGCCGATTCCTCAAAAATAGCTGTAACGGGACAGGCTGGCTCGCAGGCGCCGCAATCGATGCATTCCTCAGGATTAATATAGAGCTGCTCAGCCTCATCAAATCCTGCTTCGCCCTGTGTGGGATGGATGCAGTCAACAGGGCATACATCCACACAGGATAAGTCCTTTACACCGATACAGGGCTGAGTTATTGTATATGTCATGGTAAGATTATCCTCCTCTTGGCACGCCAAGCTGAAATTGGATACTCGGCGGCAAAGTTACTTTTTCGGCTAGTTTCAGTATAGTGTGTAGCGTAAGCATTGTCAATTCCCCAAACTGTGCCACCACAAAAACGTTTGCGAACTGCCGGAGGCAGTGAGGATTCAAGAAAAGAGGCCTCAATAGTTACAAAAAAGACTTGTAAATAGCCCTGCCCGACATTATCCTTTAGCGTTATCCAAATAGAGATGTGAATAGACTATTTCGGTGCCTTCTTCCTCGACAGAGAAACCGACTTCACCGGTCGTCAAAGCGGTTGATGAAGAGTCGGTGACTGAAAGTCCGACGGGCTTCCCGTTGATGAGGAAGCTAAAGGTATGCCCAATCGCCACAACCGTAATGGTGTTACTTTTGCCGTTACCTGCCAGCAATACAGAAGTAGGCCCTCCTGCCAGTGTTTGCCAATGCGCATCGCCATCGTAGCGCAAGAACTGATATTGACCGCCAGCCCAGGCCACGACTTCAAAAAGGTAGTAGTGCGATTGATCAGCTGTTCCACGAAAGGCCACCCCATAGTAATCGGCGCCATCTGACGAACCCCGAATTTCAGTCATAGTGACCGTAAGGCGAAAATTGGCATATTGATGATCGGCATAGAGGGCCAGCGCCACATTGTGCGCCGACTTATTTTGAATGTGGTAGCGTTGATCATTGAAGAAAAAGGCGCCACCTGTCGGCCAATCACCGCTATTAGACAGGTCATCAACCAGTGTATTCACCGGAGGAGTGGCATGTTTCTGCAAGTCAGTGGTGAAGTTGGCGAAGTGATTAGTGATCAATCCCCCAATTACTGCCGCGCCCATAGTCAAAGCCAGTAATAGGGTCACAGCGATGATGGTTTGTGGGAGAGCAGGCGCGCGTTTCATAACAGGTTTCACATGAACAACCGACTTTGAAGCAGCTAAAACCCGCTGCGCGCCGCTCCCCTCACCTTTACTGCCATCAAGAAGCATGCCCGGAATGCTGTTTTGGGGGGCAACTTGATTGAGCTGGTCAGAGATGTGAATAGATTGAGCAAAGGCGGCACTAAACTCGCCAGCAGTCTGAAAACGTTCCTCTGGTCGTTTGGCCAGCGCTTTTTGAATCACACTATCGGTATAGGGAGAAATGTCCGCACGCAGTAAGCTGAGCGCTGGCGGGGCTCCATGCACTTGAAGGAGCGCGACGGCAATGGTGGATTCTGCGAGGAAAGGCAGACGCCCCACCAGGAGATAAAAAAGGGTGATGCCGAGTGAATAGATATCCGAGCGGCCATCTAGTGGCTGGCCCAACGCCTGTTCTGGCGAGATAAAGTCTGGCGTTCCCATCAGTGTTCCTGGTGATTTCGTCGGAGACTGTTCGGAAATGATATCTCTTCTCATCACGTGAGCAATCCCGAAGTCAGAGAGCACAACACTCCCGTCGCTATCCAGTAGAATATTGGCGGGTTTGACATCACAATGCACACAACCATGCTCATGCGCATAATCTAAAGCGGAGGCAATTTGCTCAAGATACCACTGCGCTTCATGCAAGGTGAGACAGCCATTATTGGCAATGTAATCACTTAAGGTGCCGCCAGGCATATATGGCATGATGATATAGGGTAATCCATCCTGTTCGCCGTAAGCATAGATTGGGAGAATATTAGGATGATCTAGCTGGCTGGCTGCCTTGGCCTCGCGCAGAAAACTGCTATAAAAATCTTTCTGCATCTGCACATTCAAAGTTGAACGCGGCAAAAAGACTTTGATAGCAACCTTCTGTTCAGGTGTGCGTTGTTGGGCCAGAAAGACGGCACTGGTTCCTCCATACCCCAACAATTTTTCAATGACGCACGAGCCTAGCACTTTACCGATTAGGTGTTGTCCCCTGGTCGTAGTCATGCTAGAGTTCCTCTCAATTCCCCAGATGCGAGAGCGAGCAAGTGTAATCCCTGGGCTACAAAAGTTTGCGGTGATACAAGAAGAAATCACCTTGATTCTATCAAGAATGGTAGGCTACTGTCAATGGCTGCTGCCTTTACAGCGCTTGGCTGTATGCAATCTCGCCGAAATACGTTACAATTTTCAGATAAACATCTATGCGAAGGAGACCTTACAGATGACAGAAAGTAGCACAGGACTGTATCGTTCGATTCATGCGCAGCCAGACGCCATGCGGCGCCTCCTGGCTGACTGGGACGGCCCGGCTCAGGCAGCCGAGAAGTTGTCCAGCGCTGGCCGCGTTCTACTGTCGGGGATCGGCACAAGCTACCACGCGGCGATCGTCGGAGAATATTTGCTGCGCCTGGCAGGCGCCGATGCCTGGGCATTGCGCTCATTCGAGTTTGTCAACTATCCCCGCCCGCTGCGTCCAGACGATGGCATCATTATTGTCAGCCATCGCGGCAGCAAGCTCCATGGCAACCTGGCAGCGCAGCGCGCTGCGGAGGCAAAGGTATTGACGATTGGCATCACCGGCAAGAACTCGAAGATGCAAGGGCCAGACATAGTACTGGAGACGGTAGAACAGGACCCCTCCGCTACACATTCCATCAGCTATACCGGCGCGCTGGCGCGTCTTGGTCAGATCGCCTCGCGGCTGGCCGCGCAATTAGGAAATGCTGAGCAGGCGCGGCGCCTGGAGCAAGGGTTGCAGCAGATACCCTCATTGATGGAAGATATCCTGGCGCGTGAAAATGAGGTGCGCACTATTGCGCGAGAGGCCGCGTCACATCAACGGCGTCTCTACTATGTGGGAGCTGGACCCAACGCCGCGACAGCAACCGAGGGCGCTCTCAAAGCAAAAGAAGCATCCTACGTGACGGCCGAGGGTTTTGAGCTGGAGCAAGCCATTCACGGTCCCCAGGTGGCCTTTGAAATGGAAGATTTGCTCATTCCTATTGTTGTCAAAGAAGCCGCCCTGGCACGCATGGCCGATTTCCTCCTGGCTTCAAGCGAGATTAGCTCGCGAGTCTGGCTTATTGGAGTAGCTCCAAATGCTGACGCTGCGGCTTTGTTCAACCGCGAGGGGTGGAGCCGTTTCGCTATCTGCGACGACGTTGATGTGCCTGAAGAGCTAACGCCACTCCTGGCAGCGCTGCCGGTACAACTCCTTTCGGAGTTCCTGGCGGCGGCGCGTGGAACTAACGCCGATAGTTTTCGCGCTGATCAGGAAGCTTACAAAAAGATGGGGACGCATTTTAGCATATAGACATTGTTAGTGGTGCATTCGCTCATTCCTGGGAAACCGTAGGGGCCGATTTATCGGCTCGGTTCTCCTCTTTTGTTCAGGAACGGTCCAAAAATAATATGGTATAATTATTCACAAGTAGTTTGGCACATACAGATGTAATTCCGAATGTCTCCTCAACGCGGCGAATTGTAGCAAAAGAAGGAGCTTTGCATGGCCGACAACTTCGGTATACCCCAACTTGAAGAGTATCTGACTAGAATGGGTTTGCGCCTTGCCAGCGTCGATCATGAGCAGGAGATCATCGAACTGGCTTTTCATGGTAATCATGGACAGTGGCGCATGATCGTGGGTGTTCAACAGAGTGGGGAGGTACGGAAGTTAATGCTGATTGCCCCGCACATCGCCGCGGTGACGAAAAAGAAGCGATTGGAATGCCTGGAAGCGCTGATGGCCGTCAACTACCGTATCGCCATGGGGAAATTCGGCCTCGATTTAGATGATGGCGAAGTGCGATTAGAAGAGGCGATCCCCCTGGCTAACGACTCGGTAACCTTTGAGCAATTCCAGCTAGCGTTAGGCGCCATGATGCAGACGGTGGCCATGTATCACAGTTTGTTGCCACGCATCGTCTACGGCAATCTCCCCGTGCTGGATGCCCTCAGCATTTGCGAGCAGGAATTTCTCCAGGAAATTGATGGCGTTGAGGAGGAGGATGTCGTTGCAGATGAGGCAGCGCCTCTTCAGGATAATCAACAGGTTGAAGCAGAACTTTCCCCTGAACTGAATGTGAAAGATGTGCTCGCAGAAATCACACGTATGTTAGAAGATCACAAGGATTAGTGCTTTTGACGCAGCGGTTGACCGTCAATTCAGTGTTTTTTTACTTGGAATATAGTGTCCATTTTGTTGTGCCCGCGCGTGCATATCCGAGCCATCGGTTTGTTCTTCTTCTTGCTTTTCATCTGGCAGCGGCAATGGTCCCTCTTCAGTGAGATGCGCGTTGGCAGAATCTAACTTGACCCAGGCGCCGAGGGCTCTCTGATCCTGCTTTTTGCGACGGACGCGTCTTGATCTTAGCTCAAAGGCCGCCCAAATAAGAATGATGGCTGCGACGATACACACGATGTATCTCAATACTGTTGGATCCATACTCGAACGTCCTTCTCCAAGAAATATCTCATTTTTGTCATTGTAGCGATTTGCAGGAAAGGCGTCAAGAGCAATGGACCTGCTCCCGCCACAGCGGTCGGGAGAGGGAGAGAGGGAACACCCGACCGCCCTTGAGGATGAGTAGAGGCAAGATAGGAGTGAGTAAGAGGCGAGAGAGAGCTATTTAGTTTTAGAACTTTTGTACTAACAGAAAGTATTGTACCATGAGAATTTCAGAATGTCAAGGTATTTTAGAACAAATATTCTAAATATCCAGGAAGAAAAGTCAAAGAGCATGGGCGGCTCATGTGTTGAGCCGCCCATGCTCTTTGACTCTCTATTCTAAAATGATACAATGTGCCACGGAGCCACTTCACCCATCACGCTGACCTGGGGCGCCGATCAAAACCAGGAGCACAGTTTTAAGTATTGAAAGTGAAATTGAGTATGGCAGATGTTCAACCACTACGCGGAATACGCTATGCGAGCACAGTTGTTGGCGACCTGGCAGAAGTTGTTACGCCGCCCTATGATGTGATTTCTCAGGATGCGCAGGAGAGATATTACGCCCGCCACCCCTACAATATCATTCGCCTGGAATTGGGACGGGAGGAAGCAGGGGACACGACGCTGAATAATCGCTATACCCGCGCGGCAGCTACCTTTGCTGAATGGAGAAGCAACGGCATAATGCGACAGGAGATCATCCCCTGCTACTATCTCTATCAACAACAATTTACGCGTAATGCTCACACGTACACACGCGCCAGCCTGTTAGCCAGGGTCCGCCTGGAGCCATGGAGCGCGAAGGTAGTGCTCCCCCACGAGCACACTATGACCAAACCGAAAAGCGATCGCTTGCAACTTCTACGAGCCTGTGCTGCCAATTTCAGCCCGCTGATGAGCATGTATGATGATCCACAGGGGAGAATGCGCCGTTTGCTCAGCGCCTATGCCGCCGGCGCCGAAACGCAGATTACTGACGAGGCACAGGAGGGGCACCGGCTACAGCCAATTACCGATCCCACACAGATTGGACTTATTCAGAGTTTCTTTGCCGAGCGTCAGTTATATATGGCCGATGGACATCACCGCTACGAGACAGCTTTGAACTATCGCGAAGAAATACGGGCACAGCGGCGGCGCATCGACAATGATGACGCGGTGAACTACGTATTCATGGCATTGATTGACGTGGACGATCCCGGTTTAGTGGTATTGCCTACTCATCGTTTGCTCTTTGGCCTGAGTTCCCAGGCGCTGGGTTCTCTCAACGGTGAACAGCTTGCTGAGTATTTTACGGTGCGAAATATAGATAAATCAGCAACAGGCGACGCGGCGCTGGCAGCATTAGCTCTGGCAGGCGCGGAGCAACCTTCACTTGTTGTAAGCACCAACGAGCACAACTGGCTGTTGATGCTGAACGAGCAAGGCAAGCAACGCATGGGCGAGAGCGGGCATTCAGCGGCGTGGAATGAACTGGATGTAGCGGTAGCGCACACCCTCGTACTGGAGGCGCTACTTGGTATACACGCGGAAGACGTGACATCGGGAACGTACATTCGCTACACACGTGACGCGGAGCAGGCTTTAACGGCAGTACGATCTGGTGATGTTCAGGGAGCGCTGTTGCTGAATGCGACACGAGTGCGACAGATATGCGATGTAGCAGAGGTAGACGACCGTATGCCACAAAAATCCACGTATTATTACCCTAAACTGATTACCGGGTTGGTCTTGAACCCTCTCTGGTGATGCTAGTCTTTGGGAAAAAGATCAATCGGTATATTGTTAAGCCTGGCTGCTTCAAAAGCTTCTGCGAGCGCGAGGAACGGCCCCTGTTCAATAGAGAGCCGCATCATAGCCCGAATAAATGCCTGCTCTTGCGCTGGAATGGAGGATTCAGGATTGAGTACAGCAGCGACGGCACGAACCAGTCTTGCGTCTTCGGTACGATGCGCAAGTTGATAGAGTGCGCCTTGACGCAACAGGCGACTCTCATAAAGGGTGCGCCATTGATTATCTACTAATTCGCTGATCGCTTCACTGACAAGTGTTTCCAGTTCTATGCCAGATTTCCTTTTATGGGCGCTTTTCTTTCCGCGACCACGCGTACCAAAAGACATATCAAAAAGATCACGGTTCGACCAATAGCGATCAATATACGGCTGAATGCGTTCCATAGGATCAAACATCCACGAAACGAACTCCGGCAACTGGTAGATTACATCCCCGCCTCGCGCAAGTTGAACGACTTCAGGGCTGAGTTCCCACGGCTCCAGCCTGATCGAGAAAGATGGGGCATCCTCCTTCGGCGGTTCTTCTGCTTCCAGAAAAGGGCGCCAGATGGCATAGGCGATGGGTATCTTACGACGCGTATGTTTGTTGACAGCACGAGCTTCGGCGATCAAGGCGCGACCAAACTCCAATGGAACCTGAAAACTGCCAAATCCCTGATCGTCCATTTCGCCTACCAGTTCAGCCCAACGATCCAGTTCCATTTCATCGGTGCCATAGCAGTCCTTGATGCCCCATTGATCCTGATAGAGCACGTTGACGCCCTTCAACAGAGCATCGGGGCGCCGCCACGAAAGCATGATCATCTGCGAACCGACACCGTCGAGGTGGCTGACACGCGCTTCATGGAATGGTAACTGTTGTTGACGAGCGCCGGTCACGGCGGAGCCCTCAATGCCAGGCGTCGAATGCATGGTCAATCTACCAAGGGCAGTACGGGCATATTGCTTTATCTGTCGATTGGAGGTATGACCAATCAGGTAGTTCAAAGCGGGAATCGTCTGCTTGGCGGAGATCTCGCCCAATTTTTCTAGAGCGTCAACCACAGCATAGACTATCTTACTGGTCTGATTTTCCAGCAAGGGAATGAGCAGGTTGGCGGCTCGAGGGTCATTACTGTTGCCCAACCAACTGACAAAACCAAGGCG
>WNGK01003647.1_pt1 | contig 16617 bp, 10 predicted proteins | sample 5400601 | NCBI WGS metagenome assembly WNGK01 (sample SAMN13153376, study PRJNA577476) | soil metagenome | isolation source: 60 cm soil or saprolite under Garry oak tree replicate 1 | place: USA:California | collected 2016-06-15
AGTGGCGGGACTGCGCAAGGGCGACATCATTCGCGGATACGATCAGACGCCAATCTACAACCCGATCGCGTTGCTGGAATACATCAGCAAACACCCGAAGGATCAAATTGTACTTCACGTAGAACGAGATGGACAGAGGTTTGACGTTCCGGTGAAGCCCACGCTGCTGCCAACCGAGGGTGAAATGAAGCCGCGAATTGGAATTCGATGGGACACGACTGGCAAAATATCGATCGCGCATCCCAATCCGATCGAACAGGTTTACAACAGCGTGACGAGCACATTGAAGACAATCGGAGCGGTCGCCTCGCCAAAGTCGGACGTGAAATTGCAGCATCTAAGCGGCCCGATCGGAATCGGTCGCATTTATTATTTGCTTTTCCAGAGCGAACGCGGCTGGCAGCTCGCTCTCTGGTTTAGCGTAATCCTTAATGTAAACCTCGCGATTCTAAACATGCTGCCGATCCCGGTGCTCGACGGCGGGCACATTGTGCTGGCAATCATCGAATCGCTGCGCCGCAAGCCGGTAAACATGCGTGTCCTGGAGGTTGTTCAGACGAGCTGTGCCGTATTGATTATCGGCTACATGCTGTATATCACGTTTTTCGACGTGCAGGATTTGCCATTCGTCAGAAAGCGGCTCGATCAGTTTGAGTCGCAATCGCCGGCGAAAGGCACGCAAACGCCGTAACTGCGCGCGCATTGCGCGGGCAGCGCGAAGCGGGTAAATTTTATCGTGAGCATTGAAGACATACGAGCGTTGAAACACGCAAAGCCGTTTCATCCATTTGATATTGTTACCAAGGACGGCAGAACGCTTCACATCGAATTGCCGATTCGCATCGCGCTATCGCCTACCGGAAAGAGCGTGTCGGGGTTTGATCCCGATGGCTTCTTTTTTATTCCACTTGGCGACATAGCAGAGTTGAAGTTGCGGCGGCGCAAGAAGAAAACAGCATGACTGCGGATCAGGTGTTGCGGTTGCAAAACGCGGCACCCTTTAAACCGTATTGGATCTTGTTAGCAGATGGTCGTTCGCTAACTGTAAAGCATCCGGACTGCGTGAGCGTCTCGGGCGAGAATGAAATCATATCTGTCGAGGACGATTCTGGCGGCGTTGAGATCATCGATTTGGCACTCGTGATTTCATTACGGTATGGGACGCCGCCAACCGCAAGAGTATGAGGTATTGCGAAAATCCATTCAGTTATCAGCGCCGCAAGACGCGTGAGATGAAAGTCGGCAACGTCGGCATCGGCGGCGATAACCCGATTCGCGTCCAATCGATGATCACGTGCGACACCATGGACACGGAAGCGTCGATCCAGCAGACGATGGAGTTGGCGGAAGTGGGCTGTGAAATCGTGCGCATCACCGCGCCGACAGTAAAAGACGCGCGCAACCTTGAGCATATCGTGAAGGGTTTGCGCGAGCGCGGCTGCGATGTCCCGATCGTTGCCGACATTCATTTCAAGCCCGAAGCAGCCATGGAAGCCGCCAAATGGGTCGATAAGGTGCGGATCAATCCCGGCAACTACGCGGACTCGAAAAAATTCGTCATCCGTGAATATTCCGACGAGCAATACGCTGCGGAGCTAGGCCGGATTCGCGAGCGTTTCAGACCGCTTGTCGATCTTTGCAAGAAGCGCGGCATCGCCATGCGGATCGGCACCAATCACGGCTCGCTCAGCGATCGCATCCTGAATCGCTACGGCGACACGCCGCTTGGAATGGTGGAGAGCGCGCTCGAGTTCGCGCGAATCGCACGCGACCTGGACTATCATGCATTCGTTTTCTCGATGAAGGCGAGTAACCCGAAAATCATGATCGCCGCGTATCGATTGCTCGGGGCGCGATTGAACGAGCTTGGGCCGGACTGGAATTATCCGCTGCATCTTGGGGTAACCGAAGCGGGCGAAGGCGAAGACGCGCGAATTAAGAGCGCGATTGGAATTGGTTCGCTACTGGCGGATGGAGTCGGCGATACGATTCGCGTTTCCCTGACAGAAGACAGCCCTTTGGAAATTCCGGTAGCGCGGGAGCTGGTGCGTCTGTTCGCAAGAAGCGAACCTGCAAAATCCGAAATCCGAAATCCGAAATCCGGAATTTCGTTTGATCCGTTTTCGTATCAGCGGCGCGCGACAGAAAAAATCCAGCGCAACGGGGTGAAACTCGGAGGAGACGAGTTGATTCGCGTCGTCGTCCGGCAAGAGAACTTCGAGAAGATCGCTCACAAGATCGACAAGCTGGGCGATTACAAACCGGAGATCGTTTACGAGGAGGCAAACATTAAAGAACTCGATCCGCGCGACGAACACGCGATTGCGCAACTAAATCAAGATTCGACGGCGCAACTGGTGACGGTTAAAGACGAGGTCGATCTTCCAATGATCGCTGCGTTTCGCTTGCTGGCGGCGCGATTGCATCCGCGGCATCCGATTCTGTTGAAGGATACGCTGCGCCGCTCCGCGTCGAATGACGAAGCACGAATGACGAATGACGAAAGAAATCCGAATGAGCCGATGACGCAGGAGCAACCTGACGCTTCGGTTCCTGCTTCGGGCTTCGTCATTCCCTCGTCATTAGACATTCTTCATTCGTCATTCCTTCACACCCTTCTCAGTGCCTCAACCAACATCGGCTCTTTGCTTTGCGACGGAATTGGCGACGCGATCCTGGTGCAGGGTGAGGAAGCACCCGGACAGGCATTGCGGTTGAGTTACAACATTTTGCAAGGGGCTGGATCGCGGATCTTCAAAACGGACTACGTGGCGTGTCCATCATGCGGACGGACGTTGTTCAATTTGCAAGCGACCACGGCGAAGATCAAAGCAGCGACCTCCCATTTAAAAGGCGTAAAGATCGCGATCATGGGATGCATCGTGAACGGGCCGGGCGAAATGGCGGACGCCGATTTTGGCTACGTGGGCGGTGCGCCCGGCAAGGTGAATCTCTACGTCGGCAAGACAGCCGTGAAGTTCAATATTCCGGAAGCCGAAGCGGTGGATCGGTTGCAGGATCTAATCCGCGAACATGGCAAATGGGTCGAGCCTGCACCGCAAACCGCACTGGAACCTGTTTCGGCTTCGTCACGTTAGATCGTTGAGTCGTTTAAATCGTAAGTCCCATGTAACGAGTAACGAATCACGCCGGTCATTCGGGTTTAGTCATTTCTTTGTCATTAGTCATTCGTGATTCGGCATTCCTCGACACTACCCTCGCCGCGGAGGTTTGACTCCCCTCCGATCTCCTACGATAGTCCACGCTTCTCCCCCCGGAAGAAACGTCTCTGGAATGGATAAAATCCGTAATATCGCTATCATTGCGCACGTCGATCACGGCAAGACTACGCTGGTCGATCAATTGCTGCGGCAATCGGGGACCTTTCGCTCCAATCAAAAGGTCGAGGAGCGCGTGATGGACTCGATGGATCTCGAGCGCGAGAAGGGAATCACGATTCGCGCGAAGAACGCGGCTTTCCATTGGAACGGTTATCGGATCAACATCGTCGACACACCTGGCCACGCGGATTTCGGGGGCGAAGTCGAGCGCATCATGAAAATGGTGGACGGCGTGCTGCTGGTTGTGGATGCACACGATGGACCGCAGGCACAAACCCGTTTTGTTCTTCGAAAGGCGATGGAGAACAAACTGAAACCGGTGGTTGTCATCAACAAGATCGACAGAGAAAATGCGCGCCCGCATGGAGTCCTAGACGAGATTTTCGATCTCTTCGTCGAACTGAAGGCAACCGACGAGCAACTCGATTTCCCGATCGTTTACGCGAGCGCGAAGAACGGTTTTGCCATGCGCGAGCTGCACGAGAACAACGAAGACATGACGCCGCTCTTTCAAGCGATCGTGCAGTATGTGCCGCCCCCAACGATCTCAGCCGAGCCATTTTTTCAAATGCTGGTGTCGAACCTCGATTACAGCGATTATCTCGGGAGAATTGCGCTCGGGCGCATTGTGAGCGGTCGCGTTGCGGTCGGCGACTCAATCGTCTGCATTCAGCGTGATGGCCGACGCGAACGCGCTGCCGTGACAGCGCTCTTTACTTACGAGGGATTGGAGCAGGTGGAAATCAAACATGCGACCGCTGGCGACATTGTTGGGCTGACCGGCTTGGAGGAAGTTTACATCGGCGAAACACTGACTGATCGCGAGGAACGAGCGCCACTTCAATTCGTGGATATCGACCCACCGACAATTCGGATGAACATTCTTGTCAATGATTCACCGTTTGCCGGACGCGAAGGAAAATTCGTGACGGCACGTCACGTTCGAGAGCGCTTGATTCGCGAGACTCGCGGCAATGTTTCGCTACAGATGAGCGACACGGAAACAGCCGGTGCATTTGAGATCAATGCACGCGGCGAAATGCAAATCGCGATCCTCGTCGAGCAAATGCGGCGGGAAGGCTACGAAGTGATGGTGTCCCGTCCGGAGGTGATTTTTCATCGAGGCGAATCCGGCAACTTGCTCGAGCCTCTTGAAGATCTCTATGTCGATCTACCAAGTGAGAATCTCGGCGACATTTTGCAGTCTATTGCCAATCGCAAAGGCGAGATTCTTGCCATGGATCATCACGCATCGCGCGTTTCGATTGAAGCGATCATCCCCACGCGTGGTCTGATCGGCTTCGAGACGGACCTCGTCAACCTGACCCGCGGCGAAGGGTTGATGAGCCATCTTTTTCGCGAATATGCCCCCTTCAAAGGCGAGACTGGCGGACGCGGTCGTGGCGTGATGGTGTCGATGGAATACGGAGTCAGCACTGCTTACGCGCTCAACAATATCCAGGCGCGCGGCCGGCTTTTCATCGGACCGCAGGAAGACGTTTACGAAGGAATGATCGTAGGCGAGAACGCGCGGCCAGAAGATTTGCCGGTGAATCCCTGCAAGGCTAAACATCTTACCAACATGCGTTCGCAAGGTGAAGGCAAAGGCATTCAACTGGAAGCGCCGCTCCGCATGACTCTCGAGCGAGCCATCGAGTATATCGACATCGACGAATACGTGGAAGCGACCCCAAGTTCATTGCGTTTGCGCAAGCGGATTCTCGACGCCACCGCGCGGAAACGCGCAGCCGCCGCCGCGTAGTTTCATTGACAAACCAGTTTTCCTAGGTTCAATACTGTCCCGTATTTCTTCCTCGCCAGTCATTCTCTCGCGGGGCGCTGTTCCGAACCTACAGCTTTTTTAGTCAGGCAACTTCATTTCTAAATAGATCCGCATCCATGTCGGGACATAGCAAATGGTCGAAGGTCAAGCGTTTCAAAGGCGCGATCGACGCGAAACGCGGCAAGATCTTCAGCAAACTGTCGAAGGAAATCACCATCGCGGCTAAAGCCGGCGGTGGCGATCCGAATGGCAATCCACGTCTGCGGAGTGCGATCCAGGCGGCGCGGGCGCAGAGCATGCCGAACGATAACGTCGAGCGCGCAATCAAACGCGGGACGGGCGAAGGCAATGACGCCCAACACTTCGACGAGATCGTTTACGAGGGTTATGGGCCGGGCGGTGTGGCAGTGATCGTTGAAGCCGTGACCGATAATAAGAACCGAACCGCCGCCGAGATTCGGAGCATTTTTAGCAAAAACAATGGCAACCTCGCCTCCACCGGAAGCGTTTCCTATATGTTTCACAAGAAAGGCCAAATCACCGTCCCGCGCTCGAGCATTGAGGAGGATCGCCTTCTGGAGGTCGCCATAGAGGCTGGCGCGGAGGAGTTGACAACCGAGGAGGATGAGTATGTTATTATCACTTCCCACGATCAGCTATACGCCGTAGTTGATGCGCTCAGAAATGCGGGCGTGACTACCGATGGGCAAAAGTTTACATTCATTCCCGATACGACTGTTCCGGTTGCCGACGAGACTGTGGCGCGTCAGGTTCTGCGCTTGTGTGACGCCCTCGAAGACGACGATGACGTGCAAAACGTCTATTCAAATCTAGAAATTCCCGACGAATTGCTGGCTAGGTTGCCGGCCTAAAAAGTATTGCCGCAGGAAACTTGTTAAGGCGCTGCCCCGCCGCAGCAAAGAATTCCACTTACCTTATGAACGAAGAAAACGAAAACCAGCCTGTGCCGCTGGAAACTGAGTCCGCTTCACCGGAGCAACGCCAGCATCGTCCGCGCCGCCGCTATCCTCGAAGGCGTTATCGGGACCGGGGTGATCGGTTTGGACGCGACAATTCCGGGGAATCTCCAAATTCATCAGCGGTTGTCGATCCTAACAGTGCAGATGCCGGGGTTGAGACGCTGGATCGGGAACCGCGCGAAGGCGCCGAAGGAGCGGTCGAAAACGGCGAACAAGTTCAGGCTGAGCCGGAATTCGGCGAAGGTATTATCGAAGTTTCGGGCAAGGGGTTCGGATTTCTGCGCGACTCAAAGCGCAATTTTGTGCAGACGCCGCAGGACATTTTCGTCACGCCGGAAATCGTTCGCCGCTTTGCTTTGCGCGACGGCATGTGGATTTACGGCGAAACACGCCGCGGCAGCCGCGGCCCTCAATTGGTCAAGCTGCTCGCGATCAATGGCGAAGAGCCGACTAAATACCAGGGGCTTCGCCCATTTGAGGAATTAACGACGATTAATCCGAACAAGCGGATCAAGCTGGAAACCGTGCCCGACCGTTACACGACGCGGATCATGGATCTAATGACGCCGCTGGGGATGGGTCAGCGCGGTTTGATTGTCGCCCCACCGCGCACTGGCAAGACGACGCTGCTTCATCATATCGCCGACGCCGTCGCCAAGAATCATCCGGAGGTCAAGCTGATCATCCTCCTTGTCGATGAGCGTCCGGAAGAAGTCACGGATTTCCGTCGTTCGCATCCGGCGGCGGAACTGATGGCGAGCTCGAACGATGCGGACATCAAAAGTCACACGCGCATCGCGCAACTCGCCATCGAGCGCGCGAAACGACTCGTCGAAGCAGGCAAGCATGTGTTCATCCTCCTTGACTCGATCACGCGCACAGCTCGCGCATTTAATAATGCGATGGCTGGCGGCGGCCGCACCATGAGTGGCGGTATCGATGCGCGCGCCATGGAAATCCCAAGAAAAATTTTCGCCGCTGCTCGCAATACCGAAGAGGCCGGCTCGCTTACCATTGTCGCAACTGCGCTGATCGAGACCGGCAGCCGCATGGACGAATTGATCTTTCAGGAATTCAAAGGCACCGGAAACATGGAAATGGTGCTCGACCGCAAAATCAGCGACCAGCGAATTTATCCGGCCATCGATATTTTCCTCTCGGGCACGAGGCGCGAAGAACTGCTGCTACAACCGTGGGAGCTGGAGAAAATTAATCTCATCCGTCGTGGCCTCGCCGGTCACAAACCGGAGGAGGCAATCCAGCGTCTTTTAATGTTTGTAAAGAAATTCCCCACGAACGCCGAAATGCTAAAGGGAATTCCTGGTTAATATTGCAAATCGCGATTTGCGAACGAGATGTCGCAATGAAATCGCAACTCGGCCATCGCGAAACTCATCCTGAGCGTCACGAAACGGAGCCAGATGGATCGGAAACATGGGAGTGGGACGTTCTGCCTCCTGAAGATCGACACCGAAGCGCGTCACTCGAGGCGCTGTTCCGATGGCTGGCGGTCGTCATGGATAACTTTCTCCGATTTCCGGGAACCAAATTGCGATTTGGCCTGGATCCAATTATCGGCCTGATTCCCGGGATCGGCGATGCAGCATCAGCAATAATTTCGACACTGGCGCTTGTCTATGCAGCGCGATACCGCCTTCCAAAGATTCTGTTGGTTCGAATGGCGTTAAACATTCTGATCAATGAACTCGTTGGCATCATCCCGGGTCTGGGTGATGCGTTTTCGTTCTGGTTCAAGTCGAACGTGCGCAATTATGAATTGCTCCAGCGATACGCTGCCGCGCCGGAGCGAGCGAGAAAAGCCGATTGGATATTCGTCTTTGGAGTTGTTGCCGTGCTCTTCCTCATTGTTTGCGTCGGTTTGATTGTCAGTCTGCTCGTGTTCCAGGCGATCTGGCAATTCCTTTTCGCCCGGTGATCGAGCTAATCTGATACGTTCTTAATGTGCCGGTCATATAGGGCGTGGATGCTCTCGCGGGCATCGACGTTTCTTTCTCGAAAAACATCGAACTCCTCGTAGCCAAGGCGAATGGCAAGCTTTCGTTGCTCGTGCGGATCGCTTGGAAATACTGAGACGCTTTTGTTGTCGTAGCGTCGCAGCACGGCTTCACAACGCCGCAGGAATCCGTAAGCGTTTCTGAGTTTGTCAGCCTCGGACTCGGTCAGACACCCGCGCTCTCGCAGCAGATTGACGGCGCGCTCCCAATTTGGCTCCCAGATATTTTCCCGCATTTGCAGCGCCTGAACCAGAAATTCCGCGTCAATGATCCCGCCGAATCCCGTTTTGAAATCGAGAAAGTCCGAGCCGCTTCCGCGCTCGCGTCGAATGCGCTCGAGCATATTGTCGATCTCTGCTCGAAGATCGACATGTTGACCAGCGTCGCGCCAGACGTGTTTTGCCATCTCGATGAACTCGCTTTGCAATGGTCCCGTAACAGCTCGTGCGCGAGTCAGCGCCTGCAACTCCCAAGGTTGAGCTCGGCCCACGTAATACGACTGATAAGTCTCAAGGGAACAAACGAGCGGGCCTTTTTCTCCCTCAGGACGCAGCCTTGCATCAAGGACCCAAATATTTCCTTCGGCAGTGGGCTGTGCCATGGCAACGACGAGATTTTGCGCGGAGCGAACATCGTCGCCGACGAATAGAACATCCAAATCCGCGCCATAGCTGATCTCGCGTCCGCCAAATTTTCCCAGAGCGACGATGGTCATTTGTTCGCCTCCGAGGAGCCTGGTCGTAAAGAGAAGGCAGGCTTCCGCCAAATCGGAAAGTTCGTTAAAGACCGCCACAGGATTGGTCAGGCCAAGCGCATCCCGTAAAACGATTCGCAGCAGTTGCCGGCGCCGGTATGCGCGTACCGGATCGAGATTGCCCGCATTCGCGCCTAATGAATCGAGGCGCCGTAAATTTTCGTCGGTCGATCGAGGTTCATAAAACGCCGGATCTCGTGTGATTTCTTCAAGTAATTGAGGATGCCGGATCAGCAAATCACCGGCAAACCGGCTGGCATCAAAGGTTTTGACGAGCAACTCGAGCAGCTTCGGATTCGTAACCAGCAACTCGAAAAGCAAACTGCGCAGGCCGTAGGCTTCCACGAAGCGAACGAATTGATTGAGAGTTGCATTCGGATCTGCAGCCTTGGCGAGCCACTCGAGCAGGACCGGACGCAGCTTGCCGAATATCTGACGTGTGCGCGGCGCGATGTGGAAGCTTCCCTGGCCCCGCGCAAGATCCGCGAGGGTTTTGGCGGCGTGTTTTTGATCATTGAAAATTTCGAGGCCGATTTTGGCCCCGAAAGCGTTCGTGGACGTTTCGGAGATAATCCGTTGAAAAATCGGGCGGACAGCGCGCATTCTTTCTCGCAGCGCCGCAGTGAAATCTTCGACGGACGAAAAGCGCAGGCTAAGTGCGAGCCGCTGCAAAGGTTCCGGTTCTTGCGGGACAGTGTGTGTCTGCTGTTCGGCCTCGATCTGCAAACGATGCTCGACACGGCGGAGAAACCGATATGTTTTGTCGAGCGTCAACACTTCACCGCGCGGCAACAGGTCCAATTCGCGAAGGGCTCGCAGGGCCCTGAGCATACTCCCTTCCTGCAGGAATGGATGATGCGCGCCGTGGACAAGCTGAAGTGCCTGCACGATGAATTCTATCTCGCGAATGCCGCCGCGTCCGAGCTTGACGTCGCGCTCGAGATTGTCAGGTCCGACCACGTCGCGCTCGATGCGTCGCTTGATGTTGGCGATCTCATCGAGCAAATCGGGCGTCGGGCTTTTCGGATAAATAAAAGGCTGATGTTGCCGCAAGAATTCGTAAGCCAGCTCGCGACTGCCGGCGATTCCGCGTGCCTTAATCAAAGCCAGGCGCTCCCAGGTTTCGCCGAAACCAGCGTAGTAATTTTCCATGCTCTCGAGCGACCGAGCGAGTGGCCCGGCAGAACCTTCCGGACGAAGGCGCAGATCAACGCGAAACAGTGAGCCTTCTGGATGACGTGTGGAAAATGTCTCAAGGATTTTCTTTCCCAGCCGGTTAAAGAACTCGTGATAGGAAAATTGTGGCGTGAGCTGGCCTTCCTCACTGTAGAGAAAAAGAAGATCGACATCGGAGCTGTGATTTAGCTCGGCGCCTCCGAGTTTACCCAGCGCTAGAATGGCGAATTCGGCATCCGGGGAACCGTAACGCTTCTGGAATTCCGCATTCCGATGTTCGCAGATGCGGCGAATGCAAATATCCGCGATCTGCGAAAGCTCCGCAGTCGTCTCCTCAAGTGGCGCCAGGTTCGCAAGCTCGCGCAGCGCGATCCGCGTCATCTCACGGCCTTTCCAGACACGAAGAGCGGCGAAATTCTCCGCTGCGATTGAATCACCAGCTACACTGCGAAGCTCGTCGAGCATTTCTGCATAGCCGCGAGACGCGAGACATACTTCAGGCTGGCGAAGCCAAAGAAGAGTTTCGGGATTCCGCACCAATCGCGTCGCGCAAATGCTCGAGACGGCCAGAAGATGAAGCAGGGAAGCTTCACCTAGCGGAAATTGTTCGACGACATCAACAAATGGCGGCGCGGAGGGCGGCCACCGTTCGCCAAGTTGGACAAGGCTGGTTTCGACCTGTGAGGGATTGAGCGACGTGGCTGCTTTTTCTCGAACCCAACGATCAACGCGAACCATCACGCGGAACATCACGCGGATTTGTCCGAAAGACTAGTCGTCGGGCCGCGCTTGATTATGCGGAAGGGGGAGGCGCCAGGACGCGAAGCGATTTTTCTTTGATTTGGAAATCAACCGGACAGTTGCCGGCCAGTTCGCCGTCCAGTTCTATCGGAACATCCTGCGCGCTCGTTATGCGCAACCGCTGAGTCTGAAAATATTCAATCTCAGGGACGCGAATGTCCGAGCTAAAGACAACGTCTTGCAGATATTTGATAATTTCGAGGTATCCGAGCCGTTTGAAGACGACTACATCAAACAAGCCATCATCGATGAGCGCGTGTTTGAAAAATGGAAAAGGCCCTCCGTAAAGACGCCCATTTCCGATGAGAACAAACGACCCCTCTTCAACGGGAGCATTCTCCGACTCGATAACCAGCTTCGGCGGCTGGCGTGCCGCAATTTGCGCGGCGGAGATGAGATAACTGAGCGGACCGAAACTGCGTTTGAAAGCGAGGCTGGTCTCCTTGACGACTTGGGCGTCGAGTCCCACGCCGGCGAGTTGGACGAAGCATTTCGCGTTCGCGCTCGGAAGATCGACCAGTCGCATGTTCCCGCCCTGAATCACGTCCCAGCAAAGTTCAAGATTGTGCGACGGCAGGCCAATCTCCATGGCAAAGACGTTCACTGTGCCGATTGGGAGCAGTCCCAATGCGACATTGCTTCCGGCGAGACCATTGACCACCTCGTTGACGGTACCGTCGCCACCGGCCGCAACGATTTTTCCAAATCCCTCCCCGACAGCTCGCCGCGCCAGCGCCTCTGCCTCACCGGGATGCGACGTGATGTGAATGAGACAACCGCGAGTGATCGATTCAACACGTTCCTGCCAGTATTTCGCCTCCTCGTTACCTGCGGCCGGGTTGAGAATGACGACTGTATTACTCACACGAAAGGTGGACGCGGGCTTTGATCTTTTCTTCAAACTCGGGCTGCGTAACGTCTTCGCGTGCAAAAATTGCGTCGGCTTGCATTGATTGCGTTGGGGGGAGCGTTTGCGCTTGGCGCTATCGCCCTGATCGGTGTGAACCTGTATGTGCAATCGCAAGGGACACAAGCGAAGATTCAGCAGGAATTAAGTCGCCAGCTGGGGACAACGTTGGAGATTCGCAGCATGAGCGTGACCCCGTGGGGCGGACTCGAACTGAGCGGCATTACCATTCCGCAAACCTCCCCCGTGAGCCCGAGTCATTTCCTTGAGGCAAGAACATTTCGTCTTCGTGTTCGCTTCCTCTCGCTCTTTTCCCGGCGACTGGTGATCAAAGATGTCTCGCTCGTCAATCCAAACATAGTCTGGGCGCAAAACGCCGAGGGAAAATGGAGGTTGCCCGGTGGGCGAAAAAAAGAAGCGCCGGTGGTTTCGGCAAATCCGCCTCCAAATATCCCCGAGTCGCGAACGCCAAGCGAACCGGTCGAACCAGCGGCGCCCCCCGTCGCCGCCACGCCGGCTCATCTTCGCTCCCCACCTCAAGTGACAGTGGATAGATTCGCGAAGCGATCCCGAAGGCCTTCAGTGACGGTCGCTCCGGAAGTTCAACGGCTTCACATCGAGAACGGGAATTTTACCTTTCTCGATCGCGGCGGTAGAATGCTCGCGAGTTTTACGGGTGTAGATTTTCGCTCCAGCCTGCGCAGCGCATTCGCCATTCGTGGGAAAGCGAAAGTCGCGAAAATTTCATTGCGGGACCGCTTTTTTCTCGAACAACTACAATCCCCGCTCCGCTACGAACCTGACGTGCTGGAGCTTTCGAAAATATCTGCTCACGCGGGGAGCGGTGAAGTCAACGGCTATTTCGCCATGCAACCGGAAGCGGAGGATTCTCCCTTCACTACGAGGGTGACATTTAGCAATGTGCTGGCCGATCAGATTATCGCGGACGCAGGCGGTTCGAAAGGAATTGTGCAAGGCAAACTGGAGGGGAGTTTCCAGGCGTCTGGGGAAACTGCTGATCCCGATGCGCTAATTGGGAAGGGCGAGGTCTTCCTGCGTGACGGGCGGGTTCAGCAATATAGCCTGCTGGTGTTGCTTGGCCAGATTCTTCAGATCGAAGAGTTGAGAGAGCTTCATCTCGAACAGGCCCACGTAAAATACCACGTCAAGTCGGACTTGATCATAATCGACGAGCTGCTCTTGCACTCAGCAAACATTCGGCTCTCGGCGTCCGGAACGGTCACGTTTGACGGGAAGCTGAAGCTCAACTCTCAGCTGGCGATCAACGAAAAAATTCGCGGCCAGCTCTTCAAAGCGATGCGCCAGAATTTTCAGCCAACCAACGAACCCGGCTATTTTGCCCTCGATTTCCAGGTTGCCGGCAACGTTGATAGACCGAGCACAAATTTGATGGACAGGCTGGTTGGGCGCGATCTTGGCAATGTGATCAATCGCCTGTTCGGCGTTGGAAAAACAGAGCGACCGAAGAAAAAAAAGAAGCGGGCCGAAGCAGCAACATCCACCGCCACGCCTTCGCCGTCTGCTGCCCCAGAGGAGACGCCGTTGAACTTTGCCACAACGCCATCCCCGTCGCCATGAGAGTGATCGCCGGCAGCGCCGGCGGCGTCCGCCTGTCGGTTCCGAAGCGCGGTGTCCGGCCCACGATGGATCGAGTCAAAGCGGCGATCTTTTCCAGTCTGGGTGACGCGATTATCGGCGCGCGAGTTCTCGATCTTTTCGCCGGAAGCGGCGCACTCGGAATTGAAGCGCTCAGCCGTGGCGCGTGTTCTGTTCTCTTTGTGGAAGAGGATCGACAATCGACCAATGTCATCGAGAAAAACCTCGCTAAAACAAAATTCGAGGCGCGCGTTCGACAACAGAGCGTTTCCGATTTCCTCCGGTACGTTTCTGGTACTGAAAAATTCCAAATCGTCTTTGCCGATCCGCCCTACGAAAAAACAGAATCGGGCGAGCGCTTCACGGAAAAGCTCCTGACGAGTAAAAAATTGGGGGAGTTGCTCGCTCCCGGAGGCGTGTTCGTATTGGAAAAACACCCGGGCGAAGCTCTTCCTGAAACCAATCTATGGCATGTTGCTCGCCAGAAAAAATACGGCGCCACCGAAGTCCTATTTCTATCTGCAACCCATAATCCGCAAGGAGTTCACGCGCCGCGGCGGGCAATCGAGTGATTCGTTTTATCTACAATTTGTTTTGGCCGATCGGGCTTCTGTTCTTTTTGCCCGGCTATTTGATGAAAATGGTCCGTCGCGGCGGTTACCGCAAAAAATTCGGTCAGCGCCTGGGAATTTACGACCGCGAGCTGCGTGCGAGGCTGTCCCAGAGTGGCGGCAAAAGGCCAACATGGCTGCACGCGGTGAGCGTGGGCGAAGTCATGATTGCCCTGAAGCTGGTCCAGCAGCTGCGAACGCTCGAACCTGATGTGCCTTGTGTGTTGACCACGACGACCACAACCGGATTTGCTTTGGCGAACAAGAACGCTCCGCCATGGATCGAAGTCATGTATACGCCGCTTGATTTTTGGCCAGTCATGCGCCGCGCATTTTCCACCATTCGTCCGGCGAAGATTGTCCTCGTTGAAGCTGAGATTTGGCCGAATCTGGCTGCCAAAGCGCATGCGCAGCGCATTCCGCTCGTGCTGGTCAATGCGCGGTTATCGCCACGCTCCGAGCGGCGATTTCGACGGTTTCGATTTTTTGTCGTGCCGACGTTTCGGCTTCTGGATCTGATCTGCGTGCAGGAACGGGATGATGTCGATCGATGGACAGCGCTCGGTGTAGAGCGCAGCCGGATACGCCACACTGGCAGCATCAAATACGACCCCGCCAGTTTAGATGATTATCTGAATGCTCAAGCGGCCGGTCCGTTCCAATTGGATGCCTTAAATCCGGAGCGCCCCGTGCTTTTCGGTGGCAGCACTCATCGCGGTGAAGAGGAAATTCTTGCAAAAATTTTTGCGCGATTACGTCAGAAATTTCCGTCGCTCTGTTTGTTCATTGCGCCGCGCCATGTGGAACGGGTGCGAGAAATCCGAGCACAACTCGAGGCTTTATCGCTGCAGGTCCGGCTGACGAGCGAAGCGACGAATCACAGCGAAGCGGAAGTTGATTGCGTGCTTCTCGATACAACTGGTGACCTTCGACGCTGGTACAGTATTGCGACCGTCGTGTTTATCGGCAAAAGCATGACCGCGCACGGCGGGCAAAATCCGGTCGAACCGATCATCGCGCGCAGACCGGTCGTATTTGGTCCGCACATGGAGAATTTCGTCACGCTGGCGGGAACGCTTGTATCGAGGGAAGGCGCCATCCAAGTTCGTGACGTAGAGTCACTTCAACGGACGATCGAGAATCTATTGGGCGATAGTGAAGCTCGCCAGCGGCTCGTCCGAAATGCGCGTGAAGTGTTAGACCAGCACCGTGGTGCAACCGCTCGGGCCGCAGCGTTGATCGCCAATCTTCATTCGGAACAAATACTCTAGCCGCTCCTGCGCTTGCGTTTGTCACATCGCTTGCAGGAGAAAGAGGCTGGCAATTTGCCTTGCGTCCGAGAGCAGCAATTCGATATTGCCCGCGCTTTTACGACCCTATCGTCTAGAGGCCCAGGACACCGCCCTTTCACGGCGGTAACACGGGTTCGAATCCCGTTAGGGTCGCCATTCGGCTCGGCCTTTATCAAGGGCCTCGCTCATGACTACGCTTCGCGCAGCCACTCGAAAAGCGGAATGCGCAACCGAAGGCCGAGTCGAATGGTCCTGAGTTAAGTAGCGCGAGCCCCCGGCCTGCCAGTCGGACGGACTCGTCCAGCGGCGAGCTTGCGAGCGGCGCTAAATTGCAAGCGAGACGCATGCGCTACTCTATTGATGGAAGCGGTTTTCAAGAACCGATTTGGAGGGCGTTTCTGTGAAACGCCAATCGACTTGTACTCCCGCGACCGGCCATATCTAGCGCCTCCCGTAAATCACACCCTCGGCGGTGCGCGCGACCGGCTGGTAATGTTCCGCCAGAAGTTTGGCCAGAATCGGAAAGTTCTTCACTGGATAGGGCGCCATTTTCGGGTCCGCTTGAACATCGACAATGTAGGTGGGCGAATGTTTGGCAAAATCGTGTTGGAGATTTTCCCACGCGCCTGGAACGATTCGATTGCGCGTGTCAACACCCGGAAGCACCCCTCCGAAAATGAGGCCAGTAAGCGGAAACGTTGTGATGTAGCGACAGGCAGGACGCCGGCGAGCATCCAGATACATTTTGGCAGTCTGACCCCAGACGAAAATTCTATCGTCAGGGCTCGTATGCGTGGCCAAATATCGTCCCGCTTCAGACGGGCCCCGTCGCGGAGTCAGCCCGGTCCAGTGTATGATTGAGAAGACAATAACCGTAAGAGCCAGCCACGCGTACGTGACCGCAGGTCGTAGTAGCCAGTGGGGCGGCTGCATCGTCAGGGACCAAAGTCGTGCGTAGTACGGTGCCGCGAGCAATGCGAGCGGAGGGATCAATTGGACATAGTAGTGAGGGTAGAAGCGAGCGCCCGCTGCAACGCCAATCGCCGAGGCAGCAAGTAGCCCTAAAAGCGCTGTCCGTTCTGCCGTCTTCGCAGCCCAAATCTCGCTCTTATCGCGGCATGCCATTATCGCCCCCACTACCAAAGGCAAACAGGCCCCGATGAACGCCAGCGTGAGCAAGATTCCTTTCTCCCAAAACACGTGCGGAATGTCATGATCAGCAATTGTCCAATAGAACGCGTCACGGAGGATGCCTTGTTTCCAAAGCACAAGCGTCACCAAGCCAACGGCTGCGAAAAATCCTAGCGTGAGCATCGTCGCCTGAATAACCGAATTCGTTC
>WNGK01006726.1_pt1 | contig 16617 bp, 10 predicted proteins | sample 5400601 | NCBI WGS metagenome assembly WNGK01 (sample SAMN13153376, study PRJNA577476) | soil metagenome | isolation source: 60 cm soil or saprolite under Garry oak tree replicate 1 | place: USA:California | collected 2016-06-15
CGGCAATCAGAGCAACGCCCTGCTCAATACCACATCGTGCTAGTAGGAGGCCCAATTATGGCATGTAACAAACTACTCCGGATACCTGTAGGGGCCGATTTATCGGCCCGCGCCCGATGGTCTGCCATCCGTATTCAATAGTTAAAGTTCATCATTGCGCCCGAAGGAATAACAAAATGTTCGCCACTACTCTCATACAGTGCCTGGAATTTCTCTACCTGCTCATCATCCTGTTGATGACGGCACAGGCCATCTTCAATATCCGCCTGCGTCTCTTCATCTGGGAGGAACCCGGGCGTGCCTGGTCGAACCACGCTCCGACCATTTATCGCGAGCCGCGCCTTTCCTTTACTATTCTCTTGCCTGCCCGGCACGAGGAGGAAGTGTACCGCGAAACGATTCAAAAGGTCTATGATCTCAACTATCCCAGAAGGTTGGTGCAGATCATGGCGATCTGCCGCGAAGATGATCCCGGCACGATCGCGGAGGCGCAGGCCAAAATCAGCGCACTGCGCGATCCCAATGTGCAGCTTGTCATTTTTAATGATAAGCCGATTAACAAGCCGCATGGGCTGAACCTGGCGCTGCAGGTGTCTCGCGGCGACGTGGTGACCATCTTCGATGCCGAGGATGAGCCGCACCCCGACATTCTGAATATCATCAACACCACCATGCTCAACGAACAGGTGGACGTGGTGCAGAGCGGCGTGCAGCTCATGAACCACAACACCAGGTGGTTCTGTTTCCTCAATGTGCTGGAATACTTCTTCTGGTTCAAGTCTTCCCTGCACTTTTTTGCGCGCCTGGGGATGCCCCCGCTGGGAGGCAACACGGTCTTTGTGCGCCGCGATCTGATGGAGCAGATGGGCGGCTGGGACGAGACCTGTCTGACGGAGGACGCCGACCTGGGCATCCGTCTGAGCATAGCGCGCGCCCGCGTGCGCGTCATATACGACGATGAGTTTGTCACCCGCGAAGAGACTCCGCACACCATCGAGCAGTTTATTAAACAGCGCACGCGCTGGAACCAGGGCTTTATCCAGATTCTCTTTAAGGGCGAATGGCTCAAATTGGAGAAACTCTCACAGCGCCTGCTGGCGTTCTACGTGCTGATTCTGCCGGAGCTGCAGGCATTCTTCGCGCTGATGGTGCCGGTCTCGCTGATCATGTTCTTCTTTGTGAAGCTGCCGCTGTGGTTGGCAATGCTGACCTTCATGCCGCTCTACTGTTTCGTGCTGGCAATCTTCATTGACCTTGCTGGACTGCACGAATTTTTGAAGGCGCACAAACGCCAGTGGCGCTGGCGCGAAGCCATGATACAGGCGCTGGCCTTCTTCCCCTACCAGGCGTTGTTGGGGATTGGCGCTATGCGCGCGGTCTTCCGCTATATCAAAGGCGCATCGAACTGGGAAAAAACCGCTCACATTGGTCAACACCGGGGCAATATCGCCGCCAAAAGCAACCCGATACATGGGAGATAACGCATCATGAAACACTCACGCAAGCCAGGTCAGCCAGGAATGACGCCGACAGACCTGTTGCAACAGGAGGTCGAAGGCGACGATATGATCCTGTATCGCAGCCAACGCTTCTTCGTGCGCACCGCCAACCGTCCGGACCAGCGGCGCAACCCACTGCGCAAACGGTCGGGCAATACCAGCATATTCGGCGCTTCCTTCGTCTCACAGATACGCTGGCTCTCGGCTGAGAAACTGCGTATCACCGAGGCTGAAACGCGCACCCTGCCTGGGGTGGAGGCCATCAACCCGGTGCAGGCAAAAGCCATTCCCTTTCCTCTTATCCTCGAGGCTCTGGTGGTGATCACCGGCCTGCTACTCGCGGGAGCCACGCATGCCTACAACATGTTCAACTACCCACTGTACGGGCAGGATGAAGGCACACTCATGTCGAACGCGTCTGCCCTCCTGCATGGAATGTTGCAGCCCTACCCTTACATTTATGAGCAACCGCCGCTGGGGTGGATACAGATTGCCGCGTGGGTACAGCTCAGTGGCGGATTCTTTACCTTTGGCAACGCCATCAATAGCGGGCGCGTGCTCATGCTTCTCTATGCAGCAGCCAGTTCCCTGCTGGTCTACCTCATCACTAATCGCTTGAGCGGGAGCCGCAGCGCGGGGCTGCTGGTGATGATCATCTTCTCGCTTTCGCCCCTGAGCATCATCTATCAACGCCAGGTGCTTTACCCTTTCCCTGGCATCGTTCTTCGTGCTCCTGGCACTCTTAAAGGGCGAACTGCTGCCGGCGGGCGTGCTTCCCTGGGACAATCATGCGCATCCAAGCTTGATCGGCACGCTCATCGCACAAGTAACCCGGCCCATAGGAGACCAATTCATCGCGCCCAACCTGTCCATGAGTTGGGCAGCCTGGACGCGCGTTGACAGTCCCTTGCTCTTCGCCAGCATCGGCGCGGTCGCGCTCAATCTGATTATGGGCTGGTGGAATCGCCTGCTATGGGTGCCCGCCTTCCTGGCTCTCAGCTACTGGCTTTACCTCCTGCGCGGCGGGATTGTCTATCCTTCCCACATCGTTCCCTTGCTGCCACTGATGGCGCTAAATATTGCCCTGGCGATCAATGCTCCGCTGAAATGGACGACTACACACGTGGGCTTCGATCTCGCTCGCGCGCTGCTGATCTTCACCATCATTGGCGCGCTCACTCCTTATACTATGCAGCTCGCTGCTCCCATTTTCTCTCTGCAGCCTACAACAGCGCAGAGCAATACACTGCTCTGGATTCGCAACAATGTGCCGCACAATGCCGTCGTAATCATTGATAGCACGCTCTACACGGATCTGCGCGAACCAGGCGGCGAGGGTGTTGCCGATGGCGCGACCTATCCCAACGCGCATATATACTGGAACGTTGCCCTTGACCCCGCGATCCATGGAGGGCTGCTGCATGATAACTGGCAAGCCATCGACTACATTGTCGTTGACGCGAGCATGTTACACGACATCAAAACGCTTGACAGTTCGATGCTACTGCTAGACCGCGCGCTCCACCACGCCATCCTGCGCGCAGAGTTCCGCTCAGACAACGGTGACCAACCCGAGGTGATACAAATATACCAGGTAATCCATTGAGATTGCGCCAGACCGTCCATAGTAGGGGCGATGCCTTGTGCTCGCCCTTCCCAGGCGCATTCGTCCATAGTAGTGGCGATGCCTTGTGCTCGCCCTCCTGGTTCGTCTCGCCCTTCCCAGGCGCATTCGTCCATAGTAGGGGCTATCCCTTGTGGTCGCCCTCTCAACCATAACAACGTGAGACGTGAAAGGATCGGCCATGTTCGGAAGCAGGTGGCAGCCCATCTTCATCAAGCGACAACGGCGCGGACTGATGCTCTTAGCAGGTCTTTGCTTAATAATCTTTCTTCTTGCAACTATCCTGGCCGCCGCGCTCTGGTATAGTCCATTCAACCCGCTGCGCCAGGCACAAGCGGTAGCCGGGCAGGGATACTGGCACACCAGCGGCGCGCAGATTCTCGATGCGAATAACCGCCCCGTGCGTATCGCCGGTATCAACTGGTTTGGCTTTGAAACGCCCAGCTACAGCCTTCATGGACTGTGGAACCGCAGTTATCAAAGTATGCTCGACCAGGTCAAGAGCCTGGGCTATAACACACTGCGACTCCCTTACTCCAACCAACTCTTTGATCAGGGAAGTCTACCCAATGGCATAGACTATACGAAAAATCCCGACCTGCGAGGGTTAAATGGCTTGCAGTTGCTGGATAAGATCATCGGCTATGCCAGCGATATTGGTCTGCGTATCATTCTCGACAGGCATCGCCCCGACGCTGCATCACAATCAGCGCTCTGGTATACCTCCGCGTATCCCGAATCGCGCTGGATCGCCGACTGGCAGATGCTGGCAAACCACTACAAGAACAATCCGATGGTCATTGGGGCCGACCTGCATAACGAGCCGCATGCCCCGGCCTGCTGGGGTTGTGGCGACAAAGCCCTTGATTGGCGACTGGCCGCTGAAAGGGCGGGTGATGCGATCCTGGCGGTCAATCCAAACTGGCTCATTTTCGCGGAGGGCGTCAATTGTTATGGCCCGGGCGGAACGACGAATCAAGCTGAGTGCTACTGGTGGGGAGGCAACCTGCAGGGAGTAGCCACCTATCCCGTCGTGCTGAGCGTCCCAAATCGCCTGGTCTATTCCGTACACGACTATCCGGCGACCGTCTTCCCACATTCCTGGTTCAGCGCGCCCGGCTATCCCAATAACCTGCCCAATGTATGGAACTCACAATGGGGATACATCTATAAGCAGGGCATCGCGCCCGTGTGGGTCGGCGAGTTTGGCACGAGATTGCAGACAAATTCCGACAGGCAGTGGCTCTCCCGGCTCGTCAGTTATCTCGGCAGCGGATCAGGTGGCGTCAACTGGACATTCTGGTCCTGGAATCCCGACTCCGGGGATACCGGCGGCATCTTAAACGACGACTGGATAACGGTCAACCAGGCAAAAGAGACACAACTCACCACCATCATGTATCCACTGAGCGCTACATCAACCGTCTCAACGGCTGCAACCGTGCCTCCTGTACAGACAGGCAACACACCGGCGCCGGCAACACCTGCCGTCAAAACGCCAACCCCGGCTCAAAACAGTCCCGTCTCGCTACAAGTCTATTACAAGGTCGGCAATCCTGGAGCGGAAACCACCAACCAGGTGATGCCTCAATTGGAGTTGTCCAATACCGGCAAGAGCGTCTTCAACCTGAGCGATGTGACGATTCGATACTGGTACATCCTCGACACGCGGCAGGCACAAAGCTACTGGTGCGACTATGCCGTCGTGGGTTGCAATAACATCAGCGCCAGCTTCGTCTTGCTCTCATCGCCGCGCGCCAGGGCAAATGCCTACCTGGAGATTCGCTTCACGAGCGGCGCGGGATACCTTGTTCCGGGCAGCAATACTGGTGAAATACAGAACCGTTTCAATAAAAATGACTGGTCGAATTATCATCAATACAACGACTTTTCGTATACAGCGACGAGCACCACCTTTACCCTATCAACAAGCATAACGGTATACTATAAAGGGACCCTGGTCTGGGGGAGTGAACCATAATACAGAGCAATGTCATGCTGAGCGCAGGTGAACTGGTTGATTAGGCTCTCCTGTGCTTGATATACAACCTGGTCAACTTTCATTTTTCTGCTGGTATCTGCTGGCTTTTCGATGATGTTCTCCGCGTGGATGTCGTCGTATTCGTTGTGGCCTGCGTGTCCTTCTCCTGCAAAATATCCTTCAGCAAGAACGCGTGCGCGATGTCGGTCGCTCCACCACTGCCCACCTGCACCACTGCATGCGTGTTGCTGGCCAGCCCGCGCGCCACGCCGAGTTGCTCGCCTGCCCATTCCCATTCGGCGGCTTGCGGGTACCTTTGCAGCCGTTCCTGCAATTTTGCCAGGCGCAGCTCCTCCGCCTCGGCCTCTAGCTCGGTCACATGCTTGCGCATCTCCCCCTGTTGGATTTGCAGTTGCAATTCTTCGCGCTCACGCTCTACCCGCGCAATTACCGCCTGTCGCGCCAGTGTCTCCGCGTCTGCTTGCTTCCGCTGGGCCAGTGCCTGTTGCTCGGATTGCTCCACCTGCTGCAACAAGGCCAACTGCCGCGCCTCCTGCGAACGCACAAAGTCCGCCGGGGGCTGCGCATAGACGATGTTCACCTTCACGATCTTCACGCCATATGGCTCGCTGGCCAGGTTTAACGTTTCGCGCAGCTCGCTGGTATCTTGCCGCGTCAAGTTGTTGACCTCATCAGAACTGATCTGGCGCACCATCGCTCGCATGGTGTTCTGGCAGGCCGCTTGAAATACCTGGTCAAAGTCACTCGCTGAGATGCTGTAGACGAAATGGTAGGGATCGCCGATCGTGAAGGTGGCCAGCGCTTGCACGGTCGACCGCACATTATCCTGCGTCGGCGCCTCCTGCACAGGCACTTCATAGGGAATGATGCGCCGCGTCACGACGTGGGAGACCACGATCCAGGGGGGGAGCATCTGCGTCCCACTCTCAATTGTGCGCAGGTACCTTCCCCGACTTTGCAGCAACCCGTATGCTCCTTCCGGGATGCGCACCAGGAAACTGCGGAAGACGGCCAGCGCGAAGAAGATTAGGCTGAGCGGCACGGCCGCACCGCCCAGCAGAGGATTGCCTGCGAGTACTGCCCACAAGATCCCACCCACCAGGATCACCACTGCGATGATGAGAGAGACATTGTTGATGCGGTTCTGCCGCTGCGTCAGCACGACAATCGGCGTGTGACCGCTGGCATCCGCGCTCACAAGAGCATCCGCTGCCTGCTCCAGCGGGACGCGCGCCGAGGTGAGTTGGGTATAAGCAGGCGCCAATGCGCCTCTTGACTGATCGACAACCATAGGAAATTTCCTCCTGCAATATTACTATCATCCTGCTCCCATGAGCGGTTGGTCTTTCTTATCCCCACACAGAGAGCAGCGCCCGTTGAAGGGGGTATTCTGTCTCTTTTAGCTCGCCTTCTCTGGCGGGAGTGACGCTGTAGCCTGAGAGGGCGTACGTTGCGAGAACGGCACTATCATTCGCCTGCCCGCCTGCGAGCGCTCACTGGCCGCCGGGACTGGCTCATCTGGCAGGACACCTGCCGGTTGCGGTGGATCGCTCAAGCGCCCATACGTATAGCGGTACAGGTCATACACAACTTGCGCTAAGGGCGCTCCCAGAAACAGCCAGATGAACCCGAACTGGCTGGCGATGACCAGGATCACCACCAGGATCACCGGGTGAATCTTCACACTATTGCTCGCGAACAGGGGCGCCAGCAGCCAGTTGCGGAGGAAATGAATCGCCACGTAGAGCGCCAGGATCGCCAGTGCCGTCTGCCAGGAGTACGTCAGACCAAAGAGCACCGCGACAATGGTGCCCAGGAGCACCCCGATCGACGGGATGAAGTCCGTGAAGCCTGCAACCATCGCCAGCAGGACGGGGAACGGGATGCCCTGCACGCCCAGTCGCTCCAACAGCACCAGACCCGCGTAAGTGACGATGCCCACTGCAAATGCCATGACGACCAGCTCGCGGAAATACACGCGGAAGGTGCGGTCCAGGATGCGCGCCACTGCCCAGAAATCGGGCCGCAGCCAGTCTGCCAGGAGGCGATCCACAGCCTGCACCCCCTTACGTTGATCATTGAGCAGAGCGAAAATCCAGGTCGGGATGACCAGTAGGCTCAGCAAAAAACTGAACGCGCTCAGCAGGCTGAGGATGCCTCTGGCCCCCAGGCTCACGAGGCTCTGAATGTATTGCGTAAAGTTGTGCTGCGCTTTAACTGTGGTATCCTGCAGCCACCCTCGCAGGAATACGCGTACAGGTTCCGGCCAGCTTTGTGTCCTTTGGACAAGTTGGGCGACATAAGCGCGTAACTGATCGGCGTTGGGCAAGTATTTTACAAAATTCAGCAGCTCCTGCACAATAGCCGGGATCAGGAACGCGAAAAACAGCGCTACCAGGCCGATCTCGCCGAGAATGACCAGCAGCACGGCCAGCCAGCGCGGCAAGAAGTGGTCCAGCAAGTTGACCACCGGCAGCGTGATATAGGCGAGCATGATGCCGATCACAAACGTAGCGAGCGATTGGAACGCGCTCGTAATCAACCAGATAAGGCCAGCCAGCGCGATAACAACGAGTATGAAGCGTGCCAGGCCGCTGGGTGTGATACTCAGGATGCGCATCCACAGCCGCTGCCACGCCTTCTGTGCCTTGAGTTTTGACGCGACGAGACTGTTCTGTTGTTGCTCGGAGATGGCCTCCGCTGTTTTTTCAAATTTGGTACTCACGTAAATCTACCTCAACAAAGTGCTTCTCTTTAGATGAAAAGAATGCAATCCCGACGCTTCCTTCCAGAATACTACCCTTTATTAATGAAGCATCCTAAACCAGACAGGCTGCCATGCCGAGCGCACTGTCATGCTGAGCATAGCGAAGCATCTGTCACTGTCAGGATGAAGATTGCAACAGACGTATCATAGCACAATGTAATGAACATGAGCTATTCCAAAGCAACCACACAGCATGTCAGCAACCACACCGCATGTCATTCTAAACGTTCCACATGTCATTCTGAACGGAGTGAAGAATCCGTTCAACAATGTAATGAGCGCGAGCTATCCCAAAGCATTCAAGTGACCTTCGTCCATCGTAGGGGCGACCCTCGGGTCGCCCTCTCGCCCCTCTGCCCAGGCCGCTGCGAACGCTTCCTCTCCGACCCTGGAACGCACAGCAATCACCGCCCGCCCATAGGAGACGCGGTAAATAGGCGGCATGGGAGCACGGATATCCGCGCGAATGGCCGCGGCTGTCCCCCACAATCGCGCCGCCCATTCTGGCGCTCCTTGTAATGCGACCACTTTCCCCAAACCCTCCAGACATGCGGCTCTTAACTCTTTAGAATCCCTCTCTTCGAGCAAACCCCAACACTCTTCGTAATGGGCACGCGCTCCCGCCAATTCTCCCTGAAAAGACTCAACACGGGCCAGACTGATAAGCGATTCGGCAATGCCGGTGCGATACTCCAATTCACTGAAGTTTGCTACGCTCTTCTCACAAAACTCGCGCGCCCTGGCAGGCTCGCCCTGCTGCAGGAAGACCTCTCCTAGCAAGCTCAGAACATAGGCAATGAGCCTTCTGTTTCCTACTTCCTGGAAGAGCCCCAGGCTCTCCTCAGCCATTGCGCGCGTTTTCGCCAGATCATTGCGGGAGAAAAAGAAGACACGGGCAAGATCGTAGAGCGGGTAGGCGGTTCTATATGTCTTGCCCATCGCGCTGTAGAGCAAGAGATTCTCTTCCAGCAGCGCGCGGGCGCGGGCGTAGTCGCCTTGTGAAGTCAGGACCTGGGCTAAATCTTCGCGCGTGTAAGCGACCCCATTCTGGTCTTCCAACTCTTGGTAGAAAGCCAGGCTCTCCTCTAAAAGAGTGCGCGCCAGGGCATAGCCATTCCTCTCGCCAGTAAGACTGCCCAGGATGTGAAGAGACTTCGCCATACCCGATTTGTCACCAATTTTGCGGAACAGCGCCAGGCTTTCCTCCAGCAACGGCTCTGCCCGGGCGCCGTCACCCTGCACAAGAGCCAGAAATCCAGCCCCGTAGATTGCCTCCACGCGTACTGTTGCCACGACCTCTTTACTTACCGCCAGCGCGCGCTCAAGGAATGCCTGTCCTTCCCCGAAGTATCCACGTACCTCCCAGAAATTCATCAATGCCACACAGAGTTGCAGCGCCTGTTCTGCGAGATCAGTATTCATCTCAGACCGTTCCAGCATCCAAGAGAGCGCGGCGCGCAGGTTCCCGTGTTCCTGTTCCAGGCAGTCAAACCACCATGCCGCCTCAGCTCCAAGCAAATGCGGAGCGGCCTCCTTCACTAGAACCCGGTAGCATGCTGCATGGGCGCCAAGGGTCGCCTCTGTCTCTCCCGCGTCTTGCAGGCGCTCCAGCCCATACTCTCGCAGCGTCTGCAACATCCCATAGCGCGTCCCGCCCTCTCCCAGTTCCTCGTGCCGCAACAGGCTCTTATCCACCAGAGCTTCCAGTAAACCCAAAACATCACCCTCGAGTTGGCCTGCCGCAGCGCACACCTGCTCAACCGCATCGAGTGTACAGCCGTCGACGAATACAGCAAGCCTTCTGAACAGCACCTGTTCCTCAACATCCAGCAGATCGTAGCTCCAGGCTATTGCTCCAAAGAGCGTTCGTTGCCTCGCCGGCAAGTCGAGCGCTCCGCTCGCCAGGATAGCCAATCCTTGCTCCAGTCGAGCGAGCAATGCCTGTGGGGGGAAATACTTGCAGCGCGCGGCAGCCAGTTCAATGGCGAGAGGCAATCCATCCAGGCGACCACAAATGCCCACAATGGCCGGTGCATTCTCGCTGGTGATGCGGAAATCGGATCGGGCCGCCTGCGCTCGTTGCACGAAGAGGGCCACCGCTGCGTATTTCGAAAGTGTCGCCAGTTTTGGCAAGCGCCTGCTATCGGGCAAGGCCAGCGGAGGCACGCTACATTCGTGTTCTGCTCGCACGTGCAGCACCGCTCGACTGGTAACCAGCACTTTGAGCTTTGGACAGGCTGCCAGCAGGTCCGCCACGACAAGGGCCGCGTCCAGCACCTGCTCAAAGTTATCCAGCAGCAAGAGCAACTGCTTCTCCTGGAGAGAGGCTTTCAGCCGCTCGAACAGGAGTTCGTTGCCAGTTTCACCCACGTCCAGCGCCTGGGCGATGGCAGGCACAACCGATGCCGCATTGTTCACGGAAGCCAGGGCTACAAAGAACACCCCATCGGGGAACAAAGCAGCCACATTTGTCGCCGCTTGCAGGCTCAGCCGCGTTTTGCCGACCCCTGCTGTGCCGGTGAGCGTGAGCAGCCGCACATCCTCGCGGCGCAGCAGACTACAGACTGTTGCCACTTCTTGCTCGCGCCCAATAAATGATGTTGGTTGGACCGGCAGGTTGTGTAGGTGGTTTGAGGGAGTCTTGAGCGGCGGGAAGTCGGTAGGCAGGCCCTGGATCACCAGTTGGAATACGCGACTGGGGCGCTCGATATCTTTGAGGCGGTGCTCGCCCAGGTCCCGCAGACCTACGTCCTCCGGCAAATCATGCTCCACAAGGTCGCGTGTTGTCTGAGAAAGCAGTACCTGGCCGCCATGGGCAGAGCTCATGATACGAGCCGCGTGATGCACGTCCATGCCGACGTAGCCCTCGGAGGAGAGTTGCGGCTCGCCTGTGTGCATGCCCATGCGCACGCGCACCTCCACACCTTCCGGCCAGGGATAAGCAGCGAGACTGCGTTGAGCGTTCACAGCAGCGCCAACGGCATCACTGGCGCGGGTAAAGGCCATGAAGAAGGCATCCCCTTGTGTGTCCACTTCGTGACCAAGGTACATCTGAAAAGCCACGCGCAAGAGCCGGCGGCACTGCGTCAAGACCTCGATGTAGTCGTCGCCCAGTTGCTGGAGCAACTGCGTAGAGCCATCGATGTCCGTGAAGAGTAAGGTGACCGTTCCCGTCGGCAGGTTACGCATGCACGATTATCCTCTCCTGTGCTTAATATACAACCTGGATGACACTATTATACCGCAGGAACCTTACTTTTTTGTGAAGCATGCTAAACCACACCGCATGTCATTCTGAACATTCCACGTGTCATTCTGAACGTAGTGAAGAATCCGTTCAACAATGCAAGCAGCGTGAGCTATCCCAAAGCAACCAGGTGACCTTCGTCCATAGTAGGGGCGATGCCTTGTGCTCGCCCTCGTGCCTTGTGCTCGCCCTTGTGCCTTGTGCTCGCCCTCCACTAAATCGCCCCTTTAATTGATTGTGAAAATACATGTGGTACAATATGCTCAAATCGCATCAGAAGCAACACCGTCCATGGTAGGGGCGATGCCTTGTGCTCGCCCTCTATCTTCCTTCGTCAGAGCATTCTCAGAGCGAGCGTATGGACGAAAGCAAGCCAACCAGAAAAAGCCTTGTTCCCAACCACCTGTTAAAAGAGGAGCGGCAACGACGTAACTGGACGCACAAAAACGTCGCCGAAATGATCAGCCTTCCCAATCCCCAGACCGTGGGCCGCTGGGAGCGCGGCTACTCCTTCCCTTCACCCCACTATCGCCAGGAACTCTGTCGCATTTTTGGAAAAAGCCCGGCAGAGCTTGGCCTCATCAACCGCGAGGCCGCGCAGAGAACACAGCCAGCAACGCATTCTGAAAGCGCCCAAAAACCTGAACCTACCTGGAAGATGCCACCTACTTTCACCTCGTTGATCGGACGCGAGCGAGAGGTCGGCGCGCTATGCGCGCTGCTCAGGCGCTCTGACGTTCGCCTGCTTACCCTGCTTGGCGCCGGTGGCATTGGCAAGAGCCGCCTTGGCATGCAGGCCGCCACAGAGATGCGCGATTATTTTGTCGATGGGGCATGCTTTGTCTCACTTGCCCCAATACGCGATCCTCATCTTGTGCTTCCTACTATCGTCGAAGCGCTCAACATCCAGGAACGTGGAACGCAGCCCATCATTGAACTGGTGAAGGCTGCGCTGCGAGATAAACGTTTCTTGCTGCTGTTGGATAACTTCGAACAGGTGGTGATAGCAGCCCCCTTTATAGAGGAACTGCTCGCAGTTTGCCCAAACGTAAAAATATTGGTAACAAGCCGGGCGGTGCTACACCTTCAGTCAGAATATGCATTTCCTGTAGCCCCGCTATCATTGCCTGAACTTACCCTGCGGCCTGAACCAGCATTGCTCGCTCAATACGCCTCGATCGCCCTCTTTGTCCAGCGCGCGCAAGCTCTTCTCCCCACTTTCCAGGTCACACAGCGTAATGCGCCTGCCGTCGCGGAAATTTGTGTGCGCCTGGATGGCCTGCCTCTCGCCATTGAACTGGCTGCCGCCCGTATCAAGCTCCTGCCGCCACAGGCCCTGCTGGCCCGGCTCTCACAACAATTGCAGCTACTCAAAAGTGACATACAAACGCTGCCGGAAAAACAACAAACGCTGTCTAACACCATCACCTGGAGTTATGATCTCCTGGATACCCTGGAACAATGGCTCTTCCGGCAGCTCTCAATATTCGTGGGCGGCTGTGCATTAGAGGCTGTAGAGATTCTTTTTAGCGGCGAAGAACGGCCAACCATAGATATCATAAACACCCTGGCATCGTTACTCGATAAGAGCTTGATCCAGCAGGTAGAGCAAGCCAACGGGGAGCCGCGTTTTGTGCTGCTGGAGACCTTGCGAGAGTACGCTTTGGACCGCCTGCGCCAGCAGGGCGAATTGGAGCAAACCGGGTTTGCTCATGCGCTGTACTATCTCGAATTTATCGAAAAGGCCGGGCCATACCTCAAAGGAGCGCAGCAGGCTGAGCGGCTTGCAACATTAGAGCGAGAAAAGGAAAATCTGCGCGCGGCCTTGCAATGGTTTGTTGAACACGCGCAAACATCCTTCGCCCTGCGCTTCTGCGAAGTATTTGGCAAGTTTTGTGGCTTGCGCGGCTACTGGACCGAAGAGCAAAGCTGTCTCAAGTCCGTACTGGCATTACCACAGACGCCCGAGTGCAAAGCGCTGCGCGCCAGGGTACTACGTCGCGCAGGCCATCTTGCCTATCGTCTAAGAGACCTTGCGTCGGCACGCGCTCTGCAAGAAGAGAGCATTTCGCTTTCGCGGGAGCTGGGAGACAAGCAAAACCTGGCGGGCGCGTTGAGCGGTTTAGCGCTGACCCTGTACCGGCAAAATAATATCGCTGCCGCCATTCCTTTGCTACGAGAGAGTATCGTAAGCGCCCGTGAGTCAGGAGACATATGGACCATTGCCAATTCGCTAGAAAGCCTGGGACGGTTCATATTTTACCAGGGTAATATCCATGAAGCGCGCCTCCTGCTGCATGAAAGCGTTACCCTCGCGCGCGCGATGGAAGACAGGGAGAGCATCGCTCGCGCGCTCACCACATTAGTCTCCATTGAGATCGCGCAGGACAATATAGCGCAGGCGGCAGTATTCGCGCAAGAGAGCTATGATCTTGCCCAGAAACTGGGAACCAGGCCCCTCATTGCTCTCGCCCTCGATAGTCTTGGGGATGTCGCACTGTTCCAGGGTGAGTACGAGAAAGCAACAAGGCTCTTTGAGCAGCGCATCAAGCTTGCTGAAGAGTTGGATGATAAAGCAACAATTGCTCTCAAGCGGCTAACATTGGGCGACATAGCGCTGGCACAAAGTGACTTCAAACGAGCAACGACATACGCTCGGGAAAGCCTTTCGTACTTTCGCAGGCAGGGTGACAATCCAAATACTGCTACCGCGCTCAGCGCGATGGGAGACATCAAATTGAAGCAGGGAGACCCCGCACAGGCAACGCATCTCTACAAAGAGGCATTGCAATTGGACGAGACGGTTGAGAACAAAAGAAAGAGTATCAGACGGCTCCTTCGCCTCATTGACGCAACAACCTGAGCTTATCATTGAAAGCAAGAGCGGAGAGGCCATCATCGTGGTCACCAGGGCCATGATTACCAGCATAGCAAAGAGTGTGGGTGAGAGCACACCGAGGTCCAGACCAATATTGAGGACAATCAACTCGACGAGCCCGCGCGTGTTCATCAGAATACCGAGGGTCAGCGATTCTTTCCAGGACTCACCCATCCAACGAACAGGAAGCATACTGCCAAGTATCTTTCCTACACAGGCGATCACCAGCACAAGCAGGCAGATTAGCCACAGCATCGGAGCGCTAATGAGACCAATCTGGGTATGTAAACCGCTGTAGACGAAGAAGAGGGGGAGGAAAAGAATGCTATTGACCTGGTCGAGGCTGCGCACCTGTTCAACATAGGTGGTCTTGCGCGGCAGAATGATACCCATCAGGAACGCGCCGAAAATGGGATGGATACCAATTGCGTTGGTTATGTACGCTGACAGCAAGAGCAAGATGAGACTGAGAGCGACAAGCAGTTGCTTTGCAAGAATGCGTCGATCAGCATAGACCAGGAGCGGCCGTACGATTGTGAACATGAAAACAATGAAGAGTAAGGTCAGTCCGACGGTGAGTAGTGCTGAAGTCAGGCCTGCTGCATGGATGATGGCAACCACGAGAGCGAGCATGCACCAGGCAAGGGCATCACCGATAGCAGCGCACGTCAGCGCCAGTATCCCAACCTTTGTTCCTAACATATTCTTCTCGGCCAGGAGACGCGCGAGCACCGGAAAAGCTGTTATGGCCATGGCAGTGCCAACCAGCAGCATAAATGAGACCAGGGTTGCTTTCGATCCGGCCAGGCCAGGATAGAGGAAGAACGCGAACAAAGCGCCCATGATGAGTGGCAGGATAGTTCCGCTCAGCGAGACGGCAACGGCATTGCGGCTCTGACGCAGCATCAAGTGTGCATCCAGGCGTGTCCCCAGAGAGAACATGTAGAGAACGAGGCCAATATCGCCAAGGGTCTGCAAGGTTGGGAGCGCGCTGGCGGGAAATAACAGTGCCTCGAAACCAGGAAAGAGTGCTCCCAGCAATGAAGGCCCCAGGACAAGTCCCGCCAGAATTTCACCGATGACCCATTGTTGGCCAATTCGACTGCTCAAATAGCCGAATAGTTGCACAACAATCAAGATCACGATGAGTTGAAGTAGTATTTGACCCGTTAACATTAAATGACACCTCCTCGTACACTTCTCACGAAAACCAGCGCCTTGTCCACTAGCAGATGCTTCCTGAGGTCATGGAGCGTAATCACGTACGAACTGAACACTCAGAGAAAGTCTTCCTGCTCAAGTGGAGAAATTTCTTTCGGCTCCTTCGGCTCTACCACTTCTGGAAACTCCGCGGGATTTCTCCGTTTCCATTCCCTCCAGTAAGTAATGATGAAAACCTGGAGGACTCCCAGGATAGGTGCAGATAAAAAAGCCCCCCACAGACCAAAGAGCGTGCCGAAAATAAACAACATAATGAGCGAGACCGCCGGATTTACCCCAACAGATTGACCCAGGATGCGCGGTGCCAGTATCTGCCCATCCACAACGCCCTGAAGCACCGAGACAAAGGCGAGATAGATCAGTGCCGTTTGCCAGCCTGCGGTCAGTGCAAAGAGCACGCCGATCGCCCCGGAAATGTAGGCGCCAACCTGCGGGATGAATTCAAAGATAAAGACAATGATCCCTATGAGGGGGGCATAAGGCACACGGATTATTAAGGCTCCAATGGTGACGAGGACCGCCATAATTGCCGATAAGACAATCTGGCCGCGTAGGTAGCCGCCGGCCTTTTTATCCACGGTATCCAGAAAAAAGTTGATCGCTGCGCGAAACCGCAAAGGCGTTCCATTCTTGAGCCAGTTGTTGACATGTGGTCCATCAACCAACAGGTAGACGCTCACCGATATGATGACCACCATATAGATAAAGTACGTGAAAAGGTTTCCCAGCAGCGGGACTAAATTCCCAGCCGCCCCCCCTAAACCCGCGATCAATTGCTGCTCCGACGACTTGATCGCTTCCGGCGTAACTCCGACGCCAGTCAGAAAACTGGTAAATTGTGGATAGTTCCCTTTTTGATAGTCCTGAAAGACTATCTGGACGGTGTGGATAAGTGCCGTCAGTTGCGCAATGACCACGGCAAGCATAAAATAGACCACGAAAAAAAGTGCGCCAAAGACGAGCAGAAAAACCAGCGCGATGGCGAGAGCGAGGGGTATGAAGCGGCTCAGACCCTTGACGAGCGGGTAAAGGACGTAGGCCACGATCGCTGCTAATAAGAGTAAAATGATGGGTGTCCCAATAATGCCGAAAAACGAGTACACCATCTCTACAATGACCATCCAGGCCAGGACTGTGAGTGCGATCAGGAAGCGTCTCAACCAGGTCGATGCGACGAATGTTCCGTCTGCCCCTGCGACGAGTTGTTCAGGCAACGAAGACATATCAGTACCTCCAGCTTTCTCATGTTTAATAACGATTGGCATTTCCCAGTTAAGAGCGCCTTCATCAATTCGGCGCCTGTCAGGACTTTGGCATCTTTCCGCCTCAAGTTCTTCTTTTCCCATTTGCAGCCACCAGCCCCCAGCCAGAGCTATACA
>WNGK01009412.1_pt1 | contig 16617 bp, 17 predicted proteins | sample 5400601 | NCBI WGS metagenome assembly WNGK01 (sample SAMN13153376, study PRJNA577476) | soil metagenome | isolation source: 60 cm soil or saprolite under Garry oak tree replicate 1 | place: USA:California | collected 2016-06-15
TGCTGCGCATCAAGCTGATCCGGCTCGACCGCGTCGTGCTCACGCCCGAAGCGCTGCTGCCGGCGATGAACGAGCATTTGCAACTCGTCGCGGCGCTGCGCACGCGACGCCCGCGCGACATCGTCGCGGCGATCGAGAAGCATCTGACAAGTGCGCGGGACCGCGCGATCGGGCTGGAACATTGACGTCCGAATGAATTCGCACCGACGAAACCCCGAGAAAGTCGTTCCCGTGGCCTTTAGTCCCCGCGAAAGCGGGGAGTGAACCCAGCGACTTTTCGACTAACGACACTGGATCCCCGCTTCCGCGGGGACGACGAATAGGAGCTCGAATCCGCCGTGAAGCCTGACGATCGAATCCGTGGCGTGTGGTGTGCCATGCTGACCCCCATCACTCCCACGGCGCTGCTCGACGAGGCACTCTTCGCCGAGCACGCCGCGATGCTCCTCCGTCGCGGCGTCGACGGCCTGGCGCCGTTCGGCACGACGGGCGAAGGCCAGTCGTTCTCGGTGGCGCAGCGACGCGCCGGGCTCGAAGCGCTGCTCGCCGCCGGGATCCCGCCTTCGAAGATCGTTCCCGCGACGGGCTGCGCGGCGCTGCAGGACACGATCGCGCTGACGCAGCACGCGGTCGAGAGCGGATGCCGCGGAGCGCTCGTTCTGCCGCCGTTCTTCTTCAAGAACATCGGCGACGAAGGCGTCGTCACCAGTTATCGTCGGCTGATCGAGGGCGTCGGCGATAACCGGCTCCGGATCTACCTGTACCACATCCCGCAGGTAACCGGCGTGCCGATCGGATTCAGCGCGATCGAGCGGCTCGTCGCCGAATTCTCCGACGTGATCGCGGGCGTCAAGGACAGCGCCGGCAATCTCGAGCACTCGCTCGCGCTGGTGCGCCGCTTCCGGACGCTCAATATCCTGGTGGGCAACGAGCCACATCTGCCCGATCTGCTCGCGGCCGGCGGCGCAGGCACGATCTGCGGCATCGCGCACGACGCGCACACGGATGCCGAGCGGCAGGAACAACTCGCGTTCCTCCGCGAGCTCTTCGCTGCGCTCGAGCCGCATTCGCTGATGCCGGCACTTAAAGGTATCCGCGCGCTGCTTGGAAGCGAACCGCGGTGGCTGAAGGTCATGCCGCCGCTCGTCGCGCTCGACGATCCAGCCCGCGCACGGCTGAAAGAAGACATCGACGCACTGGGCGAGACCCAACCCGTCACCGCGTAAGCCGTTTCAGCACGAAGCCATGTCGCTCGCCATCACGGCCGACGAATCGCCGGCACCCGTCGCCCTCCGCAAACCGCGCAAGCGCTCGTGGCTGCCGCTGGCGTTCATCGGCCCCGCCACGGCGCTCGTGATCGCAGTCTCGATCTACCCGGTCTTCGACGCGATCCTGTTGAGTCTGCACGCGACCCGCTACGCGCAGAAGCTCCACTTCGTCGGCCTCGACAACTACATTGCACTGCTGAAGGATCCCTCGATCTGGGACGACGCGCTCTCGGCGGTGATCTACACGGTGGGCTCGCTCGCGCTGGTGATCCCGTATGCGCTGGCGATCGCGCTGCTCCTGAACCGGCCGATGCGCTTCCGCGGCGTCGTGCGGACGCTCGCGATCCTGCCGTGGGTGTTCTCGCAGACTGTCACGGCGCTCTTGTGGGGCTGGCTCCTCAACCCCGAATTCGGACCGATCAACTATGCGAGCCAGCAACTGATCGGCGTGCCCGCGGCGCTCCTCGCCTCGCCGACCGGGGCGATGGCGGCGCTCGTCGGCGTCAACGTGTGGTCGAGCTATCCGATGGCGGCGCTCCTCTTCCTTGCCGCGCTGCAGACGATTCCCTCGGACCTGTACGAGGCGATGCGCATGGACGGCGCAGGAAAGATCGCGCTCTTCCGCTACATCACGGTGCCGATGATCACGCCGACGCTGGTCGTCATCCTGATCCAGCTCACCCTTCTCTACTTCAACATGGTGACGCTCATCTACGTGCTCACGGGCGGCGGACCGGTCGGCAGCACGCAGACGCTCGCTCTCCGGGTGCTCAAGATGAGCTTCGAGAACTGGGACTTAGGCCGTGGCGCGGCGCTCGGCCTCGTCCTCACCTTCATCAACCTCGCGCTGTCGCTCTTCTACGTGCGCGCACTGAGGGCTCCGCAGCGATGAGCCGCCCGCGACGCCTCGTGGTCGGGAACGCGCTCGCCGGCGTCGCATCGCTCGCCGTCGTCGCGATCGCGCTGCTGCCGGTCCTGTGGGGGCTCTCGACCTCTCTCAAGCCGGCATCGCAGATCCTCACCTTCCCGCCCAAGTGGCTGCCCGATCCCCCGACGCTCACGAGCTACGTCCAGGTGTGGGAGCAGTCGAACCTGCCAATCTATTTCCGCAACAGCGTGATCGTCACGCTGGCGGCGCTGGTCGTCGCCCTGATCGTCGCGGTGCATTGCGCGTACGCGATGGCGCGCTTCCGCTTCGCGGGCAAGAACCTGGTGCTCGTTGCCCTGCTGGCCACGTCGATGATCCCCGGGATCGCGATCCTGGTGCCGCTCTACGACCTGTCGGTGCACGCGAAGCTCTACGACACCTTCGCGGGGCTGGTGATCGTCTATGCGGCGTGGAACGTCCCGATCCTGGTGTGGCTGCTTCGCGGCTTCTTCGAAAGCGTTCCGGTGGAGCTCGAGGAAGCGGCCCGGATCGACGGCTGCAGCCGGCTGCGCGCCTTCTACAAGATCGTGTTGCCGATGTCGCAGCCGGGGCTTCTGGCCGCGGCGATCATGGTGATCATGTTCGTGTGGAACGACTTCCTGATCGCCTTCGCGCTCACGATCAGCGAGAACCGGCGGCTGCTGTCGGTCGGCTTGTATACGTACATCTCGAATTACGGCGTCGAATGGGGACAGCTCACCGCCGCGACGATGATCGCGCTCGTCCCCGTTGTCGCCGTGTTTTTCCTGCTGCAGCGAAGGCTGGTCGAAGGTCTCATGGCCGGCGCGCTCAAAGGCTGATTCGCCGCGGCTTCTACAACATTGGAGGACAAGACCATGCACTCGAAGCGTTGGCTCGCAGCACTCTTAGCCGGCCTCGTCATCAGCATCGCGCAGCCGCTCTTCGCGGCGACGACCCTGAAGTTCTGGACGTTTCTCACGGTCGACAGTCCTGATCCGCGCTCGGCGGCGCTGAAAAGCGTGATCGAGGGCTTCAACAAGTCGCAGAGCGAGTACGAAGTCCAGATCCAGTCGATCAACTACGGCCGCATCGACAACCAGGTGATCCAGGCGACCGCCGCCGGCGAAGGCCCGGACATCATCAACGTCTATTCGGACCTGCTGCCGACGCACATCGCCGCCAAGACGATCGTGCCTCTCGATGCGTACGTCTCGAAGATGAGCGCGGCCGAACAGAATGATTTCGTGATGCCGCTGAAGCAATTCCAGGACGGCGGTAAACAGATGGCGATTCCGTGGGAGACGCGGGTGTGGCTCCTCTGGTATCGCAAGGATCTGCTCGCGAAGGCAAGCCTCCAGCCGCCGAAGACGCTCGACGAGCTGGGTCAGGTGGCAGGCAAGCTCACCACGCCGCAGGTCATGGGATTCTCGATGGGCGCATCGACCGGGAACCTCGGCGCGGGCGCGTACGAGACGTTCATTCCCCTGCTGTGGGCCGCCGGCGGCGACATCACCGATGCGCAAGGCAAGGCGACGTTCAACTCTGAGGCCGGCGTGAAGGCGCTCACGTATCTCCACGATCTCGTCACCAAATACAACGGCATGCGGAGCACGGTCGTGAGCATGACCGCAGACGACATGGTGTCGAGCTTCAAGGCCGGCACCGCCGCGATGGTGATCGGCGGCAGCTATCGCGTCGCCGCAGCGCGCGCCGGTCAGACGGAGAATCTCGTCACGGCGCCGATCCCGGGCTGGACCGCCGACAAGCCCACACCCGCGCGCGTCGCCGGACAGACGCTCGCCATCGGCGCGAACTCGAAGAACAAGGACGGCGCGTGGAAGTTCATCCAGTACTACCTCTCGGCGCCGTCGCAGCTCGCGTTCGCAAAGGCCGGCGTCATGCCGGTCCGCGCGTCGGTCTACAAGGATGCATTCTTCCAGTCGCCGCAGGGCGAGGAGACGCAGCGCTGGGCGACGTATGCGAAGGACCACGGACGCCTCACGCGCACGCCCACCGATTTCGCCAAGCTCTCCGAGAGCCTGGCGCGCGCGATCCAGGAAGTGCTGCTCAAGAGCGCCGACCCCAAGAAGGCGCTCGACGCGGCAGCCTCCGAATACAACGGTCAACATAAGGAGTAGTGACCCATGCAAGCGAAGGTTCACAGCGAATCCGATGTCGTCGTCGCCGGCGGCGGCCCCTCGGGCCTGATCGCCGCGATCGCCGCGGCGCGCGCCGGCGCGAAGACCGTGCTCGTCGAGCAGTACGGTTTTCTCGGCGGGATGGCCACCGCCGCATCGGTCGGTCCATTCTCGCCCTTCCACTACGACGATCAGCAGATCACGATGGGCATCCCGCAGGAGCTGGTCGAGCGGCTGATGGCCGCCGGCGGAAGCACCGGCCACCTCAAGTGCGTGCCCGAATACGGCTCCGGGTCGTATATGGCGTATTTCGACCGCGAGGTCTACAAGACGGTCGCGTTCGACATGTGCCTCGAAGCGGGCGTGCGCCTGCTGCTGCACTCCTTCGTCGCCGATGCGGTGGTCGACGGCAAGGTCGTGCGCGGCATCGAAGTCACGAACAAGTCGGGCCGGCAACACGTGCTCGGCAAAGTCACCGTGGATGCCACGGGTGACGGCGACGTGGCGGCGCGCGCCGGCGCCGAAGTGAAATGGGGCCGCGAGTCCGACCAGCTCGCGCAGCCGATGACCATGTTCTTCGAGATGGCGAACGTCGACGTCGACAAGGTCATCGCCTACATCGAGGCGAACCCGGACGACTTCGAATGGACCTCGAGGCTCTATTCGCGCACCCCGCTGCCGAAGAGCATCAACCAGACCTATTTCGTCGCGCAGGGGTTCAGGAAGTCGGTCGCCGAAGCGAAGGCGAAGAACGAGCTCAACATGGGCCGCGACACAGTGTTGCTGCAGAGCACGATGCGCGAGGGGACGATCGTTTTCAATTCGACCCGCGTGGGGAAGCTCAAAGGCACCGATGCGGACGATTTCACCAAGGCGGAGATCGAAGGGCGCCGCCAGGCGATGTCGCTCGCGGCGTTCATGAAAAAGTACGTGACGGGCTTCGAAAACGCCTACGTGTCATCGACCGGCATCCAGATCGGCGTGCGGGAGAGCCGGCATATCGTCGGCGACTACGTGCTGCAGAAAGATGACGTGGTCGAAGGGAAGCGCTTCGCCGACGTCATCGCGCGCGGCTTCTTCCCGGTCGACATTCACGACCCCAGCGGCTCGAAGGGCTACCACGCCGGCGGCAGCACCTGGATCAAGCCGAAAGGCCCGTACGACATTCCGCTGCGCTGTCTCATGCCGAAGGGCATCGAAGGCTTGTTCCTCACGGGGCGCAACATCTCGGCCTCGCACGAGGCGCACGGAAGCTTGCGCGTGCAGGGCACGGCATTCGCCATCGGTCACGGCTCCGGCGCGGCGGCTGCGGTCGCGGCGCTTTCCGGTGTGTCCACGCACGCCATCGACTATCGCAAGGTTCAGAAGCTACTGCTTTCGCAGCATGCCAACCTGGAGCTCGAGGGCATTCCGGCAGACGCGACGGCGTAATCTAGCAGTTGAGGCACCATGGCATCGGTCAGTTTCAACCGCATCGAAAAAGACTTCGGCGCGACGAAGGTTATTCACGGCATCGGCTTCGACATCAGCGATGGCGAGTTCATGGTGCTGGTCGGTCCCTCCGGCTGCGGCAAATCGACGCTGCTGCGCATGCTGGCCGGGCTCGAGGAGATCAGTGCCGGGACCATCTCCATCGACGGCCGGGTCGTCAACGACATGGAGTCCAAGGACCGCGACATCGCCATGGTCTTCCAGAGCTACGCGCTCTACCCGCACATGACGGTGGCCGACAACATGGCGTTCAGCCTGAAGCTCAGGAAAGCCGCGCCGGCGATGATCGAGGAGCGCGTCGCGAAAGCGGCGAAGATTCTCAACCTCGAGCCGTATCTCAAACGCTACCCGCGCGAGCTCTCGGGCGGGCAACGACAGCGGGTGGCGATGGGCCGCGCCATCGTGCGCGACCCCAAGGTGTTCCTGTTCGACGAGCCGCTGTCGAACCTCGACGCCAAGCTGCGGGTGGCCATGCGCGGGGAGATCAAGGCGCTGCACCAGCGGCTGAAGACCACCACCGTATACGTGACGCACGACCAGGTCGAGGCGATGACGATGGCCGACCGGATCGTGGTGATGCACGACGGGCGGGTGGAGCAGATCGGCACCCCTCTGGAGCTCTACGATCGGCCGGGGAATCTGTTCGTGGCGCAGTTCATCGGGTCGCCGGCGATGAACGTGATCGAGGGCACGGTTCGACGCGCCAATGGCGCGGCGCACGTGGAGGCGGGTGCGGGGATCCGCTGGCCGCTCGGCAACGCCTCGGGTGGCGATGGGCAACGGGTCGCGTACGGCATCCGGCCCGAGCACCTGACGCTCGCCAGCGCGAACGCGGCAGGGGCGGTCGCAGGTGAAATTATCGTGGTCGAGCCGACGGGAGCCGAAACCGAGCTTCTGGTGCAGGCCGGCGAGGCGCAGATCGTGCTGGTCGTGAGTCCGGGGGACAAGATCGGGCTCGCCGTCGACCCCGCCATGGTCCACGTGTTCGACAAGGCGAGCGGGCAGCGGATCGCGGCATGAGCGGGAGCCCGAAGAACAAGCGCGTTCTGCGCTCGACCAAGTGGTTCGGGCGGCACGACCGCGACGGGCTGGTGCACCGGTCGTGGATGAAGAACCAGGGCATCCCGCACGACCAGTTCGACGGCCGGGCGGTGATCGGCATCTGCAACACGTGGTCGCAGGCCACACCCTGCAACGCGCATTTCCGCGAACTGGCGCAGCACGTGCGCGATGGCATTCTCGACGCGGGAGGCTTCCCGATCGAGTTCCCCGTGATGAGCCTCGGCGAAACGCTGATGCGGCCAACGACGATGCTCTTCCGCAACCAGGTCGCGATGGACGTCGAGGAATCGATCCGCGCCAATCCGTTCGACGGCATCGTGCTCTTGATGGGCTGCGACAAGACGACTCCCGCGCTGCTCATGGGCGCGGCGTCGTGCGATCTGCCGACGATCGGCGTGTCGGGCGGACCGATGCTCAACGGCAAGTTCCGCGGGGAGGATATCGGCTCGGGCACCCACGTCTGGAAATTCACCGAGATGCTCAAGACGGGCGCGATGAACGAAGGCGACCTGATCGAGGCGGAATCGTGCATGTCGCGCTCGGCCGGGCACTGCATGACCATGGGGACGGCCTCGACGATGGCATCGATGGTCGAGGCGCTCGGCATGGGCTTGCCGACCAACGCCGCAATTCCCGCGGTCGACTCGCGACGGCGCGTTCTCGCACGAATGGCGGGCCGGCGCATCGTGGCCATGGTCGACGAAGACCTGCGGGTGTCGAAGATTCTCACCAAGGAGGCGTTCGAGAACGCGATCGTGGTCAACGGCGCAATCGGCGGCTCGACCAACGCGGTCGTCCATCTGCTGGCGATCGCCGGCCGCGTCGGCGTCAAGCTCTCGCTCGATGACTGGGACCGGCTCGGCCGCGACGTCCCATGCCTCGTGAACCTGATGCCGTCGGGAAAGTACCTGATGGAGGATTTCTACTACGCGGGCGGACTGCCGGTGGTGATCCGCGAGATCGGCAAGCACATCCACAAGGGCGCGCTGACCGTCAACGGGGAAACGATCTGGGACAACGTCAAGGATGCGGTCAACTACAACGAAGCGGTGATCACCCCGCTCGGCAAGCCGTTCAAGCCGCAGGGCGGGATCGCGGTCCTGCGCGGGAATCTGGCGCCGAATGGCGCCGTGCTCAAACCCTCGGCGGCGACCCCGAAGCTCATGAAGCACAAGGGCCGCGCGCTGGTGTTCGAGGATATCGATGATCTCAACCGACGCATCGACGATCCGAAGCTCGACGTCGAATCGACGTCGATTCTGGTGCTCAAGAATTGCGGGCCGAAGGGCTACCCGGGCTTCCCCGAGGTCGGCAATTTCGCCTTGCCGGCGAAAATACTGAAGCAGGGTGTCACCGACATGGTGCGGATTTCAGACGCGCGGATGTCGGGGACCGCGTATGGCACGGTCGTGCTGCATACCGCACCAGAAGCTGCTGCCGGCGGTCCGCTGGCGCTGGTCGAGACCGGAGACGTAATCGAGCTCGACGTGGGGAAGCGCAAGCTTGTGCTCCACGTTTCGGACGAAGAGCTGGCGCGGCGCAGAAAACGCTGGAGCCCGCCCAAGCCACACGCCGATCGAGGCTGGGTCGAGCTGTATTGCAGGACGGTGCTACAGGCCGATCAGGGTGTGGATCTCGATTTCCTGGTCGGCAACTCGGGCGCCAAGGTCGGTCGCGAAAGCCATTAGGAGCGCGTCGGACTCAGCGCCTACCACAGCCCGCGCGCAAGCACTGCGTCGCGCTCCAGCGCCTGCATCCGATATTCGAGGTCGCAATGATCGCTTGCTTGCGCGAGGTACGCGTCGCGCCGCATGCGCTCGCCTTCGGCGATCCCACTGCTCAACCAATCGAACAAGCCTGAAACGTATTTCATCGATTCACTCCTTTATCGAGCCACGCGGCGTTCCAGCCAGCGAGCAAGCCACGCCCCGCGGGGACACCCGGGCTCCGGATCGTCCTCACGCGGCGTTGGCGCGGGTCCAGCCAAGCCTTGCGCGGTAAGCGCCGCCAGCAGATCGGTCACCTCCGTGTTGGGTCGTCGCGATGGTCGATTGAACATGGTGTCAGTTCTGTCTTGCATTTGGAGCAAGATAAGGGTCTGCTCGGCCAAAATCCAATCGCTTGTTTGAATCCTGACGATCGCCCCAGCCGATCAGATGCTAAGTCATTGTGGCAACGACTATTGTTGCTACAATGGGCCGAGTCCGGAGAACCCGCGATGGAGCTCAACCGCCTCAGGAGCTTCGTGGTCGTTGCCGAGACGGGCCACCTGACCCGCGCGGCCGAGAAGCTGCACATCAGTCAGCCCGCCCTGTCCGCGCAGATCCGGGCATTGGAGGACGAGCTCGACCTGACGTTGTTCGAGCGAACATCGACCGGGATGACCCTGACCGCTGCCGGCAAGCGGTTGCTCGCGGGCGCTGACAGGATCCTCGCCGAGGCGCAGGCCTTCCAGGCCGAAGCGCAGGCGCTCAAAGGAGGAATATCGGGCAGGGCGAGGCTGGGCACACTGTCGGACCCGGACTTCATCCGTCTCGGGGATTTCATGAACGTCGCCGTCGAGCGCTATCCGCTGCTCGAGATCGACTTCCAGCATGAGATCACCGGCGTCGCGCTCCAGCGCGTGCGCGACGCCACGCTGGAGGCGAGCTTCTACTACGGCAACATGCCGTACCCGCAGGTGGCAGGCGTAGCGCTGCGCGAGATGGTCTATCGCATCGTTGCGCCTGCCGCGTGGCGCGAACGCGTCGAACGGGCGGGCTGGCCGGAACTTGCCGAGTTGCCGTGGATCATGCCGCCGCCGGTCAGCAGTCATCATCAGTTCGCCGCGACGCTGTTCAGCGAGCACGGTGTCGAGGCGACGCGGCTGATCGGCGCGGATGACGAAGCGGTCGTGAGCTCGCTCGTCACCTCGGGCGCAGGGGTGGCGCTGATGCGCGAGGAGGTCGCGCTGCAGAAGGCGCAAGCGGGCGAGGTCTGCCTGTGGCAGGATACGCGGGTCGGCACGATGTTGCGGTTCGTGTATTTGCGCTCACGCGAGCTCGATCCGCTGATCCGCGCGTTGCTCGACGTCGTCAAGGAGACGTGGCGACTGCGGCGCAAGCCGGCGCGCGAGCTTGGCCGTGAAACTGCACCGAGCGTCCCCGCTCCGAAGGAGTCGCCTTGATGACGATGAGCAGATCCGCGATCGCGCCGAGTCGATCGGGCCCGGCGCTCGTGCTTGCGTTTGCCATCCTGCTGGTGGCCATGCCGCGCATGTCGCTCGCACAGGATGTGCCGGCGTTTCGCCAGGGGTTGTGGGAGTACCAACGCGCCGCAGACGGCAACACGTACGGCGCCAGCGAATGTCTCGACCCCGGCGAGGAGCTGAAGCGACAGCAGACGACGTTGCAGAAGATCGGCTGCAAGCTCTCGCCGACCACCCATGCCGGGTCGACCTGGACCTACAGCGCCGATTGCACGGTGAAGCTGCCCTCGGGGGCGATGTCCTTCAGCAAGACGTCGGTGCTCACGGCCGACAGTGATACCGCATACCAGGTCGAGACGCGGACCACCGGCAAGACCGGGACGACGAGCCAGGTGATCAGCGCGCACCGGGTCGCCGATTGCACCAACTAGCGCTGCCCCCTGAGAAGCTGCGCGGAAGCTCGGGAGTCCATTCGAATGGCGGCAGCTGGACTCGATAAGAGAGCGGCCCCGAACGCATCGGCGGCGAGCGCTCCGCGCGCCTTCGATTACCTCAACCCGGAGCTGCCGGCTGGACTTTCGCGGGTCCCGATGCCGGTGATCGATGCGTCGCCCGAAACGCTGGAAGGCTTCGGTCGCCTGGTCGACGATCGCACGCGCTGCGCGGTCGAGATCGTGCGCTGGCGGGCGCAGGGTTGGCGCGCGGTCGATGCGGACACCGGCGATCAGGGCGGCACCACCGAAGGTGTGTTCGTCAGCGAGTGGCAGGGCGATATCCTGCTTGGCCGCAACGACGCCGTCGGCGGTGAGTACATCCTCGCCTACGCGACCGAGCCGGCGCGCGCCGATCGGACTCATCGCCGCGATCCCGGGTGCATTCTTCTCTGGCACGCGAACTACCATCCGGACGGCGGCCAGCTCTTCTTCCCGCTCGATGCCTCGCCTTATGTCGTACCCCTCGCGTTGCCTGGAGACGATGTCAGACCCGAGGACTTCGTGTGTTTCCGCTTCGACGGACGACAGGGCTTGTACATCCATCCAAACGTCTGGCACGAGGGTGTGTTCGCGCGGCGTGGCACGCAACGCTTTTTCGACAAGCAGGGCGCGGTGCACGCGCGCGTCTCGATCGACTTCGCGCGCGAATTCGGATGTCTGCTGGAGGCGAAGCTGTAGCGACGCGAGCCCGCAGCGAGGGCCCCCCACGCGCGAAGCACGCGGGGATCGCGCGAGGCGAGTCGGCGCTGCGGCCGACTCTCGAAACATAGCAAGGCGCGACGAGGCAAGGAGGCCGCTACGAGAGCCCGCTGCGGCCGACTCCCTAAAGATGGCAAGGCGCGACGAGGCAAGGAGGCCGCTACGCCTCGATCTCGACCTCGGCTTCGATCTCGACCGGGATGTTGAACGGCAGCTCCGCCATGCCGACCGCCGATCGAGCGTGCTTGCCGGCATCCGGGCCATAGAGCTCGAGGATCAGGTCCGAGCAGCCGTTGATGACCGCGGGCTGCTGGCCGAAACCCGGAGCGGACGCCACCATTCCGAACACGCGCAGCCACGCCCGCACCCGATCGAGGTCGCCCAACTCGCGCTTGAGGCTGCCCAGAATCGCCAGCGTGGTCAGCCGCGCCGCGCGATAGCCTTCATCGACGGAAAGCTCGCGTCCCAGCTTCCCCAACGGCCCGGCGATCGAACCATCGACGCTCTGCGGCCCATGGCCGGAGACGAACACGCGCGTGCCACGCACGCGTACGAAGGCGAAGGGTAACCGAACCCCGGCAGGCGGCACGATCGGAGCAGGCAGCGCGAGTCCGAGCTGCTGCAAGCGTGCTTCGATATGCATAGCTCGCTAGGCCGGCTTCTCTGCGGTCTTTGCCCCCGCGTGACTGAGCCGCGCCTCCGCCTCGAGCTCTCCCTCGACGTCGCGACGCAATCCACGTTCCATCTGCGCGTGGTCGAGCTCCTTCTCCCATTTCGACACGACGACCGTCGCGACGCCATTGCCGATGAGGTTGGTGAGCGCACGCGCTTCCGACATGAAGCGGTCGATGCCGAGGATCAGGGCCAGGCCTGCGACCGGGATGGTCGGTACCGACGAGAGCGTCGCCGCGAGGACGATGAAGCCGCTGCCGGTCACCCCCGAAGCGCCCTTGGATGTCAGCAACAACACCGCCAGGATCGTGAGCTGCTGGAAGAGCGTCAGGTCGGTATTGGTCGCCTGCGCCACGAAAAGCGCCGCCATGGTGAGGTAGATCGACGTGCCATCGAGGTTGAACGAGTAACCGGCCGGAATCACCAGCCCCACAACCGACTTCGAGCAGCCTAGCTTTTCCATCTTGGCCATCATCCGCGGCAGCACGGACTCCGACGACGACGTGCCGAGCACGATCAATAGCTCTTCCTTGATGTAGACGATGAAGCGCAGGATGGAAAAGCCGACGAAACGGGCGATCAGCCCGAGGACGACCAGGATGAAAAGCAGGCAGGTCAGGTAGAAGCTGCCCATCAGCTTGGCGAGCGGAATCAGCGATGCGACCCCGTACTTGCCGATCGTGAACGCCATCGCACCGAACGCTCCGATCGGCGCTGCGCGCATGATGAAGCCGACGACAATGAAAAGCGCATGCGCGAATTCGTCGATGAAACGCACGACCGGCTTGCCCTTCTGACCCGCCGAGGAGAGCGCGAGCCCGAACAATACCGAGAACAGAAGCACCTGCAGAATCTCGCCCTTGGCGAACGCGTCGATGACCGTGCTGGGAATCACGTTCATCAGGAATTCGACCGTGCTCTGCGACTTCGCTGCGGTCGTATAGCTGGCGAGGTCCTTGGTGTTGAGGGTCGTCAGGTCGGCGTTGAACCCGGCGCCGGGCTTGATCGTGTTGACGAGGATGAGTCCGATGATCAGCGCGAGCGTGCTGACGACCTCGAAATAGAGGAGCGCCTTGCCGCCGACCCGGCCGACCTTCTTCATGTCCTCCATGCCGGCGATGCCGGTGACGACGGTGCAGAAGATGATCGGTGCGATGATCATCTTGATCAGCTTGATGAACGCATCGCCGAGCGGCTTCATGGCTTCGCCGGTCTGCGGCCAGAAATGCCCGAGGATCACGCCGCAGATGATCGCAAACAGCACCTGCGCGTAGAGATGCTTGTACAGCGGCTTCTTCATCGCTTTCCCCCAGGCTCGTCGACCTCTCTACCGATCGCAGTGGCGCCTGCGCCGGCCGGACCGTACGGACGATAGTGTAGCGCTTCGCATGCGGCGGCGCCCGCTTGCGCCGTCGCAATCCCCCTTCAGAACTTGCCGTACTTGTCGTAGGCGGCGACCGGGTCCATGCCGCTGATCAGCGCCTGCCGCATCTCGCTCTCGGTCGAGACCACCTCTTCGGTCCGGGTGACGACCTCGGCAGCGAGCTCGCACGGAATGATCACGACACCGTCGCGGTCGCCGAGCAGGAAATCCCCGGTGGCGATGTCGACGCTGCCGATGGTCACGGGCTCGCCGAAGCGGTCAGGGATCCAGCGCGCGACGATGTCGGCAGGCGTGAGGAACGAACAGAAGACCGGGAATCCCTGCTCGATCACGAGCTCGGTATCGCGCGAGCCGCCGTCGACCACGAAGCCGAGCACGCCGCGCGCTGCGAGCGTCTGGGCAGAGAGCTCGCCCATCAGCGCGACCTCGTGAGTGTTTGGCTGACAGACAATGACGTGCCCTGCCGGAGCGCGCGCGAGCAGCATGCACCATGCCCGCAACGTTTCGTCGCGCGTCCTACCGCGATCGATGCGCCCCGCGACCGTCCATACCGGACCGGCGAGCTTGGTTCCGGGAGCGATTGGTTTGATCTGCGGCGGCAGCACGATGTCTTGATGCCCCATCATGCGCAGCACGTCGTGGACCGCTCCGGTATAGCAGCGCGCGAGACGCACGCTCAGCGCTTGCGCGGCCTCCATTCCTCGCGCGATCGGTTCGTCGGACATAGGCGTAAGGAGCCTAGATGGTGCGCCGGGCCGTGCGCAGTGGCAAGTCCGATGAGTCGCCGTCGAGGTCGGCACAAAAAAGGGCGGCTCGCGAGCCGCCCGTCGATACGCTATGCATCAGCGCACAGGTCACTGACCCGTGTCGTTCCGGAACGTCTGTGGAGGAGTGACCTGCACGTGCGACATGGCGTCGCGCATGCGCTGCTGTCCCTGGCGGAAATTGTCCTGCGTCTTCTGCTGCAGATCGCGCCAGGCCTGCGCCGCGCGGTTATCGCTGGGCGCGCTCGAATCCTGTGCCGCGGCGAGTGGCGAGAGCAGCACGCCTGCCGCGAGCACGCCAACGATTCCGATGGATCTCTTCGATGGTTTCATTTGCGTAGACTCCTTTCCGGTTCGAGGGCGGGTGCGCTTCGGCGACGTCCACCATCGCACGACCAACGCCTCGTAGGAATTGAGACTTGGCGAGCGATGCGCGGTTGCAACCCAAGTGGCGACAAAAGGTTAAAGATTTTTAATGTCCGCAGGAACTCGCAGACGACGCCGCGCGCGTCGATGTCGGCGTTCCGCTGACACCGTGAGCGCGACAACCGGTCAGGGATCGTCGCGGGCGAGGGGGCCGAGACCGACGTTGACTATATGTTCGAAGTAGGCGGGCTCGCTTGCCGCCGCAAGGTCTCTTTTTGGACTAGAAGAGATCGAGCTGGGCGCTCGCCGGCCCCCTGGGCGGGCGAAAGCGCGTCGTGTCGAGCCGCAGCGTGCGGTCCTCGTTCAAGCCCAGCCGCTTGCACGCCAGCGCGAAGCGACGCGCGATCAGATCGGCGAACAGGCCCTTTCCGCGCATTCGCGACCCGAACGCCGGATCGTTGTCGCGGCCGCCGCGCACCTGCTGCACCAGGCTCATCACATGTTCGGCGCGCAACGGATAATGCTTCGCGAGCCAGTCGCGAAACAGGTCCTTCACCTCGCGCGGCAACCGCAGCATCGTCCACATGGCCGACCGTGCCCCGCGTGACGCCGCGGCTTCGAGAATCGCCTCCAGGTCCTTGTCGGTGAGCTGCGGGATGACCGGCGCGACGTTTACGCCGACCGGCACGCCGGCCTTGACCAGCGCCTCGATGATTTCGAGCCGCCGCTGCGGCGTGGGGGCGCGGGGATCGAGCTTACGCGCGAGATCGCGGTCGAGCATCGAGATCGAGACGGACGCGCGCACCAGGTTCTTCGCCGCCATCGGCGCAAGCAGGTCGAGGTCGCGCTCGATGAGTACGCCCTTGGTGGTGATCATGATCGGATGTTCGCACTCGGCGAGCACTTCGAGAATCTGGCGCGTGATCTTCCATTCGCGCTCGATCGGCTGGTATGGGTCGGTGTTGGTCCCGAGCGCAATCGGCTCGCAACGGTAGCCGGGTCGCGAAAGCTCCCCGCGCAGCAGGAGCGCCGCATCCGGCTTGGCGAAAAGCCGCGTCTCGAAGTCCAGTCCCGGCGACAGATCGAGGTACGCGTGGCTCGGCCGCGCATAGCAATACACGCAGCCGTGTTCGCAGCCCTGGTACGGATTGATCGACCGGTCGAAAGGGAGGTCCGGCGAGTCGTTGCGCGCGATGATGGTCCGCGCGTTCTGAATCGTGACCGTCGTCCTGAGCGGCGCCGGTTCGTCGCCCTCGTCGGGCGCCGGCGTGTTCCAGCCATCATCGACCTCCTCGCGCGTGTCGCGACGGAAGCGATTGCCGGGATTGAACGTGGCGCCGCGACCCTTGATGATCTGCGGCGGCGGTGCTGCCATGCCTTGGTTCCTCAACCCACGAGTCGCGCGTCCATCGTGATCGTCGCATTGAGCACTCGCGAGACCGGACAGTTTGCTTTGGCGTTACCGGCGATCTCGCCGAATTTCGCGGCATCGATCTGCGGCACACGCGCCCGCGTCGTGAGGTGAATCGAGTTGATGGTCCAGGCGCCGTTGACCTGATCCATCGTCAGCGCCGCCTCGGTGTCGATCGCATCCGCGGTGAATCCGGCGTTGTTGAGCATGAACGAGAGCGCCATGGTGAAGCAGCCGGCGTGCGCAGCGGCGATCAGTTCTTCGGGGTTGGTGCCCTTGCCGTCTCCGAAGCGGGCAGTGAAGGAATAGGCCGTATCCTTGAGTGTGCCGCTTTGCGTGCTGATCGTTCCCGCACCTTCCTTCACCGTGCCTTGCCAGCGGGCGGAAGCCTTGCGCTGCATTGTTTTCTCCTTTGGTTGCCCCTTCTTCTCAATAAGGAGTGTAGGCCCATGCGCGGTTTGCGCCAAGTGGCACCGTGCCGCGCCGCCGATGCGCTAACATACTCGGCAGCGGCGGGCCGACTCCGAACGGCCCCCTCCAGCGGACGATGACCAAACCCAAGACGACCCGCTTCGATACGCTGACGCTGCACGCGGGCGCGCGTCCAGACCCGGCGACCGGCGCACGTGCCACGCCGATCTACCAGTCGGCGTCCTTCGTATTTCGCGACAGCGATCATGCCGCGGCGCTTTTCAACATGGAGCGCGCGGGGCACGTCTACTCCCGCATTTCCAACCCGACCTGCGCCGTGCTGGAGGAGCGCATCAGCGCGCTGGAAGGCGGCGTGGGTGC
>WNGK01003651.1_pt1 | contig 16609 bp, 7 predicted proteins | sample 5400601 | NCBI WGS metagenome assembly WNGK01 (sample SAMN13153376, study PRJNA577476) | soil metagenome | isolation source: 60 cm soil or saprolite under Garry oak tree replicate 1 | place: USA:California | collected 2016-06-15
GGTTCGCCGTTATCTGACCGAAGCTAACGCCCTTAGTATCGAGTCGCCTGACAACACTCCTTTTCGCGGCTTTAGCTTCAGTGACCGCAGCATCTCGAATCGTTAATAGATTGGCAGTCATCTCTCGCGCTAACATCTCGATTGCGCCGGAGCCTTTCATTGCCAGAGTATTTCGTTCGTTTGAAAACTCGGCCGATACCGAATCGGTAATCGGATCAAGGTTTTGGGCTAACACAAAAACGTTGGCGACAAATCCGCCCGCACCGCCGGTGGTCGGTTGATTGTGGCAGTCAGCACAAGACGTGGCATCAGTGCCAGACGTTCGCAGGAATCCCGGGTCATGTGAGGCGTCTCGTTTCGTCGGCGTACCACTTCCAGTGGCGGCTGGTCGGCCCTGGCCATCGAGCTTGGTCCAGCGTGCCGCGAAAATGGATTCACCTATTTCGAGTAGTTGGTCGAACTTGATTCCGCCATTCTCGATGTCGGCTTGATTGGTGTGTTCTTGCAGCGCACGCTGGTCTCCAATAAGAGATGAAGGATTCTGCGCGGTGACGAACCGACTTTTGATGACCCAGGGGCTCCCGATTATTAGAACGATTGTTAAAGACCTCAGAATCGTCAGTCGCATGGACAACTCCTTCCAGATCGAAACCAGTAAATTCCAGCGTCCAGTCTGCGCCTTTTGTTGAACCGCCGAGCCGAGAATCTACGGCAATTCAAAGCCATCTCAAGAAACCGCTCGGAGCAATCATGAAGCAAGTCCACACGCACGGAGCATTACAAAATCGAGAATGCCAAGGTACGGATTGGCCTATAACGTTGTAAGCAGAAGGGGGATGATGCGCAATCGACGAAGACTCCTTCTTGAGGTTGAGCCTTTGCGACACTCTGCGCTGAGATAGGTCTTTAATATACCCAGAACTTTATTGAGCCTTTCGTAAATTCCGACCGACGATCATTGACGCCTCTTGTAGACGTGGCTTTTCCTTTTATGGTGCTTGCTCAAATTCCAGGCCGTTCCATCGATAGACTCTCGGCTTGTCTTCATATCGGCTTTGCGCCGTGATCTCCTTATCGTGGAGACGAAGAACATGTCCATCAGCAAAAGCGAGTTGGTGAAGCGACGATCCATCGAAGGAGTAGACTTGAATTGCACCTCCAAGGCTTGCTCCGACACCCGAGGTCACGATGATCTCCGAGCGTCCGTCGCCAGTCACATCACGAATCGCAAACGGGACTGCGTATCTATCGTAGATACTGATGTAAATCAAACCTCCATAAAGGCGAGCAGATGACTTTAAGATTAACCCGTTTCCCTCAAGAGCTAACACACTCAAGAACAAGGGCTGACCGCCTCCGTCGGGCGCTGGTCCCGGTGCCTCATAAACTATTACGGTCTCAGGACGACCGTCAGCCATCAAATCAGCGCTGGCAAATGCAGCTCTTTCCTCGGTCTCACTCACGGCATAAGTAGCAACTTGTGCTCCTTCAGGCAGGTACTGCTCAATCTGCTTTAGCTGCTCGTTAGTTGCGCCGATGAGGGTGCGCCGCCGCTCTGGGCTAGGCTCATAAGTGGGCCCGACTGGGGGAGGAGGAGCTTCAAAGCCGCCAATTGCTTGTTGTTTACTAGGAGGAGCCCGCAACGTCGTCAAGGAGGATGGTTCCGGTAGAAGAGGAGGCTTTTCCAGAATCACCACCGAAAAGCGGTAGACCGCGTATACGGTCACTCCAAGCACTAAGCTAAGAGTAAAGGAGATGACAATCGCACGCTTGTTCATGATCTTTATGATTCTTCCAGTCGGCAGAATGATGCTTCTCAGTAAGTTCTCCTCTCAGTTAAACCTCCATAGAACCCTTGTGTTGCCCGATATTCCCAAAGTGGAGGCGGTTCCGTTAGCCAGGTCGATCCCCGCGTTCGATTGAGCCGATGCCCCAACAGGTTGATCACATGTTACAGACGGATCCTCCACGCGTGGAACCCCTCCGGTATTCCAGTATGGGTCATCGGGACCGACGCAAGGATTACCGCTCGTTGCTACCGAGTGCGGAAACCACGGGCCCGACTCTAGAGCGATAGTTGTATCCGAGAGAGCGCCATTTCTAACCACAACCGCCAGGTTGCAGATTACCGTTTTATCGGCTGGTAGGGCTACGAAATGGTCACCGCTCGCATACATATGGCCACAGGATGTAGTACCCCCTATCCCTCCCTCGATAGAAGCTATTGGGTTGAAGTATGTGTAGAGAAAGAGCAGCACTTTCCCTCCACCTGCAGGAGTGAACCCGAACGTTGTCCCGCGTTCCGCGCCGTTTACTCGATTGAGCATCATGGATTGTGCATAACCGCCGCCATGCAAGGTCACGCTGGACGGTAAATCAATTTCAGATGAGTCTAACGTTCGGCTTCGCGAGACACTAACGGCACCCTCAAAAATAAGATCAAGATCTCCCGAGCTGTTTATGGCTTGCAATACTATCGAGAATGATTGTCCGGCTATGACCCCTGGGCTTCCATCAACTTCTTCGACGGGTGGATTTGGTACTAAAGCCCGTAGCGTATCGACATCACAGGTCGCGGACGCAGTGACATAGGCGTATATCGCGGCACAGGAATAATTAGCGCCAACGACTTCTTGCCATCGAGCCAAGATCGTCCCAGAACCGGGAGCGACCGTCGTTTCGTTTCCCGCGCCATCGACAGTTACTACAGGCGTGTTGGTGGAAGACCAATCTATAGGACTAGAAGGACTGTATGGGCCATACTGGACATAGTGGCAATCCCGCTTCATCACTTGGGGGGCAAACATGTATCCAGTAACTCCCTCGAGAGCCTTGCCGGATGAGGGGGTCATATAGCAGCTATCCATCACAAGCGGTCCACAGCCACATTCGCCGCAACTGAAGCTGCTTGCCACTGCGGCTTCCAGGTTAGCGACTTCCGCACGGCCGATCAGCGATCCGACCTCTTCTTCAAACCATGCGACCTGTCCGTTCTCGATGTCTTTCGGCATTACTCCGCCACGAATATCCTTCTGTTGCGCATCCCTTAACTTTCTAATATCGATGGCCACGGTTTGGTAAGCAGCCAACTTGATCCGATCAGGGTTATAACTTCCTCCCTCATATCTCAACTGCACGACAGCCGTGACCTCTTTGTCGAGAGTATTCTTCAGATGCACAACCGTTGTGTAGCCGTTGTCGAGCCGCCAGGGATAACCACCGTTACCTTGATCACTGGGATCTTTAACCGGCACATCAAAGGAATAATCTCCGCTTGCATCATAGCTCGTTAAGCGACCGATCACCGTGCCTGGCATGTGAGTGTAGGTGATGTCCACTCCGGCATCCTCTACTGGTCCCGAGACTCCCAGCCTTGCCATTTGCTTCGCTAGCTCAATTAGTTTGACTTCTCTCGCTGCGAGCGTGACGGGCTTCAGTTGCACCGTGTTCGTTACTGAATCAAGGGTGTAGGTAATCGAGATCCGCGCTTCTGTTGGCATGTCCATTGTATTGGCGATTGCCAGAGGCGCGCGGAAGTTTGTTCCCGAGGGGAAGCCTTCCTGCGGATCGGCTTGGCCGAACCGCACATGAGCCGCGGCCAGGCGGCTGGCTTTGGCAGTCGCACAGTCAACGAAATTCAAATTTGTAGAGAATCCGGTCTCCTCATTGAGCGCAAAGCCCGTGGCAATGAGCGCGCCCAGAGGGCCATGATGGTTCAGGGTTACCAGGGTCGCATGTGAATCTCCCAGGTAGTCCTCCAGGTCAATGACGCGGGTCTCTCGCGCCTTCAGCGTGATTGATTGAACTTTCTCATTCCCTGTTGCTGTTATATCGAGTGGAGCCGAGGTTGTGTTTGTCAGCGCCAGTTTGGCCTTGGTTTCATTATCGGGGATCCAGGCGATGCCATTAAGGGTGGTAGACGCAAAATCCATGGCTTCCGTCTCGACGGACTCGAATGCCAGATGGTGATTAGCGGAAACGATGCTCACCTGGGAGGTGATGCCCATTAAGCTCCCCTGGTAGAACACCTGTATGTTCCCGGAGCTGAAATCCTCGCCTGCGTTACCGATGAGGTCTTTCAAGCGGAAGCGTGTGGCCAGGGTCGGCTGCAACGTAATCGGCGGTACCGTGATTTGGTCTCCTTTCTTGCCAAAGATAGTCACCGAGGCAGTCATCGGTTCACTCTCGTTGTTGTTAAGAGTCAGCGTAGAGCTCATCCCACCCGACTCGGAGAAGTACGGGATATTTATGTAATGATCCTCGGCCGTTGGCGTCTGGGGATCTGAGGCTGCGGCCATTTTGCCACCGGACGCTTGTGAACGGTGGAGCGAAAAATAACAGTAGGCGGAAAATAGAATCAGTAGTACCACCAGAGAGGTGAGGAATGCCGAGCGGCCGGTCGGTATATAATCAGATTGCTGTGACTTCCTGTTCATCTTTTTGCCTTCCGATCTTTTTGACAATCGATTGAAACCTACTTACGCTCTGAATTTGTAGGCCTTTTCTTCATCCCTAAAGTATTGTCCGCTTCGACGATGCTGCTTGCGAAAGTCTCTTGCGCGTTGAGACAAGGCTGACCGATGTTGCAATGCCTAATGGTGCTTGCGACCATGGTCACTTACACGGCGTCACCGGCTTAACCGAGAAACCGCCGCCTTCCGGAAGAAACCGAAGGTACCGAATTACGTTGTCAGCAGCAGGGATGGTGCGCAATGCCAAAGACTCCTTCTTGAGGTTGAGCCTTTTGCGACACTTGCGCTAAGATAGGTTTGCTCAGAACCACCCTTGGCACAAGCGGCTAAGGTTGAACTGTGTGGCTCCGTTGCCAGTGCAAGCTGACTGCGGAGCTTTTCTCTATCATCTCGCTGAAGCGAGAGTAAATTTTCAATCGGAAAAGTTGCAGTACGGAATAGTTCGCGAGGTCCCGAGAACTCTGGTTACATCCGTAGAAAGAATTAAAGCTAACAACGACAAGATTCGCTTCAATAACGCATTAGACTCTTACTATTCGAAGCAGTCAAGTGAAGAATCCATGACAGGGACATTGCGTTTCCTACGATGAAGTGCAGTTTTTCCCGTGTCTGGTATTGAGCGATTCGTCAATCAAGACCGGTAAAAGGGCTGTTCGTCTTTGTAATGCTCGATGTCGATGATTTCAAACATATAAACTGAAGTAAGGACATGCAAGCGGTGAATTTGCCCAAGAGTCTCGCTCTGTTTTTTTTAGAACGACATAGACGAGAACAATATCCAGATTTGATTAGTGGTAGTGTGCAAAATTGCCAAAGCAGATCAGAGACTATCGTCAACCTTGAGTTTTACTGTGATTTCGCGGATGAATAGTTCCTCAGCGCAGTGGCGACATCCCTCCAAACGCGCGTCCAATTAAACGTCCAATAAGCGCTCCTTTGAGTCTGCTAAGTGCGGTAGAGTGCTATCCATGCCGCGAAGTTTCATTGAATTACAGTGATTCGCCCCCCTTTCACGGCGGCAACACGGGTTCGACTCCCATACGGAACCCATCTCGAGTAATAGGCAAAATGTTGTTTTATTGTTGATTAGCAAAGAGTTGATTGTGAGTTGCCCGGAGTCTGGACAGTATCGTTGATGTTCCTTCGATCTCACTTTGTGAGAAGGCCTCTAGGGTTGTCTCGCGGGCGACTATCTAGCGCCTCCCAGACTAATTTTGTATTTTCGCCAAGCGGTTGGTTCAAATTTGCACTTCCGGCAAACAGATGTTTCCAATTTCACCGTGCGGGGAATTCGCATGGGCGCTTTTTGCAGTCCTCGCGGCAATGTTTTGCTTCCTATCGCGGCAAACTAATTGGTGAAGTCACAGCGAGTGTGACTTGAAGCATAAGATTGCCGCAACGGAAGGCTTATGCTTCCAATTCATGAACGGCAAACTTATGGTTCCAATTTCGGTTCAGCGAAGCAAGTCTGTCGAGCTAAAAAGGCGCTTGCATTCGAGATCCCGAAAGCATCGCCAAAATGCGGCGTTCTCACTTCAATCAATTGCCAGCCGCCGTTTCTCGTCGCATAGAATTGTCCAGAACGTTACATAATCAAAATACTCAGGTCTGGTCATTCGACTCTTGACGAGCTTCATCGTGGGATACTTCCCCTCGGCTTGCAGGCGAGCAGTGAATCGCCTGATCTCTTCCTCACACGCGGCTCTCGTTTTCACCACTTGACTTCTTCTGAACTCTGCGTGGCGCTCGCTGATTTCTCTGCAAAGATCCGGGAAGTGCTTCCGCATAAGATTACGTTCTTGATTAAGCCTTCGGGCTACCGAAGCGAGCGATGGCGGCTCATCTTCTCTCAGCACGGATCGCAGCCTATGGAGTAGCTCGGTGGCTTGCCTCTGACGGTGCGCCTTGTGATTCGCAAGTATCGCCGCACTCAGTTGAGGGAAACGCTTTCGCAGCGAGCTGCCGTTTTTGTAACCGAGTCTCCTTTCGACCTCGCGCAACGGCGGCGAAGGATTCTCCCGCAGGACTTTCCGTAATTCGCGCTTCTGGTCCTCGTCACGTTTCGCCAGGTATTCCATTCGCCGCCTCACCAAAGACTTACATAACCTCGGGAACGTCTTTGATAGCCCGCCATCGTACGAGGAGTAACCTAGTTCGTTCGCTACATCATGCAGGGTAAGTGCTGGCTCGCGCGACAGTGCCACCTTGAGAGCATTGCGCACCTCGTCTTTGTTGTGGGGCGGCACTGACCTGCGCTTTTCGCGCGCCGACTTCCTAGCGACTATAGCGCGCCGTCTTTCGACTATCTTCAAATAAAGTTCCGCGCTAACTTTCCTGAGCGAACCTATACTCTTGTACCCGAGCCGCCTGGCGATCTCCTCGACTGATGGCGCGGGATTTTCGCTCAGGGTTTGACGCATTACTTCCCGTGCTGTTTTTCGCCGGTGCGTAATTACTTTCTTGGCTTCAAGTATGATTGCAGCGCGCTTTCTGATACCACCGGCGAGGGGGTCTTCAAGAGTAAGAAAGTCAACGAGAGGGATGCACATCTTGTGGCAGATCTTCAGTATCGAATGGAGCACAGGCACAACTTTGCCCTGCATCCAGAAATGCATACGATCTCTTGGCAGGTGTGAGATGCGTGAGAAGGCGTGACCATTTCCTGCGGCCAGGCTTTGAGCGCAGACCCTGATAGCCCTTGCCACTTGGTCCCTTCCCGGCTCGGTGGTAAGCCTCGGCCCAGCGGCTAGTAGCCTTCCTATCTCGAACGTCGCCCAAAGCCGAAAATCGAAGTCTTCGGTTTGATGATCTTCCTTAGTTATCTCAGCTTCCAGCTTCCCGATCCAAGTTCCGCATTCTTGGCAAAAGCCAAGGCGGGAGTTGCTCTCGATTAGTCGCTGACGTCTCCCGCAGTTCGAGCACATAGTCGCTAGTTCGGACTGATGCGCAGGACAGACTGTGACTGCGTTTAGGCGCCAGAGGAGCGGCTCGTAGATCTCTCGACCTTCGCAAAGCCATTCACCGAAGCAGTGCGGGCACCAAGCGCGCGTTCGGCGCAATAGTCCGATCTCGGATAGCACTTCCTTCCATGGCAGATACGTGAGGAGGCGCAAGTCCCGGCGCAGGGTGAGAGCCTCAAGCGCACGCACCAGATCGTCCGCACACTTTCCGACCCCATGAAGCATATGTCCTCGATTGGCGGGGTAATTTGTGCGAATCTTTCCTTTCGTTCTCTTTTCGTCATCGAGCGGGTACAGCTTGTTGATTGTTGGAACGATTTCATGGCTAAACAATTTCCCGACTCTGACAGAATGGGCGTGCGCCAATCGGCAGGTATAGCTGGTTAGACTCTCAACGTATGCCGTTCCAACGCCGATTGGCTTCAGAGAAACCAGCCGCGTGCGTGCTGGAATTGTCAGTGGTCTGATATCCCATGATTCGTATGATGTCAGTGCCATTAAATAGACGGGCCCTTTCGATGCAGGCATGCCAGCGTTAGGGAATCCGAAGCACGTATTACTCGACATCGGATCAGGAGGCACGCCTTTTGTCCCCGACTGGATCGCGCACCGGCTTGCGCTTACCGACACGCATTTTCGGCTTGAGGGCTTTTACCTTCACAGGCGATTGTCCACGACTTTGCACCTCAAGCCTGACCTCACCTTCGCTCTCCTCCGTTCCTATTTGCACGCCGAGCCTGGTGCGCAGCTTCCCACGTTTCCCTTCTGTCTCTTTGAGGTTGTGTTCGCCCTCGAGTGCCTCGTCGAGCATCTTATCGAGCTGTGAAGTCGAGAGCTCGTTACTTTCGATGTGCTTGGCGGTGAGGCGCTTCCCGCCCTCCTTGAGCGCGTCTTCATAGGCACGCCTCAGCCAGTCTTTCAACACGCCAACACATCCGATAGAGCGTTCGTAGAAGTAGTCCCAGCGCGCGTCGAGATTCGGCTCCTCTGCGAGTGGAAGTTCGCCTTGGAACGTGTAAAGCAAATTGCGGAAGCCCTCGACGTCCTCCTCGACATGGATGTCGTAGCGGGGAAAATGAACGTCGACGCTCCGCCGACTCAATTGGCCCGAGAGATTTCTGAAGAGGTGCAGCTCATACGAGCCAAAGAGCACGATTAGAGTGCCGGTCATGTTTGAAAGTGACTTGAGGGTATCCAGCTGGTCCTGGAGTCTGCGGCCCGAAGCGGTCCTTGAGAGGTGTTGCGCCTCATCGATGAGCATATGGGAGGTCCGGCGGTGGCGGAGCGTCCGCTCGATCGCAAGCCTAAGTTCTGTAGTCACGGCCTGCTGCCCCACCTGCTGAGGTGATAAGCCCTTTGGGCTAATGTCGGGGCCGATCTTGTGCTCTACTAGTGGTTCGTCAATAGCACACAGGAGCCTCTTGTAGAAATCCTTCCAGTTGAAAACACCCGATTCTGACGCCGGCGCTTCGACAGCAACAACAGGTATGCGCCCGCGGTCGATGTTGAGCTCGGGTAGCACGGCCTGAATGAGTTCCCGGGAGATCTTACGGAAGAGGGCGGTCTTACCTACGCCGGCTGGCCCACTGACAAAGACGAGGGTGCCCGAAAGCGGTCGCCAAATTGCGCGCATGAGGTTCTGGTGAGCACTGTGAAGGCGAGGATGGACCACCGTCAGATCGAGGAAATACTGAAGGCGGACATCGGGTGGCTGCTTTAGCAGTTTCTTTGGGAACGTCCGCTTTTTCACCATGCTTAGAACCTCCCGTAAACTGTTCGCCCGCCGTCGTCGCTCTCAGCGATGGCGCTCTTACGGCGAGGTCTGTCCTCGGTTGGGGCCGGCGGAAGAAGAAGGGGCCTTTTAGACGAAGGCCGAACATCATCAGCTTCAAGACTTTCGGCTACGCCCTTCTCTATGCTAGCCACGATCCGGCGCGCTTCTTGGTCTCGAAGCCGCTGCTCCAGTAGTACCTCTTGAGCTTCAAGCGACTCGAGGAATTCCGCTAACCTCCTGGCCGTAACTGTGAAGATCTCTTGCGAGTGCAGGCATTTGCGGCGGCGCAACTCCTTGGTCGCGAGCATCACCTCGCGCTCACTGCGGCCGCGCAGGATGCTCCAGTACTGAGACTTGCACTCGATCCACTGTCCGCCGACGTAGGCGTAAGCGATTCCGGCGTTGCAGGGATCGTAGCGGACCTCGATGTTCTTGCGTTCAACATGTGATCTGCGGAAGGCTTCCGACCAGTAGTAGATGTTGTTGATCTTGATACCTTTTCCACATCGAATCTTTGCCGTGCCCTTACGCGTCGTCGGCAACGTGAACATTAAGAAGTCTTCCGAGTAATGAACGATGCGGTGTGCTCGCATCCCGCAGCGCTTTATACCAAGCGCAAAAGTCTCGCGCGGCGTCGTACCCAGCGACGGATGAGTGAGCGTGTCATAAAGCTGGTAGGCGAACTCGCAGAAACGCAGGAAAAGGTCGCCCAGCGTCCATACAGCGTGGTGCTTGGGGTTGATCGACTTGGTGACCTGTCTTGCGTTCTTCATGAGCTGGGTGTTTCCTCGGAGGTTATGAATGAACATCGTGTTGGTGGTGCCAAAGAGACGCTCGCAAACACTACCGAAACGGGCCTCAGCCGGCGGTCTTGTCTTTTTCGTGCATTCGTAGCGCGCGAGAAGCGTCTCGAAGTAAACGCTTTCGAACTCTGCGCCGCCGTCGACAATGATCATCTGCGGAAACCTGGCGAAGCGCCTCACGATCTCGCGTAAGGCCATCATGCAGGAGCGATAGCTTGGCGGGTCGTAAGAGATATAGACCGCCAGGAACCGACGGCTGTAAGCATCTGTGGCAATCGTCGCCCAGGATCTGCCGAGCTTGCGACCCGTCTGTGAGCAGACAAGCTCCTCGTCGAGTTCCGTATGGTCAAGGTGGACGATCTCAAACGGACGATCGCCATGCCGCGGCGTGGTCTGGTCCAGGTGCCAGTAGAACGGCTTGTGTTGATAAGCCGCGCGTTTACCTTGACGCCCTAAGGTCTGCTCAAAGAGGGAGCGGCGCTTCACCGTAAGACAGAATGTCTTGTAGCTTGCAGGAATGATGTCTCTCTTGTCGCAGGCTCGCAGGTATGTGGCGTAAACCTCGTACTTCCGCTTGTGCTTGATTGTTTGATAATCCTCATTGATGAACTTGTTGAGCAGAGCAACAGTCTCGGCCGCGAGCCTTGCCATACGGTTACCAGCACGAGGCGCGGGCAAGAGTCCTAGATAGCCGCAGCCCCATTTGGCTTCGGCAGCGCGGTAGGCGGCTGCCCACATGCGAAGCGTACGCTCGTTGATTGCCTGACCGCCCAGGGGGTCACCTCTGAGGTGCGCGCGGACGATATCGGCTCGGCGGTTCGCCTCACCGTAAGCATGGCGACTCGCGCTGCGGAAACGCTCCATCGCTTCCGCGGTGAGCAGCGTTTCCCTCTTGTCCTGAAGTGCTGTGATCTTTCCTGTCTTCACCAACTGTTCGAAGACGGCGAGTGGCACCTCGCGGAATTCGTCGCTATCACCGTAGAGCCCCACTGCTTCCTCATTCGTGTTCAGGATGGTCCAGCTTCGATTATTCCAGAGCACTTCCGCGGTCCTTGAGAGATCAACATAGCAGAGCTTTTGCGCGGCCGAATCACGCGCCACCTCGATCAGATTCCGGTAAGCTCCCGCAGTCTCTTCGTCGCGGAAGACGCGGACGAGGTCAGGTTCCGGGAGTGGGGCGTCAGACAACGCCACGAAGATCTTCCCCTGCGCGATCATCATGTGGATGTCGTCGCGGTTGGCTTTAGCGTCAGCCCGGTTGTAGAGTTGGTCCAGCGTGAGGTTGGGCTCGGACGCAATGATCGACTTGACCGCTTCGCATGCCGCCTGGGAGACCAGCGGAGCGTCAATGCGGAAATAATCTTCCAGGAAATGGATGTTGCGTTGGAAGGTCCAATTGATCTCGGCCGAGCTGCGGAGACGGTAATAGAGGCTGCGTTGTGTTGCGTAAGCTTCTCCAGGAGGGCAGCGCCACATGCCATCCTCGTCCTTGTGGTAGCGGTTCCGATTTCTTTCAGAGAGGGATAAGAGTTCTTCCTCAGTTTTACATTCCTCCCAACCGGCAGCGTTCCTGCGGATGACGAAAAAGTCTGGCGTGTGGAGGACACGAATCCTTCTCTTGTTCATTGCCTCATATCCAATCGCAATCGGCGGTGGTTGGTCGTAATACTCAATGACTTCCTTGTCGTGCTCGAGTTCGAGAATCGCGGGTAGTTCATTGCGATGGCTTTCAAACTGAATGGTCACGCCCATCTTTCGACTTGGGTAGCGCCCACGAACGTTATTCTTCGCGCTCCCCACCGCACGCGAGGGCTCCGATGAACGGATTCTCTCGACAAGCAATTGCGTTTTCTCCGAAAAATTCAATCGCCGATACACCCGAGACAAATCTCTTCTCTCTTCTAACACGACAGTTCTCCTTACAGGAGGTCCTAAGTGTTCAAAAACAAGCGGCTGAAGGGGTGTCGAAGCTTTCGCCTCACCTCTGCGGCAGCTAACGCGAGAGGTTAAACGCCGCTCAAGGCTGCGGCTTGCGACAACTTGTTTTCAGCAGCGGGGGGCTCTATGGGGGAATATCGACAGAAACTCAACGTACTTGACTTGGCGATGAGGGCAAGTCAGTGGAACAAGAGTGGCAAGGTGTAGGCAAGAACGCGAACGCACTCCTTACTTTATTATTCCTAATCGAAACGGCGAATGCTAACTAATTTTCAGGAAACCCGTACTGCGGCTCCGGCCAATTCAGGAAGTATTCTATTCTTAGTCGAGCGTAATTCGTTCAATAACTTGAGACGTGTTCTGGTACCAGACCAAATCGTGGTAGACCAAATCGTGGCAGCGGCGGCTCCGCCACCTCAATGTTACGATTTTTATCTGCCCTGCGCGCGGCGCCACGCGCACGGCATTTCAAAAACGGCCACAAATTCCGCATTCGTACGGGCTGCAAATCGTTGAGCGAAACTGGCTCTCTATGATCGAGTTAGCTAGAATGCTGCACATCACGTGGGACGCGGCTCGTCCCAGTCAAAAAGTCCCGTAGTAGCTTCTTCAGCACTCTGGAGGTCGTAGCTTCTCGAAATGAGTTCAAGCCTCCCGGCAGGCACTCGCTTAGGCCGTTACGAAATCCGCTCGAAGCTTGGCGCGGGCGGGATGGGTGAGGTCTATCTGGCTCAGGACTCGAAGCTTGATCGCACCATTGCTTTGAAGATTCTGCCAGCCGAAGTTGCTGTTCATCAGGATCGTATGCGTCGCTTTGTGCAAGAAGCAAAGGCCGCCTCAGCACTCAACCATCCCAACATCATTACCATTTATGAAATTGAGCGCGTCGATTCGGTGAATTTCATCGCGATGGAGTTCATAGATGGCGAGACGCTCCGCCATCGCATGCGGCAAGCGCCCATGAAATTAAGTGAGGTTCTCGATGTCGCGATTCAAAGCGCAAGCGCGCTCTCCGTGTCCCACGCGGTCGGGATCGCGCATCGCGACATCAAACCTGAAAACGTGATGCTCAGGCGCGACGGCATCTTGAAAGTGCTGGATTTCGGATTGGCGAAATTGACTGAGCGTCCGCCATCAGAATCGGTTGACACTGAGGCGCCAACACGCGCGGCCATTAACACCGAGCCGGGCGTGGTTATGGGCACGGCGGTTTACATGTCACCCGAGCAAGCCCGCGGAAGTGGCGTGGATGCGCGGACGGACATCTTCAGTCTTGGTGTCGTGCTGTATGAGATGGTAGCCGGACGGTTGCCATTTGAGGGCTCTACATCGAGCGAAGTGGTGGCGTCCATACTCAGCGAAAAAGAGCCGCAGCCGCTGGCGCGGTATTCGAGAGAGGTTCCCGCCGAACTCGAACGGATTGTCTCGAAGGCGCTGCGCAAGAATAGAGACCAGCGCTATCAAACCATCAAGGACATGCTACTCGATTTGCAGAGTCTGAAGCAGGAGGCGGAATTCCAGAAAAAGCTCGAACGCTCCGCTTCGCCGCGAGCTGAGGGCGGCGCGTTGACCAGTCAAGTCGGCGAACCAGCCGTTCAAGTCTTATCCCAGCGCGCAAGCACCAACGGCGAATTCGTTGCCGCAACTAGCCCAGGCGCAGTTCCCCTTTCAAGCGTGGGATACATCGTCAGCGGAATCAAGCAGCACAAGCGCGGCGCCGCAATCACGCTCATCATCTTGGTTCTTGTTTCCGTTGCCGCCTTCTTCTACTTGAATCGTCGGCCTACCTTGACGGAGAAAGACACCGTTTTGCTCGCGGATTTCGTCAATACGACGGGCGATTCGACCTTTGACGGGAGCACGTTGAAACAAGCACTGGCTGTGCAACTCAGACAGACGCCGTTTCTTAATCTGTTTCCCGAAGAAAGTGTGCGCGAAACGCTGCGCTACATGGGACGCCACGAGGATGAGCACATTACGACTCAGGTCGGCCGTGAAATCTGTCGTCGTCGCGGGTTGAAAGCGCTGCTTGTCGGCACCATTGCCAGTCTCGGTCGCAATTACGCGATTACGCTCGAAGCGATTAGCGGACAAACCGGAGAAACGATTGCCAGCCAGCAAATCGAAGCTGAAGGCAAAGAGCAAGTTCTTAAATCATTAGGCGAGGCCGCTCTCAATCTACGTAAGCAGCTTGGCGAATCATTGAGCACACTTCAAAAATACAACGCTCCGATCGAGCAAGCGACGACTTCTTCGCTCGAAGCATTGAATGTTTATTCGAAGGGCTTGGAACTACAGTATGGCGGCAATGCTGAGGCGGCGCTCCCATTTTTCAATCGCGCGGTGCAGCTAGATCCGAATTTCGCCGAAGCCTACTTATGGCTGTCATGGACGTACTCGAATTTCGCCGACCTTGATAAAGCGGGGGAGTTTGCGGCGAAGGCTTATAGTCTACGGGATCGCGTAACCGAACTTGAAAAGCTGCATATCGACGAGATCTATCATCTGTTCACCACGGGAGATTTTGAAAAGCAAAAAGAAGCCGATGGGCTAATCAAGCGACTCTACCCTAACGATTCTTTGGCGCCCGCCAGTTTGGGGTTTGGCTATATGCGGATCGGACAACTTGATCAGGCTTTCACTGAATTTCGTGAAGCTATTCGAGCAAATCCGAATGAAAGCCATTATTATGGGAATGTTTCGAATATCCTGATTCGTCTTAACCGGTTCGGTGAAGCGCGAGAAACTATCAAGCAAGCGCGGACGCGTAACCTTGATCACCCGGGTTATCGGTCCAGCCTCTATCTGATTGGCCTCGCTCAGGGCGATGACACCGAAATGCAGCAGCAATTGGAGGCGATCCGAAAAATAGACGGCGAAGCATCAGCGCTCAAGACCGAGGCTGGTGCTGCTATTTTTTCCGGACGCTGGGGCAAAGCGCAAGAGCTATATGGTCGCGCTGCAGCATTGCCTGGAGCACCGTCTCCCTCCGGAACTAATGCAACTGTTCCTCTCAAGGCCACTATTGCTCGAGCGCTTTTCGGTTTCTGTCAGCCTGCTACGAATGACGTCAGACAATCTTTGGCAATTTCGCGGCTAAATTCTCCGGTCCAAATCTTGTATGTTCCTGTCCTTGCTAACGGCTCGTTGTGTGGCGATGCTGGCGAAGCGCAAAAGCTCGCTGACGAGCAGATGAGACGTTATCCGAAGTCGACTCTATTGAATGTCTACTCAGAACCTGTCATCCGCGCCGCGATCGCGCTGCAACGCGATCGCGCTGATCAAGCCATCGAATTCTTGAACGCGCCGATAGCTTACGAAGGTGGGGCCGCAGCGTTCTGGCCCGACTATCTTCGCGGTCAGGCCTATTTGAGACTGCGCCGCGGCAATGAGGCTGCGGCCGAATTTCAAAAGATCCTCGATCACCGAGGATGGGATCCGGCTTCACCGATGTATCCTCTGGCGCATCTTGGCCTCGCGCGGGCCTTGTCGTTAGCAGGTGACGTGGCGGGTAGCCGCAAGAGCTATCAAGACTTCTTTGCAATTTGGAAAGATGCGGATGCTGATCTGCCGATTCTCGTCGAGGCGAAGAAGGAATATGAAAAGCTGAAATAATGCAGAGGGCCGCACGATTTCTGAACTTGGCATGGCGCGTTACTAGAACATCCTGGAAGCGCGCTGTTGGGGACGCCACATGATGCTTTCATCCGGCACAAAACTCGGCCGTTACGAAATCCGCCTCAGATTGGCGCGGGCGGGATGGGCGAAGTGCTATCTCCCTGGCACTCACGCAAGGCGAAAATCGCCGCGAATATGATTCCATCCACGAAATCGGTGAAATGAAAAATGGTGGCTCCATCGCTAGGGAGTTCATTGACGGCGAAAGCTGCAACCCGACCTGCTTCTGTAACTTCACTAAGGTGCGTTGGGCGGACCACTGTAATAACACTTGTGCTCGGTTCGGCAGAAGATGGGGTCAGCGAAGTAGGATCAATTGAACCGCAAGTGTGCCAATTGAAAACTGTCTCAACAGAGGGGTTCACCTCAGATCCAAGTGGCCAATATGTGGCCAAAAATAACAGCACGTGGCGTATAAGCGATGGTACGGGATGGGAAGAGATGTAAAAACCGTTGATTTTCTTCAGTGGCTGCAACTTTTGAAAAGGCAATAACTTACGTTTTTGCCGAGAGTCTGTTTCGCAATGCGGAGGTCAGGGTTCGATCCCTCTTTAAGATCGTGCCCGGTACAGCAGAATGTCACGTCGATAATATCCATTTGAACTTTCGGCAAGCCTCAACTTCCTCTTTGCACTTCCGGCAATGTAAGCTTCCAAAGCTCGAGAATCGCAGGGAGTCGGAAGCGCAAAACTTTTAGATTTTTGTAGACTGAACGGCAAGGAATTGCTTCGAGTCGCGGCAAAGAAACTCTTCAAGTCACAGCGAGCGAGAGGTAGTAGTCGTTGTTGTCGGTCGGGTTGTTGTGTCACTTGAAGCAATACTTTGCCGCCTCGGCAACTTATTGGTTCCAGTAGCCTGCGGCAAGTTATTGCTTCCACATTATCGTCTATCTATTTTTCAGCACAATCAGACGATCGATCGTGTAGCCTCCGGCAGATTATTGCTTCCATTCGAAAAAACGATATAGGACCGTTCTGACCGGCT
>WNGK01012711.1_pt1 | contig 16607 bp, 18 predicted proteins | sample 5400601 | NCBI WGS metagenome assembly WNGK01 (sample SAMN13153376, study PRJNA577476) | soil metagenome | isolation source: 60 cm soil or saprolite under Garry oak tree replicate 1 | place: USA:California | collected 2016-06-15
CGCGCCGGCCATCCGCATCGCGCCCGCTCCGGTCCGCGGGCTCGACCGGGCGCTGGACGGCCTCGCGGCGGGGGAGTTCGCCTGGCTGGTCCTGACCAGCCGGGCCGGCGTGGAAGCGCTCTTCGAGCGGCTGACCGCGCGGGGGATGGGGGCCGGCGTGATCGGCGCGCCGGTGGCAGCGGTCGGTGCCGGGACGGCCCGGGCGCTGCGCGAGCGCGGGATCCAGCCGGCCTTGGTCCCGGATACGTTCACCACGGAGGCGCTGGGAGTCGCGATGCCGGCCGGGCGCGGCCGGGTCCTCCTGGCCCGCGCCGACATCGCCCAGGGAGGACTGGAGGAGGCGCTGGCCCGCAAGGGGTGGAGCCCGTTCCGGGTCGACGCCTACCGGACCGTGCCGACGTCCCGGCTCCCGGCGGACGCCCGCCGTGCGCTCGCGGAAGGAGGCGCGGACGCGGTGACGTTCACCAGCGCTTCGACCGTCGATGGGTTCCTCCGCGCGGCCGGCGACGCGTGGCCGCCGAGGTCCGGCGCCCGGCGGCCGAAGGTCGTCTGCATCGGACCGGTCACGGCCGGGCGGGCCCGGACGTCGGGGTTCCGCGTGACGGCCGTGGCCCGGTACCATACGGTCGAGGGGCTGGTCGAGGCCGTGGAGCGCGCGCTCGTACGCCGCCCTCCCCGCGGAGGACGATGAACCCGAACCCGACGCCGACGGAAGGGATCCACGCCACGTGACCTACCCGCGCTCGCGCCCGAGGCGCCTTCGGCGGACCGCCGCCCTCCGGGCGCTGGTCCGCGAGACCGATCTCGCTCCGCACCGCTTGATCGCACCGCTGTTCGTGAAGGAGGGCATCGACGAGCCCGCCCCGATCGGTTCGATGCCGGGACACGCGCAGCACAGCCTCGAATCCCTGCGCAAGGAGGCCGCAGAGATCGCCCGGCGGGGGATCGGCGGCGTGATGCTGTTCGGCGTCCCGGCCCGGAAGGACGCGGATGGGTCCGAGGCCTGGAACCCGAACGGCATCGCCCAGCGGGCCGTACAGGCGCTCCGAGAGGAGCTGGGTGACGATCCCGTGGTCATCGCCGACCTCTGTCTGGACGAGTACACCGACCACGGGCACTGCGGGGTGCTCGCCGACGACGGCTCCGTGGACAACGACCGGACGCTCGAACGGTACCGGCGGATCGCCGTGTCGCTGGCCGAGGCTGGGGCGGCGCTGGTGGCGCCGTCGGGCATGATGGACGGCCAGGTCGGCGCGATCCGGGACGACCTGGACGGGTCCGGGTTCCAGGACACGGGGATCATGGCCTACGCGGCGAAGTTCGCCTCCGCCTTCTACGGGCCTTTCCGGGAGGCCGCGGAGTGCGCTCCGCGTTTCGGGGATCGCGCCGCGTACCAGATGGACCCGCCGAACGCCGAGGAGGCCCTCCGCGAGATCCGGACGGACATCGCCGAGGGCGCCGACATCGTGATGGTGAAGCCGGCCCTGCCCTACCTCGACGTGATCCGTCGGGCGAAGGCCGAGACGGGGTTCCCGCTCGCCGCCTACAGCGTCAGCGGGGAATACGCCATGGTGAAGGCCGCCGCGGCGAACGGCTGGCTCGACGAGCGGCGGGCCGCGCTGGAGGTCCTGACCGGCATCCGCAGGGCGGGAGCCGACCTGATCCTCACGTACCACGCGAAGGACGCCGCGGACTGGCTCGCCTGACCGAGCGATGAGCCGGTCCGAAGAGCTGTTCGCGCGCGCACGGCTCGTCATCCCGGGCGGGGTGAACTCGCCGGTGCGAGCGTTCGGCGGTGTCGGCGGGACGCCGGCGTTCGCGTCGCGGGGCGAGGGCGCGTGGCTGGTCGACGCCGACGGGCGACGGTTCGTGGACCTCGTGCAATCGTGGGGCGCGCTCCTGTTCGGTCACGCCCGGGAAGAGATCGTCCGGGCGGTGGCGGAGGCGACGGCCCGCGGCACCTCCTTCGGTGCGCCCACCGAGGGCGAGGTCCTGCTGGCCGAGCGCATCGTGTCGATGGTCCCGAGCGTGGAGCGTGTCCGACTGGTCTCCTCGGGGACCGAAGCCGCGATGAGCGCCGTCCGCCTGGCGCGGGGCTTCACCGGCCGGCCCGGGATCATCAAGTTCGAGGGCTGTTACCACGGGCATTCGGATCCCCTGCTGGCGAAAGCCGGGTCCGGCGTGGCCACCTTCGGTATCCCGGGCTCGCCGGGTGTCACGGAGGGTGCGGCCCGGGACACGGTCGCCGTGCCGTTCAACGACCTGGAGCCCGTCGGGGCGGCGTTCGACGCGGCAGGGGAGGGCATCGCCTGCGTCATCGTCGAGCCGGTGGCGGCGAACATGGGCGTCGTGCCGCCCGACCCGGGGTTCCTGGAAGGCCTGCGGAGCCTGTGCGACCGCCACGGCGCGCTCCTGGTGCTGGACGAGGTCATCACGGGGTTCCGGCTGGCGGCGGGGGGCGCCCAGGCTCTGCTCGGCGTGCGCCCGGACCTGACGGTGCTGGGGAAGGTGATGGGGGGCGGGTTCCCCTGCGCGGCGTTCGGAGGGCGGGCCGACGTGATGGCGCACCTCGCGCCGGAGGGGCCGGTGTACCAGGCGGGCACCCTGTCCGGGAACCCCGTCGCCGTGGCCGCGGGCCGGGCTGCGCTCGACCTCGTGTGCTCGGTGGATCCGTTCGTCGCCCTTGCCACCCGCGCGGAGAGGCTCGCGGGCGGCATCTCGTCCGCGCTCGGGTCCGCCGGGATCCCGCACGTCGTGAACCGCGTCGGGTCGCTCTTCTCTGTGTTCTTCACCGACCGGGCCGTCACGAACTACGAGGGCGCGAAGGGGGCCGACCACGGGCGGTTCGCCCGCTTCTTCCACGGCCTGCTGGAGCGGGGCGTGTACCTCCCGCCGTCGGGGTTCGAAGCCTGGTTCCTCTCCACCGCGCACGGGGAGGAGGAGGCCGAGCACATCCTGGACGCGGTGGTGCAGGTCGCCGCCAGCCTGGACTGACCCTCGATGATCCTGGGATGCCGAAGCGCGGCGGCGCTACCGCCCGATGGTGGCGTAGAGGGCGGCGCCCATCAGCACCACCATCGCCGCGAAGAGGATGAAGGCGGTGCTGCCGTCCGTCACGATCGCCAATGGGTGCATCTCGCTCGTCCTCTCGCCTATGCGGGTCCGTACCAGGGGGGCGCCGCCCCGCCGGTGAGGACCTCCTTGCGACTCTTCTCCGCTCGATCCAGGAACGGCACGTGCAGCGCGAAGCCCAGGATCGATGCCAGCAGGAACCCGATCGAATAGACGGGCACGTCCCCGGGGTCGTGGAACGCGTAGATGGTGATCTCGGGCCCTCCCGAGGCGAAGAAGGCGTGGCCCGCCGCGAGGTGCGTCTTCCCCGACGAGGCGAACGCGACGTCCTGGACCGTGAACAGCGTGGGATCGATGGTGGTTCCCGGCGTGCCCTCCTTGGCGATCTGCGCTTGGGCCTGGAGGGCGAGGTAGGTCTGGAACGAGGACGTCACCGCCGGGACGGACGTCGCCCCGACCGAGTTCGTCGCCGGCTCGCTCCAGGCGGGCCCCGGGAACGTCTCCGTCTCAGGGAACCGCGTGTGCGCGGGCCCGTTCGTGGCGGCGATCACCTGCCAGTGGGGAGCGGTGCCCTGCGGCCCCAGGTTCCGCAGGGTCCCGGGCGCGCCGAAGGTCCACAGCGCCGACAGGATGATCATCCAGCCGAACCAGGCCGTGGCGATCACCAGGTACCCCATCCGAGGCCCGAACACGGCCGCCACGAGGACGTACACGCTCCCGATGAACAGGATGATCGCGGAGATGTAGACCGCGATGCCCTTGGCGAACGTGGGCGCGAGCGCGAGAGCGGCGTGTCCGGTCATTTGGCTGGCAGGCAGAGGTTCTTAGCGGCCGGGACCTTCTGGATCGTGAGCAGGTAGTTCACGATGTCGTTGATCTGCTGGTCGTCCATGCTCCCCGCGTAGCGCACGCTCCAGGACGGCATGTCGGTGCCGGCCCGTCCCTGGGCGATCGTGTTGATGATGTCCGAAAGACCGTGGATCTGGGCGTGACCGAACGCCGCGCCGCCGCACACCGTTTGCAGGTTCGGCACCGTGACCCGCTGGCCGTTGAACGTGTTGAACCCGCCCCCGAGGCCGACGCCATGGCACCGCACGCAGCCGAACCCGCCGGGGTTCGTCTGCGAGTTCAGCATGGTGGCGTTGTGCCCGTTCTGGATCGACGTGGCCAGCTGCGACTCGATGTCGGCGCGGTTCGCCCCCGGTTCGCGGAGCCAGACGATCGGCACCCACAGCGCCAGGAACAGGACGGCCACGGCGCCGTAAGCGATCATCCGCTCGAGTCGAGACCTCTCCAGCACCTGGTCGGGAGGGCCGGGCTTCATGGCCGGCGGGATGTCGGGCGTGCCGGGCCGCTTCGGCCGGCGGTACATGGCGTACGCCGCCCCGATCACGAACAGGGCGCCGATGACCAGGGCGACGCCGATGGCGCCGGCCCGGTTCCCCGAGATGGCCGCCAGCATCAGACGCATAGCGGCCCCTCCGGCGCCTGGTGGATCGTGTCGGTGCCTCGGGGCGGGCCGGGGATGATGTTCGAGGTGTCGACCTTGATGGTGGTGCCCTCGATGATGATCTTGAACCGGTTGAGGCCCGTGGGGGCCGGGCCGAACCGGTACTCCCCGGCCTTGTTGTACTTGGAGCCGTGGCAGGGGCACTCGAACCACTGGCTGGACTGGCAGAAGGGGACGCGGCACCCCAGGTGCACGCACTTCTGGTACAGGGGCATCAGGCCCTGTTCGATGACGCCGAGGCCGAAGTACGGGCCGCCCGGCTTGTCGCCGTCCCCGGTGTAGGAGACGATGTAGAACCGCCCGGCCCCGAAGTAGAAGGGCTGGTTGTTCGTGGTGATGAAGTTCCTGACGTCCTCGATCGTGCCGGCGGTGATCACGGAGCCGAAGCCGCCCTTCAGGTTCGGCCACAGGAACGCGATGCTCGCCCCGCCGAACTGCGCGGCGAACACCATGACGGAGGCCAGGAGCCCCCCGCGGAAGAAGTCCCGCCGCGACACCGGGGTGGCCGGGCGGGAGGTGGGGGCGGGCTCCGGGGCAGCACCGGCCGCCGGGGCCGGCCGGCGAACCTTCAGGAAGGACCCGCCCAGGATCAGGAGGAACAGGCCCGCCATCACGCCGACCACGATGACGACGACGGTCTGCGCGGAGAGTCGGGCGGCGGCCGTCATAGCTCGAAGAACAATCCCTGGCTCCACGGCCAGACCCAGTTGAATCCCTCCCCGCGGTTGAACGACCCGATGATCGTGAGCGTGGCCCCGAACATGAACAGCATGGTGAACAGCATGATCGCGAGCTTCCGGTCCCCGGGCTTCGTGCTGGGGTTGCGGTCCACGTAGGGGACGGCGGCCAGCCCGACCAGGATCAAGGTGGGGATGATGATCCCCGCGATCATCGGGTGGAAGTAGCGGAGCAGCTCCTGGAGACCCAGGAAGTACCAGGGCGCCTTCGACGGGTTCGGGGTGAGGTTGGGGTTGGCCAGCTCGCGCAGCGGTGCGTCCACCACGGTGGAGTACACGACGATGAACGCGAGGACGATCATCATCGCCACGAACTCCTCGATCAGCAGGTGGGGGAACACGTTCACCCGGTCGCCCTGCTCCCGCTGGACCCGCTGGATGCCCTCCGGCGCCACCAGGGCCAGCAGGCGGTGCTTCTCCTCGGCGCCCGGCTTCGGTGCCGGGACCCGGCCCGTGGGTGGGGGCGCTGTGCGGACGGCCCCGGCGACGGGGGCGGCCCCGGCGGCGGCGACGCCCGCCGGCACGGGCTGCGCGGCGCCCGCGCCGTTCCCACCCGCCGCTCCGTCGCCGTCTCCGGCGGCGGCGGCCGAAGGGGCTCCGGCGGCCCGCGGCGGCTCCGGTTCGATCCCGTGGGCCTTGCGGAACGCCTTGATCGCGGCCGAGCGGGCTCGACCGTCGGCGATGCGGCGGTCCGTGCCCTTGGCCAGCTCCTCGGCCAGGATCCGGTCGAAGGTCTCCTGGTCGATCTGGGATTCGTCTCTCGCCATCGTCGCTCCTACAGGGGCCCGCTGATGCCGCCGTCCTTGCGGATCCGCCAGAAGTGGACCGCCAGGAAGATGACCAGCACGAAGGGTAAGGCCAGGACGTGCAGCACGTACCACCGTAACAGCGTGTTCGGGCCCACCTCGATGCCCCCGAGTAAGACGAACTTCACCTGGTTCGCCACCAGGGGCGAATAGCCGGCCAGGTTCGTGCCCACCGTGACCGCCCAGATCGACAGCTGGTCCCACGGGAGCAGGTAGCCGGTGAACGACAGGCCCAGGGTGAGGAACAGCAGGATCACCCCGACGACCCAGTTGAACTCGCGCGGCGGCTTGTACGCGCCGGTGTAGAAGACGCGGGCCATGTGCAGCGTCACGCTGAGGACCATGAGGTGCGCGCCCCACCGGTGGATGTTCCTGACCAGGTCGCCGAAGAACACGGAGGTCCGGATGGCCTGCATGTCCTTGTAGGCCACGGCCCCGCCGAGGTCGGCGGTGGGCCGGTAGAAGAACATCAGGTAGATGCCCGTGATCGTCAGCAGGATGAACAGGAAGAACGATAGCCCCCCCAGGCAGAACGTGTACGTGAGCTTCAGGCCGTGACGCTTCACCTTCGTCGGGTGCAGGTGGTACAGCACGTTGTTCATCGTGGCCAGAGCCCGGTCACGCTGCGTGTCCTTGTAGCCCTTCCGGAACACCGAGCCCGGCCGGAACACCGACTTCCAGATCTCCGTGTCCCGGACCTTGTCGAAGGCCTCCATCGGGCTGGGCATCTTCAGCTTCGCCAACGCTCGCCCTTCCCTTCCCTCACTCGACGTCCACGTCGACCTGCTGGGAGGTGGGGACGGAGGCCATCGTCCTGGCGCCGCCCGCCCCTTCGGCTTCCGGCAAGCGCGCATAGTACAGGCAGTCGCTCGGGCATCGCTCCACGCACACGGAGCAGCGGGTGCACGCGTTGTCGTCCACCACGAACAGGGCGTACGAACCGCCGACCTCCGCCGCCACCGACCGGTCGTCGGTGCCGTGGACGATCCCCGGGTCCATCATCCAGATCGCGTTCCAGGGACAGACGTCCTCGCATGCCCGGCACAGGATGCAGGGCTCCGGATCGAGCATCAGGTGCTTGGGGGACTTCACCCCCTGCTTCAGCCATTCGGGGTCGACGGTCTCGACCGTGTAGTCGGTCTTGATGTCAACCTCGGTCTTCACGAAGGGCATGGGATCACGGTCCTTCCGTCGGACTCATCGGTACCCCCCGGAGGGTCGGGCCCCGCCTTCGCCGCGCAGCTGTCGCCGCTTGTTCTGGATCCGGTACGGCAGGACCATGAACGCCCCGGTGGGGATGGAGAACAGGATCACGGCGACCACATCGCGCAGCTTGAACAGCCAGAACCTGTTCTGCGTCCACGGGAGGTTCAGGAACCGGTAGAACGGGTTCGTGGCCGGCTTGCCGGCCTGGTACAGCCACCACGACGGGATCACGCCGATGAACGTGATGGCCAGGAACCACAGGGCGAGCGCGGCGACGCACGCCTTCGTCCAGGTCCATTCGAAGGTGCGCAGGAAGTCCTCGTACCGCTTGATGAGCGGTTGAGCGCGTTCCTGCAGCGCCTTCGGTACCAGTCGCTGTGCGAGCTTCATCGACCGCTTCCCCAGGGTAGATGACCGCGCGGATTATATCGACCTCCGACGCGCCCTCGTCGCCGATCCGTACGCGCGTTGCGGGGCGCCTCCCGCCACGCCGGGCCCCGCTCGCCGAACGGGCTTGTGAAGCGGTTCACAAGCATCGGAGCCACTATCTCGCACGGCGCGAGCTTCGCGCAAGTTCGACCCGGCCCCGCGCGCGCTCTCCCATCGAACGCGGAACGCTCCTGCCAAGATGGAGCCGGGATGATCGCGGACGCGGGCCAGGTGGTGCAGACGGCGTGGTGGGGACCCGCGCTGGCCTTCGCCGCCGGGTTGGTGTCGTTCGCGTCGCCGTGCGTGCTCCCGCTGGTCCCCGGGTACCTGGCGTTCGTCACCGGAGGGCAGCCGGTCGAAGGTCCCCGGCGCCGGCCGGTGGTGCCCGTCCTGATGTTCATCCTGGGATTCACGGTCGTGTTCACGGTGGTGTTCGGCTTCACCGCGAGCGCCATCAGCACCTGGATCCGGTCGCCGGTGGGCCAGCGGGTGGCGGGCGGTGTGGTGCTCGCGTTCGGCGCGTTCATGCTGATGTACGCGTTCCGGGTGGGGCTCCCGTGGCTCTATCGCGAGGAGCGGCCGCTGCTCGCGCGGGTGCGGCCCGGCCCGGGATGGGCGTGCTGGTGAGCGGTCTGTGGGTGAGGATCCTCTCGCCGCTGCTGCAGGTCGTGAACCGGTTCACCCCGCCGATCTGAACGGGGGGAGCGCGCCCGTCCGGTCCTGGTCCGAACCGGGTGGGGGTTCCCGTCAGTGATGGCCGCCGTGGCCGGCCTTCGCGGCTTCCTCGGCCTCCCGGCGGTGGCCCGTCTCGACGAACCACACGATCGCCACCAGAGCCAGGGCGCCCGCGCCGGTGATGACGAGCCACTGGGAGAAGACCAGCCCGCCCACCACCAGGCCCGCCGCGACGGCGAACAGGAGCGGCGTGATGCTCGGAGCCGACGCGTGGAACGACATCGCCCTCGCCACCGGCGGGTCGGCGGGGGGCGGTTCGCCGTGCTCTGCCGCCTCCTTGCGCGCTTCGACGTCGGTCCAGCCTTCGCCGGCCAGCACGGAGGGCTCGTCCAACCCGCCCCCCCTGAGCACGGAGTACAGGTACGCGAAGGCCACCCCGAGAACGGTCAGGTAGAAGGTCCCGGCCACGGCGTGGCCCCAGAGGCCCAGTGTGGCCCCCGCCAGCAGCACGAAGACGGACAGGATCAGGAACAGGATGGCGGTGATCCTCACGTTGCCGCCTCCGTTCGCATCGTCCCGAACCTCGCCAGCGCCGTCACCGAAGCAGGTAGTAGGTGGAGAACAGCCCGATCCACACGATGTCGACGAAGTGCCAGTAGATCGTGGCCGCCTCGACGCCGACGTGGTCCTCCGAGGAGAATCCGCCTTTCGTGGCCTGGAGCATGATCAGGTACAGGAACAGCGCACCGCCCAGCACGTGGGCGAAGTGGAAGCCCGTCATGGTGAAGAAGAGCGTGGCGAAGATCCCGTCTCGCAGGCCGAAGCCGATGTGCGCGTAGTCGTAGATCTGCATCGAGAGGAACGCCACGCCCAGCACCAAGGTGACCTTGAGCCAGCGGATCAGGCCGCGGCGGTCGCCCCGCTTGATCGCCGCGAGCCCAGCGTTCATCGTGAAGCTCGAGCTCACCAGCGTGATCGTCAGGATCGTGGCGATCCCGTGCAGCGGGCTCACGTGGTTCCAGGGCAGCCAGTACTCGAGCGGGTGGAGCGGCAACGGCGGCCACACCTTCTGGCCGGCCCGGATGTCGAAGTACGCGCCGAAGAAGCCGCCGAAGAACATCACCTCGGAGGCGATGAACAGGACCATGCCGAACAGCGGGGTGGGGATGCCCTGCGGACGGTGTTCGGTCCCGGCGGGGATGGCGACGGGCCGGACGCTCATCGATCCGCCTCTCGGGGGCTGACGGTACCGGCGCCGACCGCGTGCGACGCCACGACCCCGTGGCGGAAGTCGAACACCGGCCGTTCGGACCGCACCGGGATCAGGTGGGTGAAGTTCTGGGGTGGCGGCGGCGAGGAGGTTGCCCATTCGAGCGTGTTCGCCTCCCACGGGTCGTCGGTCGCCGTCCGTGGTTTCCGGATCGTCTGGATGAAGTTGACGATGAACAGCAGGACCGAGAACGCGATGATGAACGCACCGAGCGTCGCCAGCCGGTTCAGCCCGGTGAGCCCGGAGTTCGCCGGGTAGTTGGCGATACGCCGCTGCATGCCGTCCAGACCCAGGATGTGCATCGGGAAGAACGTCAGGTTGAAGCCGATCATCATCAGCCAGAACTGGATCTTGCCGAGCCGCTCGTCGAAGAACCGCCCCGTCATCTTCGGCATCCAGAAGTAGAAGCCGGCGAAGATCGCGAACACCGACCCCCCGAACAGCACGTAATGCAGGTGCGCCACGACGAAGTAGGTGTCCTGGATCGCGAAGTCGAAGGGCACCACCGCGGCGAACGCGCCGTTGATGCCTCCGATCAGGAACATCGCCAGGAACCCGACCGCGTAGAGCATGGGCGTGTCGAACTTGATCTTGCCGTTCCACATGGTGGCGATCCAGTTGAACATCTTCACGCCCGTGGGCACCGAGATGAGGAACGTCATGAACGAGAAGAACGGCAGCAGGACGGCCCCCGTGGTGAACATGTGGTGCGCCCACACGCTGAACGACAGCGCGCCGATCGACAGCGTGGCGAACACGAACGCCTTGTAGCCGAACAGCGGCTTGCGACTGAACACCGGCAGGATCTCGGAGACGATCCCGAACGCCGGCAGGATCAGGATGTAGACCTCGGGATGCCCGAAGAACCAGAAGATGTTCTGCCACAGGATCACGCTGCCGCCACGGGTGGGATCGAAGAACGACCCTCCCAGGTTCCGGTCGATGAACAGCATGATCAGCCCGGCCGTCAGCACCGGGATCGCCAGCAGCCCGAGCAGGGACGTCACCAGCGTGTTCCACACGAAGATGGGCAGCCGGAACATCGTCATGCCGGGCGCCCGCATCTTCATGATCGTGGTGATGAAGTTGATGGCCCCGAGCAGCGAGGAGGCTGCGATCAGGATCAACCCGACGATCCACAGGTCCTGGCCCTTCTGGCCGAGCGCGGCGCTCTGCTCGGAGAGGTTCGCGTAGCCGGTCCATCCGGCCGCGGCCGCTCCGCCCTTCACCAGGAACCCCGACATCATCAGGAGTCCCGCGATCGGGACCATCCAGTAGGACAGCGCGTTGATCCGGGGGAACGCCACGTCCGGGGCACCGATCATCAGCGGCATGACGACGTTCGCGAAGCCGGAGAACACCGGCATCACGAAGAGGAAGATCATCAGGGTCCCGTGCATGGTGAACAGCTGGTTGTAGGTCTGGTCGTCCACGATCTGGAGGCCGGGCTGGGCGAGCTCGGCGCGGATGAACAAGGCCATGATCCCGGCCACCACGAAGAAGAAGAACGCCGTGAACAGGTAGAGGATCCCGATCTTCTTGTGGTCGGTGGTGGTCATCCAGTCGAGCGCCCGCTCCCGGAACGAGGGTTCGGGAGCCTCGACCTCTCGCGGTGCCTCGATGATCGCCATGTCGCCCGCCTTCCTACTTCACCACGAACCGACCCTGCATCTGGGTCGGGTGGATGTCACACCGGAAGTAATACGTACCCGCTGGGAGGGCCTGCACGTCGTAGGTGGCGGTGCCCGACGGGCCCGTGACGACCTCGCCCGGGCCGTTCGCGCCGGCCACGTGCTGCGTGTAATTCGAGTCCTTGTACACGTCGAAGTTGTGCGGCAGCCCGGGATCCTTGTTGTCGAAGACCACCTTCACCGGCTGGTTCGCCGGGACCTGGACGCACGTGGTATCGAACTTGATCGTGGGCACCGCCGACACGGTGACCGTGCCGTTCTGGGGTTGGGTGCAGGTCGCCACGCCGGACGACTCCTGCTTGGCCAGGGCTTGCACGACCCAGGCGTCGAACTGGTCCTTCGGCACGATCTTCACCCAGAAGAGCATCTCCGAGTGCAGCAGGCCGCACAGTTCGGCGCACTTGCCCTGGAAGGTGCCCGTCCGGTTCGGGGTCAGGATGAAGTTGTTGTGCAGCCCCGGCACGACGTCCCGCTTGAACAGGAACACCGGGATGAAGAACGAATGGATCACGTCGGCCGACTCCTCGTAGAAATGGACCGGCCGGTTCAGCTCGAGGACGAGCGTCGGCTCCTGCAACCCCTGCCCCGGGAGGCCCGTCTGGCCCTGGATCGACAGGGGCGTCCCGTTCTTGTCCTTGAGGTCGGGGTACGTGAACTTCCACTGCCACTGGAAGGCGGTGATGTTGATCCGCATCGTGCCGGGCGGCTCCGTGGCGGCGTCCACCTTGTTCAGCGTCGTCGCCGACACGACGAACAGCACCAGCACGATGATCGAGGGGATCACCGTCCACACGATCTCCACCGTGGTGTTGCCGTGCACCTGCTTGGGCAGCGTGTCGTCGCCCGGCTTGCGGCGGAAGCGGATCGAGGCCCACAGGATCATCCCGGTCACCACGGCGAAGATCACCGCCGCGAACACGAACGTGATGTTGTACGCGCTGCGGATCTGGTCGCCGTGGTCGGAGGCGGGCGTCAGCGTGCAGCCGGAGAGGGCGAGGAGGGCGAGGCCGGGACCGATGATCCGAAGCCGTGGGCGCCGGCGCCCGGTGCTCCGTGTCGTGCTCGGTTCAGTCACGTGCCGTCGTGCCTCCCCTTCGCGCCAGCCCGCGCGGTCGGGTGCCCACTCGGACCTGGGGCGGTGCTCCCGTCGTTCGCCCGCGCCACCGGCCGCATTCTAGTGGCTCCGCTCGGGGGTCCGGCCACGACGCGGCGGGAGTTTGACCCACGTGGAACCCTATCGGCAAAACAGGGGTCGCGCAGCCGCTGGGCCCCCCAGCGCCCGCGAGGCCCGGGATCAGGCCGCGGCGGCGTGGTCGCGCGGCGTTCGCCAGCAGCGGCCGTCGAAGGCCAGCCCGGCGCGGAGGATCGCGGACCCCAGGACCCCTTCGTTCCCCAGGAGATCCGAGGGCATCAGGGTCCTGGCGCCACGCGCCGATGCCAGACGCCAGCCGCCGAGCGCGGTGGCGGGCGGCCGGAGCCGGTGGAGTTCGCTCCAGGGCAGGACGAACGCCGGCCGCGCCGCGTAGCGGATCGTCAGAGCCTGGTCGCGGACCTCGATGCCGACGACCCGCCCGGCGATCCCGGTGACGGCGATCAGCCCTCCCCAGGCGAACGGCACCAGGGTCGCGAGCGGCGAGGACCGGGGACCGCCGACGGCGGCGAGGCCCGCGACGAGCACCCCCGCGGCGCCGGCGAGGCGCGTGGTCGGCGACGTACGGGAGCGCGGCCCAGGGAGGGGTCGATCCGGCGGGCGCTCCCCATGCCGGAGCGCCCGGGTCCGGCGGAAGGAGATCAGGCCGACGGCGAGCAGCGCGGCCAGCACGGCGCCCAGCGCCGTCGTGAGGAAGGGGATCAGGAGATGCGTGGAGACCGTCGTCGCGTGTCCCCTCCGTGCGCCGTCAGTGCAGCAGCGCGCGCACGAGGGGGTCCGCGGCGACGGCCGCGAACAGCAGCGCGAGGTACGTGTTCGAGTAATGGAACAGATGCATGGCCTTCGCCACGCTGGCGTCCCGCCGGAGCCCGAAGGCCTCCCAGAGGAACCATCCCCCCAGCGCCAGGGCCGCGGTCAGGTAGAGGGGGCCCAGCCTGGCCACCGGGTACAGCAGGAGCGTGACCGCGAACAGCAGGAAGGAGTAGAGGAGGATGTGGCGCGTCGTCTCGGCCACGCCGTGGACCACGGGCATCATCGGGACCCCGGCGGCTCGGTAGTCGCTCTCGTAACGCATCGAGAGGGCCCAGAAGTGCGGCGGCGTCCAGTAGAAGACGATGCCGAACAGCACGAACGCAGGCAGTCCCACGTGGCCCGTCACCGCCGCCCACCCCACCAGGACCGGCACGGCGCCGGCCGCGCCGCCGATCACGATGTTCTGCGGCGTCGACCGCTTCATCCAAAGCGTGTAGACGAACACGTAGAACACCAGGGCCGAGACGGCCAGCGCCGCGGAGAGCAGGTTGACGGTGGCGGTCAGCCACACGAAGGCGACCACGCCCAGGACCACCCCGAGGACCAGCGCACCCCTCGGGTCCACCTGGTGGCTGGGCAGCGGCCGTCGGCGCGTCCGGCGCATGACCTCGTCGATGTCGCGGTCGATGTAGCAGTTGATCGTGTTCGCCCCGCCGGCGGCGAGCGTCCCCCCGATCAGCGTCGCGGCGACCAGCCAGGGCGACGGCCAGCCGTCCTTCGCCAGGATCATCGCCGGCACGGTGGTGATCAGGAGCAGGACGATGATGCCTGGTTTCGTCAGCGCCAGGTACGCGCGGAACCGCGTGGACGCGGCGGGGGAGCGGGCAGGTTCGGAGGTGATCTCGCCGCGCGGTGGCAGCCGGTACGCCAGGAGCGCGAGCGCCACGAGCGCTCCCCACACCAGGCCCGCCGTGAGCTCGTGAGCCACGACGAAGAAGGTCCCCAGCCGCGTCCACACCAACCCCGCGCCGAACAGGACCTGCGTGAGGAAGAGCCCGCCGGCGAGGGAGGCCAACGTCCTCACGGCCGGCCGGTCCCGCTCGCGCTTCGCGGCCACCGCCACCATGGCCGCGACACCGACGAAGACGACGAGCGCGGCCAGGCGATGGACGAACTGGATCGCCGCCAGCGGGATGGAGAGGTCGGGGATCACCCGTCCGTTCATCAGCGGCCAGTCGCGGAACACCAGGCCCGCGTTCCGGCCCCGCACGTACGTCCCGACCAGGAGAAGGACGTACGTGGCCATGGTGACGCCGAGGACGTGCGACGCGAACCGCCGGTGCGCACCCGCCGGCCGGTACGCCCGCAGGTCCACGAACGCCGCCACGGTCGTGAACACCACGGCGGCCACCAACAGCATGGCGTTCGCGTAGTGGATCGTCACGATGGCCGGGCTCAGCCCCGACCTGACCACGGCCGCCCCGAGAGCGGCCTGGACGAGGATCAGCACGAGCGCCGCCGTCGCTCCCGCCGCCACGCCGGGCCGTCGCCGCCGTCCACGGCTCCACGCCATCACCGCGACGAGCACGATCAGCACCACGTCGAGGAAGGTCGTGAACCGGTGGGAGTATTCGATCAGGGCGTGCTCGAGCCTCGTTCCGCTGACGCCGAACGGCGGGAACCAGTGGCCGAAGCACCTCGGCCACGTCGGGCAACCCTCGCCGGAATCGGTGGCCCGGACGAGCCCACCGACCCCCACCAGCGCGAACGTGGCGGCGGTCGTGGCCACCGCGACCTTCTGGAAGCGCGTCACGTCGAGTCCCTCAGGATGGCGCGGCTCGGTGCGAGCCGGAGGGAAGTGTATCGCCGAGCGCCGACAGGCCTCCCGATGATGCTCGCAACGGAGGTGCCGCTGCGATACTGGGCGCGTGAAGGTCGCGGCGGCCCCCAGCCTGTCTCCCGAGACCCCGGACGACCTCTCGTTCCGGGCACGGGTGGAGGCCGAGCTGTCCGCGTTCCTCGCCGAACGCCGGGCCCTGTTCGCCTCGACCGCACCCGGAGCCATCGCGCTGGTCGACGAGCTGGCCCAGGTGATCGAGGCCGGCGGCAAGCGGATCCGGCCGCAGTTCTGCCTGTGGGGGTACCGGGCGGGCGGCGGTCGGGACGTCGACGCGCTGGCCAGGGCCGGCGCGGCCGTCGAGCTGCTCCATACGGCCGCCGTGATCCATGACGACATCGTCGACCGGTCCCCGCTCCGGCGCGGCCAGCCCACGACCCACCGGCGGTTCGCCGAGGGTTCCGCCGACGCCGATCGGTTCGGGGTCGCGGCGGCGATCCTCGCCGGCGACCTGGCCCAGGCCATGGCCGACGAGCTCCTGAGCGGGGTGGCGTTCGGCCCCCGCCTGGTGTTGGCGGCGTTCGAACCGTTCGACCGGATGCGCCTGGACGCCGTGGGTGGCGAGTTCCTGGATCTGCTGGCCTCCCGAGGGTCGGGGGGCACGGAGGAGGACGCGCGCCGCACCGGCGCGCTGAAGTCGGGTTCGTACACCGTCGTCGGGCCGCTCGCCATCGGCGCCGCGCTCGCCGGCGCGCCCGGAGCGCTGCGCGGCGCTCTCGACCGCTACGGCCGGCCGCTCGGCGAAGCGTTCCAGATCCGCGACGACGTGCTGGGCACGTTCGGCGACCCGGGCCTCACCGGCAAGGACCGCGACAGCGACATCCGGGAGGGCAAGCGCTCGGTCCTGGTGGCGAAGGCCCTCCGCCTCGCGTCGCGGCGGCAACGTGCGGTGATGGCGCGGCTGGGGAGCCCGGGCCTCTCCACGGATGAGGTCGAGGAGATCCGCGAGGTCCTTCGGTCCTGCGGCGCGCTCGCCGAGACGATCGCGCTGATCGCCGCCCTGGCCGTCGAGGCGAAGTCGGCGCTCGTCGGCGCGCCGATCGACCGCGAGGCCGGGGCGGCTCTCGGGGCCCTGGCCGACCTGGTCGCGCTCCGCGACGCGTAGCGGATGGACCTGCCCGACGCCCGGAGGACCTTCCGGGACATGACGGTGGTCCATGTCGGGTCCGTGATGCCGGACGGCTCGCCCCACGTCGTGCCGCTGTGGTTCGTGTGGCTGGAGGACGGAGTGTACGTGACGTGCCGCGAGGGGAGCCGGGTCACCAGGAACCTGGCCCGCGATCCGCGCGTGGCGCTGCAGTTCGACCGAGGCGCGGCGTGGACCGAGCAGGCCGGCGTGGTCCTCAGCGGGCTGGCCGAGTTCCTCCCGCAGGAGCATCCCTCAGCCCGCGGCGCCGTGTCGGCCTGGTTC
>WNGK01014377.1_pt1 | contig 16605 bp, 12 predicted proteins | sample 5400601 | NCBI WGS metagenome assembly WNGK01 (sample SAMN13153376, study PRJNA577476) | soil metagenome | isolation source: 60 cm soil or saprolite under Garry oak tree replicate 1 | place: USA:California | collected 2016-06-15
TCCTGGGGCTGGAGCAACGCTGGCCTCATCGTCGATGGCGAGGCCTCGCTGCTAGTTGATACCCTTTTCGACCTGAAGCTGACGCAGGAAATGCTGGACACAATGCGACGCTCTGTTCCGGCTGCTGCCCACATCGACCTGGTGGTGAATACGCACGCTAACGGCGACCATTGCTACGGCAACCAGCTGGTGGCTGATGCACAGATCATCGCATCTAAGCACACAGCCGAAGAGATGACAGAATTGCCGCCTGCACAGTTTGCCGCCCTGCTCAAGCAGGCACCACACTTGGGACGACTCGGCACATTTGCCAGCCGCATCTTCGCACCCTTCGATTTTGACAACATCACGCTGACGCTGCCTAAGAAAACGTTCGAGGGCGAACTGTCGCTCTCTGTAGGGGACAAAGTGGTCCATCTCATCGAAGTGGGGCCGGCACATACTCGCGGTGACACGCTGGTCTACATCCCTGCTGAGAAGATCATCTTCACAGGAGATATCTTGTTCATCGGCGGTCATCCCATCATGTGGGCCGGGCCAAGCAGCAACTGGCTGCGAGCGTGTGAGCGCATCCTGGCGCTGGATGTGGAGACAATTGTTCCCGGGCACGGACCCATCACGGATAAGCAAGGGGTGGTCGAGGTCAAAGGTTACCTGGAGTACATCTACCAGGAGGCACGCACACGCTATGAGGCTGGCATGCCTGCTTTCGAGGCCGCGCAGGACATTTCTCTGGATCGCTATGCCTCGTGGACAGATGGTGAGCGCATTGCCGTGAACGTAGCCTCCCTCTATCGAGAACTGAGCGGCGATCAGACGTCCCCAAATATTGTCAGCTTGTTCGGACAAATGGCCGACCTCGCGCTGTGATCTGACTGATAGGAGACAGCACATCTAGCAAGAAGGAAACATTGGAGCCTGCTATCCGCTTTATTTATGAAGGGATACCAGTCACGGTTTCTTTGGCAGCGTTCCCATGTGGAATCCGGCGGGTACATTCATGCTCCACATAGAGCTTGAGACATGGGAGGGTGGCATGAGCATAAGCGAATCGTAAATCGGTTCGCCTGTGCCGGGGCCAACGGCGCCCCGCAGTACATTTACAGGCATGTAGTGCATATCGAGGAGCAGCACCAGCCCATTTCTGGCGCGAATGCGATAGACGGCGTGGCCTTGAAAAACGTCCTGGTCCAGGTAGACGGCACGATGGGCATCCAAATCGCTGCGCAGTTCCGCCAGATCAAAGGCTGTCTCGTCAACGCTCCAGTCGTTGGCTCCCCACTGGGCAACATGGTGCATCATATCCAGGCCAAGCATCGCGTGGTGATTGCCTACCGCAATAACGTCCAGGTGATCTGGCATGACTGTCTCCACGTGCATACTGTCGCTTCCCAGATCATGATAGCAGTTGATGAAGTAACGCAGGCCATGTGCATCAATTCTCGTCTCGCTATGGTATAACACATAGCCGCTCCACGAAAGATTAGAGGGTAATCTGAAGGCCTGGGTGGTAGGACTTCCTGAGAAGTGTATCGTCGTGAAGAGGGCAAGGAGTAGTACGACTGCCAGGGCGACCGAGGCCGCAGTTTTCACGGCACGCGATTTCAGGGCACCAGCAGCCAGGGCGACCGCAAGGGTCGCCCCTACCATGCTACGACGGCGCTCTCTTGCACTTGTAATGTACGACGGAGTTGGGATAGCATGGCGGTTGTTCTGGTCATTTGTAGCACCCGTGGGTATTTTCCGGTTACTTTTTGCTGCAATGGCGCTCATAACGGCCTGGTCGACGTGGGAGGATGGCGCAGACTCGGGGAGACTTGCAAATACGCGGGTTGTTCGCTGCATGAACCGGTGCACTGTGGTGCAATCAACGCAGTTGTCTACATGCTCACGGAGGAGTTGTATCTCCCTGGGCGATAGATCATCCAGAATAGCCAGGTAAAGGCGTACGGTGGAACAGACCTGGGGACCGTATTCACCCGCCTTTGGTAGTGGCGGCATGGTATCGTCGGGTAAGGGAAACGGGTTGGTGTTGTTCATCGCCGATTCTCCTGTTTTTCAACACCTTCTTTGCTGAGACGCTGGTACTGTTCAGCAAACATCCTTTTGGCACGCGAAATACGGGTTGCGGCCGCGTTGGGTGATATGCCAACGATGACTGCTATTTCCTGGTACGGGACTCCCTGGGCAGCGCTCAGGACAAGTGCAATAGCATATTCCTCCGGCATATTTGATAGCGCGAGGCGAATATGTTCTCGTTCGGCGATCTCTGGAATGCCTCCACTATCTGGCAAAAAGGGGGAGCTATCATCGCTGGCGCCGCTTTCAAAACGCTCATCGTTGGAGTTTTGATAGGTGAGAGGCCACCAGGAGATACGCTTACGCCGCCGGAGCAGATCGACGCACAAATTGGTGGCGATACGATACAGCCAGGCAGAGAGGTTATTGCGTTCATACAAGCCATCCCAAGCAATACAGGCGCGCACAAATACTTCCTGTGTCACGTCGTCAGCATCTTCCAGGCTGCCGAGCAGACGATAAATGTAGGAGTGTATTGGGCGTCGGAACTGCTCATAGAGCACGCTCAAGGCATCTACATCATCAGACGATGATGCATCTCTAGATTTTTCCGCTGTCATGCTGGCATGCACACTTTCTCTTCGCCGGGTTACCTGTCCCCCAGACAGGGTTCCCACCCCGGTCTCCCTTACAGGCCCTTCTAGTAGTATACCAGGAATGACCACGGAATAGAACATGCCAGCCTCCCTTAAAAATTGCTGATGTACGGTACATACTCTTACCACGTTGTCAAAGCAGGGGTTTTACAGGGATATGTTCTTTAACTGGTTGGCCGTTGCCTGTATACGGCTCTGTTTTAGTACCATCCTCCTACCCAAAAAGTGACTTAAGCCTCTTTTTTAGAAGTGTACGTTTAGAGTATATGCCAAAGTGAAGCAGGCAATTTCATATGTTTGTTTTTTGGCTCACTCTTGTTGTTGAAATGTCGGCTTGTAGAGAGGAACTAAGGAAGGTAGACTGATTTATGCCGTTACAATTTTCTCCGTACAGGGGTAATGGGAATAGACCGCGGACGATCTACCCTATTATTGTGATACCAGTGCTCGCTCTTGTTCTCATTGCGGGAACATTGACAGTGTATCTAAAAGAATTTGCTCATGCTGCCCCTACCGATATACTCGTTCCCTTCCCAGGTACAGTCCCTTCGTTGTTAGCACATAGCAAACTGGTTGGTCCAGCCAATACAAATCAAACCATCACATTATCGATTGGGCTGCGCCTGCGCAATGCCGCTGCGCTCAATAACTATGTAAAGGATATTTCTCGTCCAAATTCCGTTAACTTCCATCGCTATCTCGCTCCAGCGCAGTTTACCGAGGTCTTCGGGCCGAAAAAAGCAACTCATGATGCAGTGCTCCAGTACCTGCAGAGCTCTGGTTTCACAATTGTCCATACCTATAAGCATCGTATGTTGATTTCATTTGCCGGTACAGTTGGGTTGGCCGAGCAAGTATTTCATATCACTATCAATAACTACACTGCTCCCAACGGGGAAACTTTCTACTCGAACGATAGTGATCCTCTTCTGCCAGCTTCATTTGTTAGAGAAATACAGGTCATCAGCGGGCTCAACAATGCCGTACACTGGCACCATGCTCCGCTATCCAAACGTAGTCTAGCAGCAGGAACAACCAGTCCCAATTCAGGTGCAGTCACTTGCCTGGGGCATGGAAACGGCTACTATACACCTGATCAGACTGCATCAGCATATAACCTGAACGGGCTGTATAACGCGGGCTATAATGGTGAAGGCCAGACGCTGGCACTCTTCGAGTTAGCCACGTTCCAGATGAGCGATCTTACTACCTATGCGTCATGCTATGGTCATAGTCACACCCCGATATACACCATCGTTTCCCATGGGCCGGTGCCGACGGACGCAGGAGTAGCTGAAGTTGAACTGGATGCCGAACTTGTGTTAAGCGCGGCTCCTAAACTTGGCCAGCTTAAGATTTATGAAGCTAGCAATGATAGTACCGGTTATAATGATGAATGGGCACAAATTATCCAGGATGCTCCCCCGGTAGTCAGTACCAGTTGGGGTTCATGCGAAGCCGACCTTGGTCAATCCGAGGCTATATACGAGAATAACAATTTCTTCATGGCTGCGGCAGCACAAGGACAGAGCGTCTTTGCAGCTTCGGGAGATACAGGTAGCGCAGGGTGCCTGCGTGGCTCTGGATCACAGGTACTAAGTGCAGGCGATCCTGCCTCTCAACCCTTTGTAACCGGAGTTGGCGGCACCACCCTCACGATAAGCGGCTCTGCATACGGCAGTGAGATCGTCTGGAATAATCAGACCGGGGCTTCCGGGGGCGGCATCAGCCAGTACTGGTCCCTACCATCCTGGCAAAGCGCGCCTGGCGTTCAGAACCAGTACACCATTGGTAACCGTGAGGAACCAGATGTGTCATTGAATGCCGACCCAAACGAAGCATATGTGATTTACTGTTCATCAACGGCAGCTGGTTGTCCTCAGCCTGGATTCTATGGCATCGGTGGCACCTCGGCAGCCACACCCATGTGGGCAGCCATGATGGCAATGACTAACGAAGAGTCAGTGAAGAGGGGTGGCTTCAACATCGGTTTCGTCAATCCACTGCTATATCAGATTGCCAGCGGTGGCACCTATGGTAGCGACTTTCATGACATCCCTGCCAGCGCCGGCAACAATGATTTTAACAACCTGAACGGTGGGAAGTACCCGGCCACTACCGCCTACGATATGGCAACCGGTCTGGGTAGTTACAACGCGGCTACCCTGGCTGCAGACATGGTGGCAAAGGCGCAAAATGGTCAGCGTGCGGCACCTGCTAACACGACGTGGTACTTCGCTGAAGGCAGCGTGGGTGGGGGTTTCCAGGAATACCTGACCCTGCAAAACCCCAGTACAACACAGACCGCGAATGTTAGCGTAACATATCTTATCCAGGGTAGTGCGGCTCGAACCGTACCCCATAGCGTGAATGCAAGTTCACGTTTTACCATCGATGTGGACAAGGACCTGAATGATAGTCCAACTGGTCCACATATCAGTGTTGCAGCTATTGTCCAGGTTACCAATAGCGTTGGTATAGTGGCAGAACGCCCGATGTACTTCAACGTTCTGGGTGTCCACAGCGGCACGGATGTTGTTGGAGCAACCGCGCCAGGAAAATCGTATTACTTCCCTGAAGCAGATGAAACACAGTCAGGTTCGGCAAATTACCACACCTTCCTGACGATGCTCAATCCCAGCTCTTCAGCGACGGCTCACGTGACGATCACGTACTACACTGGCAGTTGTGGAGGAACAGGACAGGCAGTTTGCCCGACGGAGTCATTCAGCTTACTCCCCTTGACACGTCAAACAGCTTCACCGGACGATGCCGGCGTCGGACTTCACCAGAAACTGGCGATTGCCGTCGCATCGGATCAAAACATTGTGGTCGAACGCCCAATGTACTTCACGGACAATGTCCCCAACTCGGGTTTGACGACAGGAGCAGCCAGCGAGGTAGGCGCAACGCAACCCGGCCTTAACTGGCTCTTCGCCGAGGGCTACACCGGCGGTGGATTCCAGGAGTACTATGAACTGGCTAACTTTGGCCTGGCTGATGCTCATGTGAACATCAATCTAGAGTACACCAATGGGGCTGTCCATACCTTCCCGGTCACAGTTCCCGCTCACAGTCATATCGCCTTCGATGTGAACGCCCACTTTAGCTCGGGTGCGACAAATTCCGTTTCAGCGCAAATTACATCGACAGATAATCCCATCGTAGCGGACCGCCTGATGTACTTCCACTTTGGCGGTGCCCATATCTCTGGCGGCACCGACGTGGTTGGAACACCGGCGGCAAAAAACGTGTATACCTTCGCTGAAGGCTATACGGGGGGCGCATTCTCGGAATTCCTGACCCTGCAAAACCCAACGGGCAATAGCGAGACGGTGGCCGTGACGCTCTTTACTCAGGGATCCCAGAGTTTTGTTTTCCAGGAGCAGATAGTAGTAGCAGCGCATACTCGCAGTACCATCAATATCAATGATCTGCTTAATCCTATGGGATCTGGCTCGGTTTCGATGGCTGTACAGGCTCTTTCAGGCACAATCGTAGCTGAACGGCCTATATATTTCATTTTCCAGCCGGCTGGTATCTCTAATGCCTCACAGGGTGGCACCAACGTGATTGGATATACAGGCGGATAACTGCATTTAGTACTATCCTCCTATGTATCTTTGAGCTCCGGCTCCGAGTGTATCATGTGTAGTGTGCCTCATAGAGATATGTTGTGAGTGCGGATCATACTTTGTTCGATTAGGATTCGGGTACACTAACTTCTCAGGAGGATAGTTGTGCCCATCTTTCGCAAAACATATGTATCTATCGTCAGGGGCATATTGACGCCGGTGCTGTTACTCATAATGCTGTGGGGAGTTGCAGGATGTGAAGGAGGGGTACAGTCCTCGGGTGTTTCTCACCCACCGGTCAAAGGTTCCCATACTCTTACACAGGTGCATCTGCCTACCAGGCTGAATACTAATCGCCCTGTGCTGGCCTTCTATTATATGTGGTATACACCTTCGACATGGTGCCTGTGCCACATGTCCGACCTGCCAACAACCAGGTACGATTCAAGCGATGATGCAACGATTGCCCGGCAGGTAAGCTGGGCGGCTAATGCAGGCATCAGTGGCTTTATCAGTTCATGGTGGGGGCCAGGAAGTACGACTGATAAGAATTTTGCTAAGCTGCTGGCGCATTCGGCTTCGTTAGAACAGACAACAGGTCAGCATTTTGCCTCGGCCATCTACTTTGAAAGTGACTCACATGGTCTGGACTCGGAGAGTAAGATCGTCAATGGGCTACGTTATATCATCGCGCATTACACGAATGATAGCCATTACTTCCACTGGCACAGCAAACCCGTCATCTTCTTTACGAATCCGCTTGGCAACGGGCGCACACTCTCGATGTGGGCCGGTGTGCGGCACCAGGTAGACCCAAAGAACCAGACCAACTGGTCGGCAGAGGGCGTGAATATCAGTATGTTGAATGTCTTTGATGGGATCCACTTCTTCAGTGCGGGCTATTGGGGCATTCTACACGGCAATATGCGGGCAGTCGACCAGGAATTTCGCGGCAAAGTCGATGCCTACAACCGGGCGCATCATACGCAGAAAATCTGGGCGGCCGGCGTCTTGCCTGGCTACGACGATACCAAAGTGCCAGGCCGCAAGTTCACCTATGTCGTCAAGCGCTACAATGGCGCAACGTATCGCACCAGTTGGACGGCGGCCATGGCCAGTAACCCTGAGTGGATCACCATCACCACCTTCAACGAATGGTTCGAGGGGGCAATGATTGAGCCAGGCGTCCATTATGGAAACCAGTACTTAGGTCTCACCAAACAATTTGCTATGCAATGGCACGGATGATACTCGAACCTCAGTTACCGGTGCATTCGGGAAATTCGTGGATGAGAACCAGGGCCGATAAATCGGCACCTACGTTCCCCCAGGAATGAGCGAATGCACCACTTACACAACATAGCGATACATGACGGATTGTCCTTTACTGGTTCCCACAAACCACAAAACATCACTGGTTGCACCGTCAGAAGTCACGGCAAGCAATGTGCCGTCGATTGGCGGCCTGGTCACCTCGCTCCACGCATCACGAGAAGGATCGTAGCGTTGAATCGACGCGGGAGAACCAGGGGAAGATGGGGAAGCTGTGGAGCCAGCAGGGTAAAAGTAGACCTGTCCATTTGAGCCAACAAACCAGGCTGGTACAGAGAACGCCTGGGAAGTCTGCGGCAGTGCTCACTTGCAGATGGAAGCCAAAGGTGTTTATGTTGTCGTATACTGGCACCTCACGTAACGCGGGAAGTGGAGTCCTTGTCCCACCGACATAGATTATCTGGGGATTACTCCGTGCCAACTGGACCTGCGTCGCAAAAGGCAGGTTCTTCAATAACGGTTGCCAGGTGGCTCCTTTATCGGTAGTTTTATAGAGGTCAAAACTGCTTGCGTAAACTTGGGGAACGCCCGGCTCAGTTACTTTTGGCTGAACAGGCAACGATGGTATACTTACCAGCTCATAAATGGTGCCGGTGTTTGAGGGATCAACGGCATAGCTACTTGCCGCTTGCCAGGATGTTGTAAACTGCTGGTCCAGCACAGTCCAGGTATGCCCACCATCGGTGCTCGTTACCAGACGGCTTAAACGGGCATAATACTTCGGAAGAACCCCTGGATGAATCGTGGGATTGGTATTCTCTGGCATCAGCTGCACACCGAACAAGGCATTCCCTACCATGCTCAGTTGCTCTACATTCCACATGGGAGCAGATTGGCTACCTGGCATGTTGAGCGCCGGCGCAATGGTGGTCCACGTCTGGCCGCCATCCGTGCTGTGCTTCAAAACACTCGTAGCCTGCGCAACATTGGGCAGGCCTATTGAATATAGTTCATTACTGTTACCAGGATTAACGGCAAGCTGGCAACTGCTTCCCAGCGCAGTGTTGCTGCCGATATCTTGCCAATGGCCACCAAAGTCCGTACTACGCAGGATGGTATAGGAGGTATCATTGCCTGTTGTTGCCTGGGGTGTGCTGGTTTGAGAGTGAACAGCGCATGCATAGAGGATAGATGGATTACTATCCCCTGCTGCCAGGGAAGCCAGCGAATAGCCATTCAACACCTGTACCCACTTACCAGGAGGAGGGATTGAAGGGTTTGGCAACTGACTTTTGTGATGCTGGCCTAATTGGGCAAAGACAATGGCACTGGCACCAATCACGAGCGCTACTACAACAATGGCTCCAAGGCCCGCTAGCCATGATGTACCCTTTGAATGGCCTTGCCCTGGTCCTGTTGGGGTCATTTGCTCATCTATAGCATCTTCCGTCTTCATAAAGTATGCTCCTACTTTTTCCTTTCCCTGATAATAAACAGCTCAGAGGTAAGACGTTGAAGAAAACACAGAAGTTCCCCTACTCTCTTGCAAGCATTGACACAACGCGACATCGGGAATAATATAACGGTATCTAAAAAAGCGCAAGTAAGGATCTTGTACCATGCCACAGATGCATACAGGTAATTCTGCTGACCCTGGTAACTCCGATGACAGCAATGTCGATGAATTGGAACGGCTGCTTGTAGAGGGCGTCACTCTCAGCCAGGCTCCAGCAGCCCCCGCTGCTTCACCACCCTTACAAAGAGAAGACGAGGACGAGGACGGGGATGTGGGGACCCGGGGGGGGGATGTTCAAGGTGCTATAGGATTATTTGCAGAGGCTGCCCAGGACATGGCTACCGCAGGCGTCGAGCTTGGGCTGGGTCGGCATTTTGCCTGTGTAGACTATTGTAACCAGGTAGCAGAAAAGGCTGCCCAGGCGGTCAGCCTGCTCCGTTTTGGTCGCATGTCCACGTACGACCATGATCTGGGCAAACTTGGTGCATTAGTAGGGGCCCCAAGGGAGATTCAAGACGAAATGGCTATTTTAACGCCATTTCATCCAGAATCTTTCTACGCAGATACGCCACCAGAAGAGGCTGATGATGTCATCAGTGCAGAACAGGCCAGTGGCTATTTACAAAGTGCCCGGCACGTATTGCGTTGGGCCAGAAACATCGTTTTGAATCCGTAATTATAGGACACCAAGAAAGTATGTTTGGGAGGATATTTTGACACAGCAAATCACACATTCAGGATTAGAGGAAGCGGTGAAAAAGTCACCGAACAAGTGGGTCTATCTGTTTAGCGAAGGCAATGCCAACATGCGCGGTCTGCTCGGAGGCAAAGGCGCAGGCGTAGCCGAGATGACGAACGCGGGACTGCCGGTTCCGCCTGGATTTACGATTACCACAGAGGCCTGTAATGCCTATTATGAGTCAGGGAAGGATTTTCCGCCTGGCATGTGGGAACAGGTACTGGCAGCCATGAAGATCGTTGAACAGCAGACGGGCAAAGGCTTCGGCCAGAAGGACAATCCGCTGCTCGTCTCGGTGCGCTCGGGTGCAAAATTCTCTATGCCCGGCATGATGGATACCGTACTGAACCTGGGTATCAATGACGAGACTGTCCAGGGTCTGGTAAAGCTGACAGGCGATGAACGCTTTGCCTACGATGCCTACCGCCGTTTTATTCAGATGTTCAGCAAAATCGTTCTGGACACCGACCCCAGAGACTTTGAGCACGTCCTGGATCAATACAAAGAACGCGCAGGCGTGAAGAGCGATGCCGAGATTCCCGCCGACGAGCTCAAGAAAATGGTCGCTGATTTTAAGCGGATCGCTGAACGCCAGTCGGGTGAACCTTTCCCCACGGATGTCTACCAGCAGTTGAGCAAGGCCATCGAAGCTGTCTTCTCCTCGTGGAACAATAAGCGGGCCATCGACTACCGCAACTTCAACAAGATTCCCCATGACCTGGGCACCGCCGTTAACGTCCAGAGCATGGTCTTTGGCAATATGGGCAATGACAGCGGCACAGGCGTAGCTTTCACCCGTGACCCTGGCACAGGCGAGAAGGAACTCTATGGAGAATACCTGCTCAATGCCCAGGGCGAGGACGTGGTAGCGGGCATTCGCACACCCTCGAAGATCAGCCGCCTGCAGCAGGATCTGCCACAGGTCTACCGGCAGTTCCAGGAGATTGCCCATCGCTTAGAGCAGCATTATCGCGACATGCAGGACCTGGAATTTACGGTTGAAAAAGGCCGTCTCTACATGCTCCAGACGCGCTCAGGCAAGCGCAGTGCCGCAGCCGCCATCAAAGTCCTCGTAGACATGGTCAATGAAGGCTTGATCACGGGACAAGAGGCCGTCAAGCGGGCCGACACCACCCAGGTCTATCAGTTGCTGCTGCCGCGCTTTGACGAGAATGAAAAGAAGAAGGCTGAGAATGAGGGACGCCTGCTGGCAAAGGGCCTGAATGCCTCGCCGGGAGCGGCCAGCGGCAAGGCCGTCTTTGACGCGGACCGCGCCGAAGAGCTGGGTAAATCAGGGGTACCTGTCGTCCTGGTACGGCCAGAGACCAGTCCCGATGATGTCCATGGCATGCTGGTCGCCAAGGGTGTTCTGACCGCTCGGGGTGGCGCAACAAGTCACGCGGCGGTGGTGGCACGAGGACTCGGCCTTCCCTGTGTCGCGGGTTGTGAAGGTATTCGCGTCAACGAAGAAGAGCATCTTTTCCGCGTCGTTGACTCTGATTTCGTGCTGCGCGAAGGAGACGACATCTCTATCGACGGAGCCACCGGAGAGGTGTTTGCGGGCATCATCAAGACCGTAGATCCCGATTTTGACAAGGAAACAGATCTGAAGCAGTTGCTCTCATGGGCAGACCAGTACCGCAGGCTTGGCGTATGGGCCAACGCCGACTATCCCCGCGATGCGAAACGTGCCGTAACCTTTGGAGCCGAAGGCATTGGCCTCTGCCGCACCGAGCATATGTTCATGGAGCAGGAGCGCCTGCCCATCGTACAGAGGATGATCCTGGCCAAGAGCAAGGAAGAGCGACAGGCTGCGCTGGACCAGCTGCTGCCCTTCCAGCGCAGTGACTTCAAGGGCATCTTTGAGGCCATGGTGAACCCCAAAACAAGCGAGGGCTATCCGGTAGTCATCCGGCTGATCGACCCCCCGCTGCACGAGTTCTTGCCCTCCTACGAAGAACTCCTGGTTGAGGTAACGCGCCTGGAGGACAAAGGAGGCAACGAGCAGGAACTTAAGGAGAAGCGCGAGCTGTTGGAGGCTGTCGGGTCCATGCGCGAAATGAACCCTATGCTTGGCCTGCGCGGCTGCCGCCTGGGATTGCTCTTCCCCGAGATCAATGTCATGCAGACACGGGCCATTCTCGAAGCCGCCCTGGAGCTGGCCAAAGAGGGCAAGAAGATTCATCCCAAGATCATGATCCCGCTGGTGGGACATGTCAATGAATTGAAGGAAGTGCGCCGCCAGCTTGAAGCGGTCGCTAAAGAGATCACTTCCGAGGTTGGCTCCGCGGTAGAGTACAAATTTGGTACGATGATCGAGCTGCCACGGGCTGCACTGACAGCAGATCAGATCGCAAAAGTCGCCGATTTCTTCAGCTTTGGCACCAATGACCTGACCCAGACAACCTTTGGCTTCAGCCGCGACGATGCCGAGGGCAAATTCCTGCTCAGGTACGTCGATGGCTTGAGCGAGCCAGGCATCGAGGGGAAAGTGAAGATTCTGCCGGTCAATCCTTTCCAGACGCTTGATCGTGAAGGAGTGGGCCAGCTAGTACAAATGGCGGTTGAGAAGGGTCGCGAAGCGAACCCGCAACTGGAACTGGGTATCTGTGGTGAGCATGGAGGCGATCCCGATAGCATCGAGTTCTTCCACATGGTCGGGTTGGATTATGTAAGTTGTTCGCCCTTCCGCGTGCCCGTTGCACGGCTAGCTGCTGCGCAGGCGGCCCTGACGACTGGCGAGCGGGATAAATAGAAGTAAGAACAGCGCCAGCCTGGTGCCCGCACCAGGCTGGCGCTGTTCTTACTATCTTTACCTAACTTTCGCTTGTTTCACTGGTGATTTGCCACTGATTGACGACATGCGGGAAACCATCATGGCAATCGACTATATACCTTGATGAGACGTCGTTCATGTATGTTTTCCCCAAAATGGTATGGCGACCCCTTGATGGATATTTACGGTTAGTGATTGCCTTGCCTGGTGGAAGAATGTAGACAATCTCTCCGGTGCATTTACGCTCACGCTCCTCAATGGTGACCGTATCACCAAGCTGATAGTCACCTTTATAAATTGGTCCAAAGAGCTTTGCGAGAAATTGTCCATCGTCCATATCGAACTCATAGTGCTCATAGACGCGCTGTCCATTTCTGATGTATTCAGCGATAGGCACGCGCTCATCCGTCTCAAGTGTGATAACCCAGAGACTTGAAAATTCTTGTGGCTGCACCACATCAACAGGACTCCAGACCAGGGCCTTGTGACCTGGTTGAGCGCGAATAGTCTCGAGAGCAGCGCGCTCGAACAGTTTGATCTGAATTCGACGTAGGATGGAAGCGCTATCCAGTTGACAGAGGTCCAAGAGATCAGATATCTCAATGGTATTCACTGTTACACATGCCCGCATTCCAGAGTTTTGCCAGTCAATAGGATCAAGCTTGATATGGAGCTGTTCGCATATGGCCGTTATCTGTTTTGCTTTCTGGCATGCTTCTATTTGCTCCTCAGCAATGTTTCTGTGTGAATAGGTCATGGCTTATGAATCCTCTTGAGGCGGTTGTTAAACCTGCTCTCTTCTCTACTTGAAGTCCCTTGTAAAATCGTGGGGAGTGAGTCCTATATGTGCCTTGATGAGAAAGATCACCGTTTGGACTGCCATCTCCGTATTCTGCCCTCCCATAATCGTACCTTGCAGGAACAATCACAAGAAAACGATCTGCCAGGGATGGTGTTTTACGATGGGTCCTGTCAACCTGACTAGAGGGATACAATTACCCCTATAGTATACCATATTGGGGGAATGATTGGGGGAACGAAATCACAAATCTCCTTTTGGGCTTTGAGTTTTCAGATCGGGTGTCTGACGGAAAGAACACTCTTTGGTTGAAAGCAGCTATACCTGTACTAGCACCTTCAGCACACCTTTTTGTGCCGCATACTGGAAAGCAGTTAGCCCTTCATCAAGCGGATAGCACGCGCTGATCAATGGGTGTACATCGACAAGCTTCTGGTTCAACACGCGTAAGGCCGGAGCAAACGGGCCGCAGCGCGATCCCTGCACGCGAATCTCGTCGATCACAATGGGGGCCAGATGTAAGGTGCTCTTATCCGCGACCGTACTTTTGAGGATGATTGTTCCACGTGGACGAACCAGGTGCAACGCCATTTCTAGCCCTTGCGCCGATCCAGTACTTTCGACCACCATGTCTACGCGTCGCCCGCTTTCTAATGTGAAATTTTGCGTGCCGGCAAGCATATAAGTATGCACTCCGCGCTTTCGTGCCAGTGCCAGTTTCTCCTCATGCTTTCCCACCATCATCACCTCGCAGCCGCTTAGAGTCAGTACCTGGGCGGCCAGCTGGCCCATTTTGCCATCACCAAGAATGACGACACTGTCTGTTGGCTTGAGATGTACCTGTTCCAACATCTCAAAGTTGGCGGCGAGTGGCTCTACAAACACGGCCTCCTCGTCGCTCACGTTGTCAGGTACTCTATGTAAATTCTCGATGGGCAATGTCAAATACTCTGCAAACGCGCCATCGCGGTTGACAATTCCAAGCGTGGTGCGATTGGGGCAATGGGTTGGCATATTGTGTTGGCAAGAGAAACAGTCTGGACGGCGGCAGGCGGCGTTAATTTCTCCCACGACACGCTTGCCGATCAAGGGACTGGCGGATGGGATACCCGATGTATCGAGTATTTCCTCCACTACGCCGACAAACTCATGACCCAGCACTCCCTGGAAGCCCATATAGCCCTGGATAATCTCCAGGTCGGTGTTGCAGATACCGGCCTGCAAGACACGGATGAGAGCTTCACCTTCCACGAGGGTAGGGTCAGGATAATGTGGTTCAAACGATAGGGAATCGTTAGCATAAACCAAAGCACGCATATAGTATGCTCCTCTTAGCCGGGCGACCGCAAGGGTCGCCCCTACATTACAGCGAGCTGGTGGAACCGTTCTCTACTATGCCCCTGTGCTGCTCGCCTGGGGCTTAACGGTTGGCTTTTTTGTTTGTAGCGTTTTCTAGCTTATTGTACATCATGTGGCTATTCAGGTAGTGCCTATGAGCGAACTTAGCCGGGCGACCGCACAATACATTTCAAATAGGGAGATGGGTGTAGATCGGACGGGCGACCGCAAGGGTTTACACCTGTCCCTCGGAGAGGCTTCCCCTACGCCTCAAGATGTCCCATTGCCCTTCGGTGGGCTCTCAAGTGACGTGGGTGAGGTATCTATATGCTGTTCGACTTCGCTTGTGCTATGGGCAGGGTTTGTGACACTTGGGACAGTGGAAATCGTGCTGGTGGTAGGGTCAGTGACGGGAATGGCTGGGACAGGTGGCACATCACTCTGCGGTGAGTTAGCTAGCGGAGGACTTTGAGGAATTGGGACACTTGAGATACTTGAGATACTTGAGACACTTGGGACACTTGGGACACTTGAGACATTGGGGACAGGAGGAAGAGTGCTGTTGATATGGTCTGTGACAGGAACGGTTGGGGCAGGTGGCACATCGCTCTGCAGTGAGTTAGCTAGCGGAGGACTTTGAGGAGATGGAACACTTGAGACACTTGGGACATTTGAGACATTTGAGACAGAGGGAGGATCGTTGGTGAAGTGGAGCAGGCGGAGATGATTGGCGGTCGTGTAGAGACCACGGGCGGGCGAAACCAGTTCTCCGGCCATTTTCATGCGTACCAGCATTTTGCGTCCGGCGTCGCGGTCGTAGCTGGTGGCCTCAAGAACGTCCGGAATGGTCTGGGGGACATCGCTGTGCTGCAAGAAGCGGAGGATGGCTTGCCGATAGGGAGAGCGGATGGGACCGGTACACAGGCGCGTGAGCTGGTCGTGGTCACGTTGGCCCAGCCAGTGGATAGTGGGGATGCCTGCTTCCGAGGCGAGAAGGTCGTAGGTCAGGATGCCCGGCTGCGGCCGTCGCCGGTTGGGTCGGGAGTGAGCAGGAGGCGAGAGCGAGCAGCCTCCAGCATGGGAGAAGCTGGACCTGACGAGTGCAAGGGGTCGGCAGGTGCCTGGCGCAGGGAGCGGGTCAACAGGATGGCACAGTTGGTCTGGCGGGCGAGCTCAACGAGGGCCGGCAGGCAGCGGGCGAGACCAGGGATGGCGCTGGCCGGATCAATGATGACCAGGCGGGCATTCAGGTTACGGATGAGGGTGGCCAGGTGGTCCAGGTCCTGGGGGAAAGCGTACGAGCGCGTGCGGGCGAGGGCCAGCGACGTATCCTCGACGAGGGGACGCACGAGCGTCAGATGGGTGGGATCGCCCCCAGCGGCTTCGAGGCGCGGTTTGAGGATATCGGTGGGCGAGTCGTAGAGGGCCAGGAGGATAACGTGACCCTGGTGGGTGGGCGTGCCGTCGGGCAGGGGAGAGCCGCTGGAGACGCAGGCGGCCAGGGTGAGGGCGACAAGGGAGAGGCCAGAGCCGGGGGCAGCATCGAGCAAGGTGAGGTGACCGTAGGGGATGCGACCGAGCCAGAGCCAGGTGAGGAGTTTACTGGGTGCCTGGGAGAGGAAGTGGGCGGATGGCTGGGGAGCAGGAGGTTTGGGAGACGGCTGCTGCTTTTTGAGGGAGCGTTCGTGGTGGGCTATTTCGCGCTCGAGGTCGCGCCGTAGTTTACCTTATTTTCAGTATATCACAGGGAGTAAACAAGCGAGGGGCGAAAGGAAAAGACCTCTTCTTGCCCGAGAGCAATGTTCTTCATGCTCTCACCTGGATGCAAAACTGTGCTGCGGGCCAAACTCGCGCACATAGTGCTGAAAGAAGGTCAAGGCTTCAATGCATGACCAGCTTGTCCTCGTCAGTTCCT
>WNGK01003657.1_pt1 | contig 16597 bp, 16 predicted proteins | sample 5400601 | NCBI WGS metagenome assembly WNGK01 (sample SAMN13153376, study PRJNA577476) | soil metagenome | isolation source: 60 cm soil or saprolite under Garry oak tree replicate 1 | place: USA:California | collected 2016-06-15
ACATCCATTCCTGCCGAAATCTCTGTTACTTCTTGTCCCAATAAATCACGGAACTAGACGCTTCACACGTGCCAAACGCGACTGCATCGTGGCTAACCCGAACTGTCCGAGCGCCAAGTTTTCGCGTCACTCGACCGGGAGCATAGCGACCGGGAGGCAACCTCACGAGAAACTCGTTGCGGCCTGAGCGGTTGTCGTCGTTCGCAAGCTGATACGGGACTAGCTCGCCATTGCTCCGGACGAACGCGACCACCTTGTACCCTCGTGGCCCAGAATCAGGCAGGAGAAATATTACGTGTTCATTCTGCTTTCGCTGCGTGAAACGACCTGTCGCAAAGAATGGTTTTGCCCGTTCCGTCTGCGTACTCAGCCCAATCGCCTGTGATGTCGGCGGCTTCAGGTAGACGGTATTCAGGGAATTCGCGGTGGACAGCACGTACGAGGTCAGCCGGATATGTCGGCTGCCCCAGCGGTAATGTGGGAGCAGGTTTGGTGCGCTGGCGCCGCTTGAGCCGCGTGAGCACCTTCTCCCAACTGATAGCGCGCACCGCCTTAACGAAGTAGTATGCAACGCTTAGGTAAGCCCGAACTTCGCCGATATCCCAATGCATTGTCTATATTTCGCCCCTGAGCCGCAGATGTGGGCTACCCAGCCACCGTGCAATCAGCACACAACGGGAATACACAATATCCGGCGCGGTCCTTCTCGTTAGAATTCAAACTTTATCGGGCGATCGGTACTCAACGTCGTGGTCTGCGTTTTCCCATTCTTGTCTTTGTGCTCCACGTCGAAGGTGAAATGCCCGATCGGTTGTATATCTGGCGATACTCCCGGTTTGGGGCGCAGGCCTTCGGCCCGAAAGCCAACGTTTGCATTTGGGACATTCAGCCTTTCCTGTTCTAACGCATTCTTCATGGAAATCGCGTTTTCATCGACGGCCGAACCATCTTCATCCGTGATAAATAATATTGGGGCGTACCCTTCCTGCTGTTTCTCTGTTGGTATAAAGAGCGCGTCCGGTTTCGCTGCATGCGGTGTCACAGAAGAAGAGCACCCGCAAGAACCGGTGACAGTGAGCACGGCAAGTTCGCCACTGGTGAGCCGCGCAATTTCGATTATGTGGTAGGGCGGAACAGCCGACTCGATAGTTTTATCACTCGTAATTTCCACATTCGGAGAAGCTGCGAGCTTCCAGTCATTCCCCATAACGAGGCCGATCCTTATTCGCTTGGCCGTAGCTTGCCCGGAATTCAGCAATAAGACTTTCATGATTTGAGAGCCGCCCTGAACACGTGAAAAATCGCGTTCAGATTTAAAGGTGATCGTTCGTGGGGCTACGACCTGTGCTTCACCATTGGGAAGTCGATCAAGTAGCAAAGCGACGAACCGCGGTGGCTGATCCTGCTGACGGAAAGTGTCGGAATTGGCGTATGCGACCTGAACAAACAACTTTGGTTTGAAATATCCCTTCACGAAGAGCGTGCCAAGAACTCCGAGAATCGCCCCGTAGAGCGCGTTCGGAATCGATGTGGAATTTTCTTAAGAGTCTTTATGGCCGCGTCTTTGATGGAGCGTATTTTCTGACGAATCGGGAGGTGCATTGAAGTAAGTAGAACGATTATATGACGCCGGCGGCTGGCCCATCCTTTTGCGTCTAGCGTGCCTGCTCTTTACACCTCCCCTCCTCCCCAATTATCCTGCCACGCCATGGACCGACGAACCTTCCTCCAAACCGCCGCTGCGGCCACACTTGCCCTCTCACAAAATGGACTGGCGGACAACGCCAATCCAAGCAGTAGCGACCTCAACCTCATCCAGAAAGAAATCGAGAAGCGCCACGACGAATCGGTGCAACGCCTGCAGCATTGGATTCGCCAGCCCTCGATTGCGGCTGAGAAGCGGGGCGTGAGTGAAGGCTGCGACCTCACGATGAGCATGCTCGGCGACGCCGGATTCAGCGGGGTCACGAAAATTCCTACCGACGGGCAGCCTGGCATCTTTGCCACGCTCGACGCCGGCGCGCCGCGCACCATCGGACTTTATTTCATGTACGACGTGAAGCAGGCCGATCCCGCCGAGTGGTCGTCGCCGCCATTCGACGCCGCGCTGGTGGATAAACCGGGCCTGGGCAAAGTTGTGATGGGCCGAGGCGCGGTAAATCAGAAAGGTCCGGAGGCGTCGTTTATCGCGGCGCTGCATGCCATTCGCGGCGCAGGGAAAAAACTTCCGGTGAACCTGGTGATAGTCGCCGAAGGCGAAGAGGAAATTGGCTCTCCGCACTTTCCGCAGATCGTGCGCCGCCCCGAGGTGATTGCCGCGCTGCGCAAATGCAGTGGGATTTTCATGCCGTCCGCCGAGCAGGACCTCGATGGCAAAGTGACGATGACGCTCGGCGCCAAAGGCGTGATCGAGTGCGAACTGGTCTCCAGCGGCGAAAAGTGGGGACGCGGTCCCCGCAAAGACGTTCATTCCAGCACCAAAGCGATGCTCGATAGTCCGGCGTGGCATCTGGTGGAAGCGCTCATGACCCTGGTCTCCCCCGATGGCAACACTCCCGCCATCGAAGGCTTTGCCGACAAAGCGCGTCCGCTATCCGACACGGAAAAGAAGATGATTGCCGAGGCGGCCCGGCGTCTGGATGAGAACGTTGCCAAGAAACAGCTCAGCGTCGATCACTGGGTACACGACGTCAGTTATCAGGAAGCGCTCGAACTGCTCCAATCGCGGCCGACGGTGAATATCGAAGGCCTGGTCGGCGGCTACACCGGTCCGGGCGGCAAAACCATTCTCCCGCACCGCGCCGTCGCCAAACTGGATCTACGCCTGGTGCCCGATATGAAAGCCGACGAAGCTCTCGCGGCCCTGAAGGCACATCTCGCAAAACGCGGCTTTGGCGACATCGAAGTAAACATGACCGGAGGCTACGATCCGAACAGCACTCCCGCCGACGCTCCGCTTATCCGCGCCCAGGTCACTTACTATCGCAGCAAGGGAATCGATCCCATCATTCTCCCGCGCAGCGCAGGATCGTGGCCCGGCTACGTCTTCACCGGCGACCCTCTGCATCTGCCCGCCGGCCATTTCGGAATGGGCCACGGCAACGGCGCCCACGCCCCCGACGAGTACTACGTAATCGAATCCACGAATCCGAAAGTGCAGGGAATCGATGGCGCAGTGCTCTCGTATGTGGAGTATCTATACGAACTGGCGAAGTGACTTTGTAGGAAGTTATACAACCGAGGGTGCCCCATTCTTTCGCGCACTTTGCGAAAGGGTGGGAACCACGACAGTCGGCACCGTAGGATTTATCGTATCTACTGCTGGTTTTCCAACACCCATCCAATAGACTCCAGCGCACGTTCATAAAGCGACCGTTTATTCCAGGCTTCCAATGTCTGATGTTCAGAGTGGGAGAGGTCCTGCTCAAAATCCTGAGTCAACCGAGTAGCCACCGCGGAATCAAGAGCCGCGAGATTCACCTCGTCATTAATCCCGAACGATCGGTTATCGAGATTGGTAGATCCCACTACCGACCACACACCATCAATGATCATGATCTTGCAGTGAATCATCGAGGCATCGTACTCGTAAATTCCTGCGCCAGCTTTGAGCAGATCACCATAAGCGGCGCGTCCCGAGCTGCGGGTCAGGGAATGGTCGCCATGCTTACCGGGAACAATGATCTTCACAGTTACACCGCGCTTGACGGCGCGCACTAACTCCTGCTGCATACCAGGGTCCGGCAAAAAATATGGAGTATTGATGTAAATGGATTTCCGCGCCGCCCCAATCAGAGTCTCAAAGAGAATGCGCGAGCGCGTGGATCCTCCAGCAGAAGGAGTACTGACAACCACCATCGCCGGCGTGCGACCTGGATCACGCGACAAGAGAGGGAAGTAATCATCGCCATTCAGGATTTCTCCGGAAGCTTCCAGCCAATTCTCAACAAAAGTTCCCTGAACGTGGAGAGCAGCGTTCCCCTGAACCCGAAACATGGTGTCACGCCAGCGGGGATGGCCACCCTTGGGAAAGCGCCACCAATCCGCAAATCCTGCTCCGCCGACGAAGGCGGTCGAACCGTCCACCACAATCATCTCGCGATGGGTGCGATTATTGGAACGAAACCAATTGTTCCAGCGCAAGGGGTGATACCACTCGATACGTCCTCCGGCCTCAGTCAAAGATTTGAAATAGCGCTTGGAAGTGGAGAAGCTGCCGAGTGCGTCCACGACCAGGCGGACTTTCACTCCGGCACGAGCGCGTTCTGCCAGGACTTCGAGCAGCCGCCGTGTGACTTGTCCTCGGTGAAAAATGTACGCCTCGATATTAATGCTGTGCTGTGCCTGCCGCAGACTCGCCAGCTCCGCTTCGTAGAAATTTTCGCCGTTAGGGAAGACTTCAATCTGATTGTTGGTGGTGACCTTCGAATTGACCAGCGGCTCTATTTGTTTCAAGAATGCTTCCGACTCGACCGGCACGTGTGTGGAAGCAACCAGGGAATAACGCGGACCATGTGAAAACAAAGCGGCCAGGATCCATGTCGTGAATCCCAGGATCGCAATCACGGCCACTATGCGCAGTGCCCGCGACTTTTCAAACTCCATGGCCAGCAGGCTTTCTTCTTTCCTGCCGCCTCGAGCCGGTTTGACTTTGGTAGGCAAGCGCGTCCCTCAATCCCGAGACTCTGATGCACATTGCTCAGATCGGGATGGCGAAGCTCCACCAGCGCCCACGTTTACGCCGGAGGCATCCATGCGCAGCGCCTTGCTATACTAGTGAAGTATGCCGATCCTGAAGAACATTGCCGCCATCGCCAAAGGCATGTCCATTACCTTCAGGGAGATGTTCGCGCCGACGATTGTAGAGAACTACCCCGACGGCCCCGGCCCCCTGAAAGGCGCCAAGTTTCAAGAGCGCTATCGCGGCGTCCACGTCCTCCAGCGCGACGAGAATGGATTGGAAAAATGTGTCGCCTGTTTCCTGTGCGCCGCGGCCTGCCCCTCAAACTGCATCTACATCGAAGCCGCCGAGAACACCGCCGAACACCGCGTAAGCGGCGCCGAGCGCTACGCCAAAGTCTATAATATTGATTACAACAGATGTATTTTTTGTGGATATTGTGTGGAGGCTTGTCCTACCGATGCGATTACGCATGGGCACGGGTTTGAGATTGCTACGTTCAATGCCGGAGATTTGATTTATCGCAAGGAGCAGATGCTCGCGGCTGTGCCTGCGCATATGGGCGCGAACGCGGTTTTCAACCGCGCTGAAGTGGCTGCGGGAGCGCCGGCGGCTCCTGTGCCAGGGAGTTGAGATTCAATAGGGGCAAATCAAGGTCACGAGACGCCGGTCCGCAGCGGGCCGGCGTTTGTTTATGAAAATCAGCACTTGGCACTTGGCACTTGGCATTTAGCCCTTAGCTTCAAATACGAACAATGAGCAACTTTTTACAGACCGTCAATGAGCGTGTCGTGATTTACGACGGCGCTATGGGGACTAGTATCCAGACGCGGAATCCTAGTGTGGATGATTTCTGGGGGAAGGAAGGATGCAATGAGCTGCTGGTGCTCAGCCGTCCTGACATCATCAAGGACATTCATGGCCGCTTTTTGAAGGTTGGTTGCGACGTCGTCGAGACCGATACTTTCGGGGCTACGCGGGTGGTGCTCGCGGAATACGATTTGCAGGATAAGACGGCGGAGATCAACATTGCGGCCGCTAAGTTGGCGAAAGAAGTCGCGCAGCAATTTTCTACTAAAGACAAGCCGCGGTTTGTGGCGGGATCGATTGGGCCGACTACCAAGCTGCCGTCACTGGGGCATATCAGGTTTGATGACATGGTTGCCGGGTATGTGGAGCAGGCGAGTGCATTGATCGAGGGCGGGGTGGATGTTTTGCTGGTCGAGACTTCCCAAGACTTGCTGCAAGCCAAGGCGGCGCTGGTGGGTGTGTTTGCGGCCATGCAGAAAGCAGGGAAGCGGCTGCCGGTTACAGTTCAAGTAACGCTTGAAGCTACCGGAACTATGCTTCTGGGGACGGAAATCGGCGCGGCACTGACTGCGATCGAACCGTTTGACGTAGACGTAATTGGCCTCAACTGCGCGACCGGGCCAAAGGAAATGAATGACGCGGTGCGCTATCTGGGCGTCAATTCGACGAAATATATTTCTGTCTTGCCGAACGCGGGGCTCCCGCAGAATGAAGGCGGGCGCGCGGTGTACAAACTCAAGCCCGAGGAGCTGGCGCAGTATCACAAGCATTTCATCACAGATTTTGGAGTGCGCATCGTGGGCGGATGCTGCGGAACTACGCCGGAGCACCTGAAAGCGGTGGTGGATGCGGTGTCTGGCGTGGAGCCGGCCAAGCGGGAAGTGAAACCGACGGCGGCTGCGTCGAGTGCGTATACCTCGGTCCCGCTCGATCTTGATCCCAAGCCCCTGATCGTGGCGGAAGAGCTCAACACCACGACGCGCGTGGAGCATTTCAAGAACTTAGTGCGGGGCAAGAAGTATGACGACATCCTGGCGCTGGCGAAGAAATTGGTGAATGACGGGTCACACATGCTCGACCTGTGCTGCGCCATTGTGGGCGAAGATGAGAAGGATTACATCACGTCGATTTTGGAAAAGGTAGCGACGCGGGTACCGGCACCCATTCTGGTCGATAGCACCGAGGCGGATGTAGTTGAAGAAGCGCTGAAGCGAATTCCGGGTAAGGCCATCATCAATTCGATCAATCTGGAAGATGGCGAGAAGCGCACTTCAAAAGTGCTGCCTATGGCCAAGCGATACGGCGCGGCGGTAATCGCACTCACCATTGATGAAGACGGCATGGCGCTCACCGCGGACAAGAAAGTTGCTATTGCTAAACGTATCTTCGATTTGGCTACCCAGAAATATGGCATTCGGCCGGTGGATCTGATTTTTGACGCGCTTACGTTGCCAATCACGACCGGGCAGGAAGACTACCGCATGGCTGGAGTAGAGACTCTGAAGGCGGTAAAACGCATCAAGCAGGAGCTGCCGGAAGTGAAGACCATTCTCGGGGTCAGCAACATTTCTTTCGGCCTGGATGTTTATCCCCGGCGGGTGCTGAATAGCGTGTTCATGCACGAAGCGGTCGACAATGGCTTGGATATGGCTATTGTCAATTACACCAAGATCTACCCGTTATACAAGATTCCTCATGAAGAGGTTGAACTTGCGCGCAAGTTGATTTATCGCGATGAAGCCGACGGCGATCCGCTGCAAAAATACATGCAGCACTTCGTGGGGACGAAAGGCAAAGCGCAGGCCGCGACCACTGCCCATGTGGAAACGCTTTCGGTAGATGACAAGCTGAAGTACGCGATTATCAATGGCGAGAAATCGGTGGGCGAAGGCGCGCAAAAGAAGTCGCTGGAAGTGCTTCTGGAAGATGCGCTGGAGCAGTACACGCCTCTGGACCTGATCAATACGGTCTTGCTGGACGGAATGCGCACCGTAGGCGAACTTTTCGGGGCGCGCAAGATGCAGTTGCCTTCGGTGCTCGATTCCGCGTCGGTAATGAAGCAGGCTGTAGCTTATCTTGAGCCCAAGATGGAGAAGAAGGCTGGATCGCAGAAAGCCACCATTGTGATAGCCACGGTGAAGGGCGATGTTCACGATATTGGCAAAAATCTTGTGGACATCATTCTCACCAACAATGGCTACCGGGTCGTGAACCTGGGGATTAAGCAGCCCGCGGACACGATCATCAAAGCGGCGGTGGAGCACAAAGCTGACGCCATCGGGCTGAGTGGTCTGCTGGTGAAGTCCACGCTGGAAATGAAATACGTGATCCAGGATTTGCAGCGGCAGAGCCTGGAGTTTCCCGTGATCTGCGGCGGCGCAGCCTTGACTCGCAAGTATGTAGAAGATGACTTGCGGCGGGAATATTCCAATTCCGTTTTCTACGCTGACGACGCCTTTGCCGGACTGCACATTATGGAGGACCTGGCTACAACGGACGGCAAACGGGATTCGCGGCTCAAGGAAGGCCGTACAGTTAAGGAATACGCTAAGGCAGTCGCGGTGGATGAAGAGACGGGGCCGGTATTCGCGGAGAGAAGTCCGGTCGTAGTCGACGCGCCCAATATTCCTACGCCTCCGTTCTGGGGCGTGCGGGTCAGAAAAGATTTCGATCTGCGCGAGCTATTCCAGTACATTAATGAGACGGCGCTGTTCAAGAATCAGTGGCAATTAAAGACCGCATCGCAGCAGGATTATTTGCGGCTGGTGGAGGAAAAGTTTCGTCCCATCAAGAATCAGCTCGAGGAAGAGATCATTGCCAGTGGGGTGTTTGATGCGAAAGTTGTCTACGGATATTTTCCTTCCCAGAGCGAGGGGAATGATGTCGTGGTGTATGGCCCGGAGAAGGATAAAGCTGCACAGAGGGAATTGCTGAGATTTACCTTTCCGCGGCAGAGGGAAGGGCGGAAACTTTGCATCTCTGATTTCTTCTCCGCCAAGAGTTCGGGGAAGATGGATGTGATTGGACTTTCGTTGGTGACGATGGGAGCGAAGGCGTCTGTGGAAACGCAGCGGCTGTTCGAGGGCGGAGAGTATACACGGTATCTGTATATGCACGGACTCAGTGTGGAAACGGCGGAGGCGCTGGCGGAATATCTCCATAAGAAGATGCGTGAGGAATTAGGCATTGCCAGCGAGGACTCGCCGCACATTCGCGATTTATTTCATCAGAAATATCGTGGATCGCGATATTCGTTTGGCTATCCGGCGTGTCCGAATCTGGAAGATCAGACTAAGTTATTTGCGCTGCTCCATCCCGAGGAGAATGTGGGAGTGCGGTTGACCAGCGGATTCTTGTTGGAGCCGGAGCAATCGACGTCGGCGATTGTGGTGCATCACCCGGGGGCGAAGTACTTCGTGGTTTAGATAGAGGCCCATACTTGCGGCAAGGTTCCCTAGCAGGCTGAGGAAAAAGTGGGTTTCAGACCTCTCTAATGGTGTGGCGTTCGTCCATAGCGAGAGGTCCGAAGAATTGACCTGTTGAGTTTTGAGTGATCTAATTTAGACGATGTGTGAGGGTAGCCGTGAAGCGACTGCTTTCGGTTTTGGTGCCTTTCCTCCTGGTAGCAATTCCTGCCGAGGTGTTTGCAAAAGCGGATACATCGAAGATCACAATCAAAGGTGCGGATCTCGAAGCTCCAATCGAAATCACGGACCTAAAGACACTAGCAAAATTCAGTGTGTGGACCGGTCCTGGCACGAGTTGTACAGGGTCGGGTTGTCCTGGGACAAGTGCAAAACAGACTGAGAGCTTCATCGTCGACTGGTCCCAGGCTGTGGCAGAGCCCCCAGTGGACTCCAACGCTACGAAGTGTCGTTCTACGCGAAAACGCCGAATGAGCGACTCATCTATGTAGTGTTCTATGAGTATGATCCGGCGACAGAGCACGGTTACATATACTTGCCCGGTAGAGCTGAGAAATGGTATCGACTCAATGTGAGTACGATTTTCCATGGTGTGGAAGGAAAGTGGTTTCGTGCGTGGACGGTGTGGGAAAGCGTTGCGGCGCCGCTCATCGCGGGGGCTAAGGTAAGGGCTTCAAGTATCTCAAGTAGTCTCATCCTTTTTACCGCAGCCTGCTAGGACACTGCTAGGTGGGGTGTGCCGCTACGGGCTAAGCCAACAGACTCAGAGCGCTTCGAGCAGTCTGTCGTGGTACGTCTTGCCTTGCATTAGGCTTAGCGCTGCCGCTATTTCGGTTAACCTGCGATACTTTGCCAGGACATTCACTCCACACTGCACCCGCAAGTCGGTCACCGTTGGAAATAGCAGGGCTGGCCAGCGATACATTCGAAATACCGTCCAGAACCATACTTTGGCGCAGGCAACGAGCGAATAAACTCGGAGGTCGATCGCGAGTTGAAGGGCCTCAAGAACCAAGGCGTCCTTTTCGCTGTACGAACTCCGATCTTTGATTAGCTCATATTCGCCAGCTATCCAGAGGTGAATGGCTTCGACATTATGTGCCACGCGCCTCAGGTATTCCCGAATTAAGCGATCGAGGTGATCCGCTCTCTCCTGGCAGCCCACGAGAGCTTCTTGAAAGTATTTCGCAGTTTTTACCTGCTGTGGTGGTTCCGTATTTTCTTTCCGGGAGCGATCGTTCTAGCCGTAGCTTATTCCGCCTGGAAGGTGGCCGAAGAAGAGCTCTGCCCTGATGGAGTAGCTGCTCGGTGAGGTTCGGTTGAAGCTCACGGGTGGCTCATTTAAGCTGGCCACCCGCAAGCTTTATGTACTGGCTCGGCTTATCGGAATCGGGCTGCCATCGGCAACTAGCCTTGGCGAAACCGTCGTTGACGTCGGATCCGGTTCGCTCGCCTTCTTAGGCCAGGGGGATGGGACTCCAGCACTAGTGTGGGTGAACCCCCGGTTACAACTACACCCGGTTCGGTCACCTTCTTTGGCCAGGGGATAGGGCTCCCGTCAGCAATCAGCCTTGGCGAGGCCACTACCACCAGAGTCAGTTGGCCCGACTTCTTGGGCCAAGGAATCGGGCTTCCATCGGCCAGTGCGGGAGCCGCTAAGGCTGCCAACCATGCTCCAGTGAGGTACAGACGAACAATTAGGTGTTTCATCGATTTGCTCCTTTTCAAGCAAGCGGTCTTTACCGCCGTTCATTCCGAGGCTTGCGCTGACCTTGGAGACAATTGTGGGCCGGGAGCAATCGGTTCCCGTTTTACGTTTGGTTTATTCCGGTTATCGAAATTGAGGAAGGCGTTGCTGGCTTGATCCAGGAATGGTCATCCGTTGGCGTCGCGAGGCTGTGCCAAAGGAAGCTGCTCACGACAATACGATGTGAGAACTTGGCACAGTCGCATTTCGATCTCGCCCGAGCCAATGAGATCACCATTGTGGATGGCGCTATACTGGCGCTGCTGCCCCGGGGAATGTTGCACGAGCAGCGCCAAGAAGGTCATTTCCATCAGGGCAGGAAACCGTTAGGTCGCAGGTTGCATCTTTCCTTCATCATTGGAGGTTCTATGAAAGCGTTTTTGCTACCTTTGGTCCTGAGTCTCACGTGGATTCCGGCAGTGGCTCAGTCCAGCCGGACCTTGCCTAAAGACACCGAGATCAAGGTTCGTACCGATCAGAAAATTCCTGCGAAGCCGACAATCGGAGCAGCCTTTAACGCCACGGTCAGCGATGACGTTGTGGATGGCTCAGGCGCGGTTCTGATCCCGAAGGGGTCGCCGGCGCGGCTAGTTGCGATAAACGGAGAAGGCGGGAAGAACGTTGCGCTCGACCTGCGCTCAGTGACGGTCAATGGCCGCACTTATCTCCTGACCGCGGGCTCGAATACGAGTAAGACTGGCGGAGCAGGCCTGGGCGCCAATACGCGTACCGCTAAGTACGTGGGAGGCGGGGCAGCCATCGGGGCGCTTCTTGGAGCACTGGCGGGTGGCGGCAAAGGAGCTGCAATCGGCGCGCTGATCGGTGGCGCGGGTGGCGCAGGCGCTCAGGTATATACCGGCCGCAGCAAAGACCTTCCAGCCGAGACAGAAATGAAATTTAAGCTGGCACAGGATTTGCAGATGCGTCCGGTAAGCAGAGCTCCCAGCCGGGGAGTACGTCACTAGAACAGTTCGGCGAAGCTGATTGTGGGGCCGTAGACGGCAAGGCCCGTTCGACGCTCGAACGGGCTTTTGTAGCCTTCCAGCTCGCCGGGATTACGTCGGCCTCAACTCACTTCCTGGCGTGCGCCTTCTCTTTCTTCCCCTTACTGTTTTCCGCACCCTTATCTTTGTCCAACCTCTCTAACACCGCCGTCACAATGAGCGGTAAACCCACGGTGGCATCCACGAATACTTCTCCAAATCTTCCACCCTCGGCTGGAGGCACAAATTTTCCCCACGAAATAGCCTCACTATACGGGCTCCCAGACAATCCGCCCCAATACACCGGCTCCGGACAGATCCGAACGCCGTAGTGATAACGCTTCAAGGGCACATTCTCTCCCATGCGCCGGTGCCGCAGTTCGATGAATGGCCCAAACTGCTGTGACCAGTTGCGCGGCACTCCGCCACCAATGGTGAAAATTCCCAGACGTTTTTGCCGCAATAATGTCGAGGCAAAGTGCTCCAAATCCTCAAAAGGATCAAAGCGCAACTTATGTCTGCCCGCGCTCTCTCGCATGCGATTGGAGAGGGCGACATCCAGTCCCAGCTCCGAATCCGTAAAAGCCGGGACAAAAACAGGCACCCCTTTTTCGAATGCGGATTTCAGTATCCCTTTCTGACCCTTGGCATTTTTTGACAGAAACTCGCCAATCACCCGGTTCAACTTGTATGAACACATCACCTCATTGGGATCCCATTCCTGCAGCACCTGGAACATCACGCGCTCCACGTCGTCCAGATTCCGTTCCGGTTCCAGCGTGTCGTAAACCCGGTTGTAGCCCTGCTCGTAGAGTTGTTCATCTGGGACGTCGGGGTCATAACGAAAATGGGCGTGTCCTGTGGCTTCCACGAGCCCGTGTGCCATCAGGGCGCCGGTCGAAACAATCGCATTCACAATCCCGCGATCAATCAGCTCGCCGATGATGAGGCCTTGCTTGGCCACGGTCATCGCCCCTGCCAGAGTCATGACCACGAAGCAGTCTTTGTCGCGAGCCATGGCTTCGAGCACGTCCGCGGCTTCGCCTAATTGACGGCCGGTAAATGCGGTCTTTGCCATGGCGCGCACCAGGTCATCAATCGAGTGCACGCGAGTTGGGTCCAGCGGCTCCAAAGGGACGAGCCGATCTTCGATGGGATCATGCAGGTGGCGCTCAGAACCGGCGCCGTCATGATTGCCATGCTTCAAGTCGCACCTCCCTGTCGGTTGCGAAGCACTACTTTACTAGAGAGTACTACCGCGAAGCTATCTGAGAGCCAGGAACTGGTAACAGAGAACTGATATTCTAAGTCGTCTTAGGAGGCTTTTCCTTTGCCTGACAACTTCCGTGTTGGACTGGTGCAGATGTCTACAACGCCCGACCCGGAAACAAACTTACAGCGCGCGATCGAACGTATGAACGATGCGGCCGGGCGTGGAGCCCAGATTGTGTGCCTGCCGGAGCTGTTTCAAACTCAATATTTTTGCCAGCGTGAGGATGCGGCGCTATTTGATCTGGCTGAATCCATCCCCGGCCCGACAACAGCCAGACTGGCGGATGTCGCGAAGGAACTGCGGATCGTGCTGATCGCTTCTTTGTTTGAGAAGCGCGCTGCCGGCGTTTACCACAACACTGCTGCCATCTTCGACGCTGACGGCCAGCTCCGGGGACTTTACCGCAAGATGCACATTCCTGACGACCCTCTTTACTACGAAAAGTTTTATTTCACTCCCGGCGACCTCGGCTATCGCGCCTTCGATACCAAAGTCGGCCGGGTCGGGGCTCTTGTCTGCTGGGACCAATGGTATCCCGAGGGCGCGCGCATTACCGCATTGCAAGGAGCTCACGTGCTGTTTTATCCCACCGCCATCGGTTGGCATCCCTCGGAAAAAGCTGAGTTCGGTACGGCTCAGCATGATGCTTGGCGAACCATTCAGCGCGCCCATGCCATCGCTAATGGGGTGTACGTCGCCGTTGTCAACCGGGTGGGATTTGAAACTGGCGACGTTCGCGGCAACTCTGCTCCCGGCGCGGGACTTGAATTCTGGGGTGGCTCGTTCCTCTGCGATCCGTTTGGCAGAGTTGTCGCCGAGGCCTCGCATGACAAAGAGGAAATCCTGATTGGTGAGGTGGATCTGCGCGCCCTCGAGGACATTCGTCGCAACTGGCCTTTCCTGCGGGACCGCCGTATTGACAGCTATGCCCCGATCACTAGCCGCTTGCTCGACTGAGGACTGCCGCTCATCATGACTGCGCGCTGGCGCGATACTTCAAGCGATACGTTAAGTCTGAGTTTTCGCATGCCCGCTGAGTGGGAGCGGCATGAGGCTACATGGATGGCCTGGCCACACTATGAGGGCGACTGGCCAGGCAAGTTCGAACCCATCCCCTGGGTCTACGCAGAAATCATCCGGCACTTGTCTCGCCACGAACGAGTAGAACTGATCGTCAACAATGCTACTTCCGAGAAGCGCGCCCGAAAGACTTTGAGCCAAGCCAATGCCCTGAACAAAAGCGTTCGCTTCCATCGCCGGCCCACCAATCGCGTCTGGACTCGCGACTCCGGCTGCACCTTCGTGAAGTGTGGCACGGGCGCCCTCGCCCGCGAAACTCAGAAGGGACACGTTCCTCGCCGGGTAGGGCACGAGTTCAGTCGTGCCAACGATGGTGCCAAAAAAGGGGGTTCAGCCTCTGAAAATCTTCTCGCCATCAATTGGCGTTTCAATGCCTGGGCCAAATACTCCAACTATCGTCACGACGAAAGAATCGGAAGCCTGATGGCCAAGACCGCGAAGGCGCGTGCAATCCGGCCCGTCTTCGGGAAGCATCCCGTCGTGCTCGAAGGCGGCTCCATCGAGGTCAACGGCCAAGGCGCGCTGCTGACCACGGAAGAGTGCTTACTCAGCAAAGATCAGCAGCGTAATCCTAGAATGAGCCGATCTGACTACGAACAACTCTTCGCGAATTATTTAGGGATCAAGAACGTGATCTGGCTGGCCTCAGGCATCGTCGGCGACGATACTCACGGCCACGTGGACGACATCACCCGTTTCGTCGCGCCTGACACGGTGGTTACGGCCGTGGAATCCAATCCCAACGATCCCAATTATGAACCGTTGCGGGAAAATATCCGGCGTCTTCGCTCTGCAACGGATCACAATGGCAAACCTCTCGCCATCGTGGAACTCCCCATGCCAGCACCGGTAATCTTCGAAAAACGACGACTGCCTGCGAGCTACGCCAATTTTTATATTGCGAATAGCGTGGTCCTAGTCCCTGTATTCAATGATCCTAACGACCGCTTCGCTCTCGACATCCTCGCCGATCTCTTTCCTGATCGCGAAGTCATAGGCATCTACTCCGGAGACCTAATCTGGGGCTTCGGCGCGATGCATTGCATGACACAGCAGCAGCCAGCACTTGGCACTTAGCAATTAGCATTTAGCCACGACAGAGCCGGGATATTTTTAAAGACACCTCTGGCCATCGCAGGCTGAATGCTGATTGCTGAGTGCTTTGAGTTGGATACGGCCATGGCTGGCCAAATGCTAATTGCTAAGTGCCAAGTGCTATTTCCGATACTGTGTCGGCTGTGGCCCCTTTTCCAGCATCTCGCGATTCCATATCGCGCCTTCGCGAGTGTAATTGGCCAATTCGAAATCCTGGGTCAACTCCAGCGCGTCGGTGGGACAGGCGTCCTCGCACAGCCCGCAGAACATGCAGCGGCTTAAATCGTAGGTAAAGTTGGTGAGTTCTTTGCGACGGGTTTTCTCGTTGCGTTCGCTCGAGACCACAATCAGGTTTTCTGGACAAGCCAGGGCGCACAAATCGCACGAAATACAAAGTGTCTCATTGGTATCGGGATTTACATTTAAGCGGGGCGCCCCACGAAATCGCTCCGCGACCTGCGGACGCTCTAGCGGATACTGCTCGGTATAAATTTCTTTGGGATCCTGGTAGCGGAAAGTGACACTCAGCCCCTGAAGCAGGTCCACCATAAAGATTTTGCGCAGCAGGTTCGGTATCCCCATATCGGGTAAAGAATATCATGTCGCAGGTTTGGTGTGGCGCGGGTGCGCCCGCCCGCGGCCTTTGACTTTGGTCGTTATCGAATCGTGCCAAAGGGGAAGGCTCAGTCTTCAGTCCAACCCCGCTACAATACTTCTTCCGCAATGAACGACCATTCCACCCCCACTTCCGACGAACTCTGGATGGAAGAAGCCCTCAGTGTGGCCCAGCGCGCTCTCAATGCAGGTGAAGTGCCGGTTGGCGCAATTGTTGTTCGCGCGGGAAAGATTGTCGGACGCGGCTGGAACCGCAATCTAACCGACGTCGACCCGACGGCTCACGCCGAAATCTTAGCCTTACGAGAAGCTGGTGCCCGAGTCGGCAACCACCGTCTGGGAGACTGCGAGCTCTTTGCTACAATTGAGCCGTGCGCGATGTGCGCCGGCGCCATGGTGCACGCGCGGTTGAAACGCCTGGTATACGGCGCGGATGACCCCAAAGCTGGAGCCGTGCACTCAGTGCTGCAGGTGCTCAATCATCCTCAGTTGAATCACCAAATGGAAGTTTCCCGAGGCGTGCTGGCACGGCGTTGCGCAGACTTATTGCAGTCGTTCTTCCGCCAGCGGAGGGAAGAACAAAAGCAGCTTTAACACGACGTCGAGGTCACTGGCCACTGACCACTAGCCACTGACCACTTTTACTCGGAGAGGTGCGTGAGTGGTTGAAACGATCCGCCTCGAAAGCGGACATACCTTAACGGGTATCGGGGGTTCGAATCCCTCCCTCTCCGCCAGATCCTTCGCACCTCGGCCCGCGCACCTCAAGTGGCTCCTCGATTCTGACCCGGCCATCCGTTGGCAGGTCATGAGGGACCTCACCGGTGAAGCCCCCAACGCGATTGCAGCCGAGCGGTCTCGCGTCGCAACCGAAGGCTGGGGAGCCCA
>WNGK01004695.1_pt1 | contig 16596 bp, 17 predicted proteins | sample 5400601 | NCBI WGS metagenome assembly WNGK01 (sample SAMN13153376, study PRJNA577476) | soil metagenome | isolation source: 60 cm soil or saprolite under Garry oak tree replicate 1 | place: USA:California | collected 2016-06-15
AGGCGTGAAGCGCTGGTTCGGGTCCCAGGAGGGCACGTCGCTCGGCCAGCCGATGGTGACGGCATCCTTCGACTGCGCGAACGCAAGATCACCCAGCAGCGAGCCGCCGAGCACGCTTGCCGCCGCACCGAGGCCGAGCGTTTGCAGCGCCGTTCTGCGATCGAGTTCGATGGTCATGATCGTTCCCCGTCGGTAGCCCAATTTATTTGAAGCTTAAAATAACTTTGGTTTGCTGTGCAACAGCGCCCGGCCCCCTCTGCGCTGAATCTTTGCGCAAGCGGTCACACAGCTTTGGCGAGAAATTTCTGTCAAACGCGTCAGCCCACGACCCGCGTGCGGCTCATCGGGAAATGCGTATTGAGCCCACTGTACGGCGGGAATTCGCGAAAATGTCGGCGCAATTCCTGCCGCACCGGAGATTGCATTGCGGCGTTGAACGCCAAGATGTCGTCGAATACGACCTCGTTGCCGATGATGTAGCCGGCGCCTGCCGTGTCATTGGCCACAACGGGCAAGGGAAAATAGCACATGACGGAGCGAATGCCGGGGAGCTTTGCGAGCGTTGGAGGATGCGTGTCGACATAGTTCCTGATAAACGCCGCCTCGTCCTCCGCAGGCTTGTAGTAGCGCACCACATAGGAGAACGGCGCGGTCAGCGGGCTGGGCACTGTCTCGTCCGCGACCGGATAGAAACGCCGCTCAAATCCGGAGCCCGTCAGGCTTAAGCCGACAGGTCGGCCGCCGAGGCTCAAGGCAAACTCGGAACTTTGGATCGCCTCGCTGAGCGCCTCGCGCGAGGCAAATGCCAGCATCGCGATGAACCGGGGGCCGGGTCCGTCATTGTTGAACGGGTCGTTCGCTCCCTCAGGTATCGGCCGATAGAAGTCGAGCGCGCTGAGCCCCGGCAGCGCGGTCCATGCCCGTCCCGCCGCATCCGACCATGCCGGCACGTCGTCCGCGCTGTTCGCCGCGCCGGTGCAGACCAGTTCGTAAGCCCAATCCATCCGGTATTCCTTATTTCGGGTAACCATGGCGCTCGCTTGGCGCGCGCAAGCCTTGCCCTGCACATTGTGGCAATACAATATCGCGCGCGTTTGCTTGTCGCGTGCGCGTGCGGGAGCGTTGAATGTTCAATTTCGGCGGCCTTGGGCTGCGGGCGCGTCTTGCGCGCAACGTGCCGATCGGCGCGTTCTGGATGGCGACGGGCTCGACCGCCGTGATGGAGATCGCCGCCGGCGCCGCGCCGGACGCGATCGTGATCGATGCGCAGCATGGGTTGTGGGACCGGCAGAATCTCGAGCACGCCGTCGGCCTCGTCTCCCATCGCGTGCCGGTGCTGGTGCGCACGGCCGAGAACAGCGCGATCTCGATCGGTCAGGCGCTCGATGCCGGCGCCGAGGGCGTTGTCGTTCCGCTGATCGAAACCGACACCGAGGCCGCCGCCGCGGTATCGGCGGCGCGCTTCCCGCCGCACGGGGCGCGCTCGGGCGGCGGCGTGCGCCCCATCGCGCATGATTTCGCGCGCTATTATGCGGCCGCGAACGACCGCACCGTCGTCGGCGTGATGATCGAGACGCGGCGCGGCGTGCACAATGCGTCTGCGATAGCGCACGTCAAAGGCATCGACTTCGTGCTGATCGGCACCGGCGATCTCGCGGTCTCGCTCGGCGGCTTTCCCAATGTCGATGAACGCCACGAGCAGGCGTGCCGCACGGTGTTCGATGCCTGCAAGACGGCCGGCGTACCGTGTGGCATCTTCACGATGTCGGCCGAAGCCGCCGCCAAGCGCTGCGCCGAGGGCTACGCGTTCGTTACGGTTGCCGACGATATCGGCGTGGTGTCGCGCGGCTTTGCCGGGGCGATGTCGAAATTTCAGGACTCGACGGCCGTCGCAGGCCATAGTGCCTTACAAAGGAGCAATGGAATGTCTGGCCAGCTTCTCATGCAGTTCGCCGCCGCGGTCGCGGACGGCAGCATTCGCGTCGTCGATCTGACGCAGACGCTGAAACCCGCAACGCCGGTGATCCAGTTGCCGCCGCCGTTCGCGCCTTCCGATCCATTCCGCATCTCGGAAATCTCGCACTACGACGAGCGCGGGCCGGGCTGGTATTGGAACAACCTCTCGATGGGCGAGCACACCGGCACGCATTTCGATGCGCCCTGCCATTGGGTGACCGGCAAGGACAACACCGCCGGCTACACCGACACGATTCCGGTGCAGCGTTTCGTTGCGCCCGCGGTGGTGATCGATTGCAGCAAGGAAGCTGCGGCCGACGAGAAGTTCGTGCTCGAGCCCGCGCACATCGCGGTGTGGGAGGGAAAGCACGGCCGCATCCCGGCTGGCGCCTGGGTGCTGATGCGCACCGACTGGTCGAAGCGCGACGATCCGGCCCGTTTCCTCAACCAGAAGGAAGACGGCCCGCATTCGCCCGGTCCGTCGGCCGCTTCGGTGAAATTCCTGATCGAGGAGCGCAACGTGAATGGCTGGGGCGTCGAGGCGGTCGGCACCGACCACGGCCAGGCCTTCGCGTTCGAACCGGCGTTCCCGGCGCATCACCTGATGCACGGGGCGAACAAGTTCGGCCTCGCGAGCCTCACCAATCTCGACCAGCTCCCCGCCACCGGCGCCGTGCTGGTGACGCCGCCGCTCAAGATCGAGAAGGGCTCCGGAAGCCCGCTGCGGGTGCTCGCGCTCGTTCCCGCATAGGCCACGGCAGACAAATTTGCTTTGGATTGAATGCGCCTGCCGCCGCGCGGCGTACCGGTACAAGATTCGCTCTTGAGCGCAATCTGAATCGTGATCTAATCCCTGCCACGCATTGAGGCCGCCGCCGGAAGGCTTCAGCCTATTTCGCTTGGGCGGCCAGGAGAGCTCCATGATCCAGATAGATCGGCGCGATTTTCTCAAAGGGTCCGGCGCTGCCGCGGCCATCACCGTCGTCAGCGTGGATGCGCACAGCCAGGCCAAACCCGTCATCAATATGCAACTCGGCTGGCTCTTGTCGGGCAACCAGATCGGCGAGGTCTGCGCCAAGGCGCTGGGACTTTACGAGCAGGAAGGCATCGAGATGCGCCTCCAGGCAGGCGGGCCGAACATCGACGGCGTCGCCGTCGTGGCGGCCGGGCGTTTCGAAGTCGGGCAGGTTTCGTCGAGCCCATCGCTGATGCTCGCGGCCTCGCAGGATATTCCGGTGGTCTGTTTCGCGGCCGGCGCCCAGGAACATCCTTATGCGTTCTTTTCGCTGAAGAAGAACCCCATTCGCGAGCCGAAAGACCTTGTCGGCAAGAAAGTCGGCATCCAGGCGACCGGCATAATCCTGCTGCGCGCGCTGCTTGCCAAAAACAAGATTGCCGAAAAGGACGTGCAGATCGTCACCATCGGTGGCGACATGTCGCCGGTGCTTACCGGCCAGGTCGACTGCGTCACCGGCTGGCTCACCAACACGACCGCCATCAAGGTGCTCGGACCCGATCATGTCGCGCTACGTTTGTGGGACACGGGTGTGAAGCTTTATGCGTTGCCCTATTACGCCACCGCTACGACCATCAAGACGCGCGGCGACGTGCTGGCCAAGTTCCTCAGGGCCACCGCGAAGGGCTGGGAATTTGCCTATGGCGCCGCCAATCGCGACAAGGCGGTGGAATTCCTGGTCAAGGAATTCCCGAATCTCAACGCCAAGGACGAGCGCGAGGCACTCGAGGCGCAGCTGAAGTTCTCTTTTTCGCCGCGCACGCTGGCCGACGGCTGGGGCACGATGGACCCCGCCGTCTGGCAGGATCAGATCAACCTCTATGCCGAGCTCGGGCAGTTTTACAAGCGCGTCCCGAAGCTGGAGGAAGTCATGACCCTCGACATCCTCAAGGCGACCGCCGACAGCCGCGCAAAGATCGGCTGAGCGCCATGAGTGCCGAAGGCGCTGTGGCAGCGGCAGTGCCCCACCCTGCCATGGTGGCCGAGGCCGGCGCCGAGGCGCTTGCAGTGTCGTGCCGCAACGTGTCGGTGCGTTTCGTCACCGACCGGCGTACCGTCACGGCGCTCGAAAACGTCTCCTTCGCGGTGGAACGCGGTGGTTTCCTCAGCCTGCTCGGGCCGTCGGGTTGCGGGAAGTCGACTTTGCTGCGCGTCGTCGCGGACCTGATCGCGCCGACCGGCGGTCAGGTCTCGGTGCTCGGCATGTCGCCGCAGGAGGCCCGGCACAAACGCACGCTCGGCTTCGTGTTCCAGGACGCCGCGCTGCTCCCCTGGCGCACGGCGCTGCAGAATGTCGAACTGCCTGCCGAGGTCGGGGGATTCGGCGGGCTCCGCGGACTTGGGCCCAACACGCCGACACCGCGCGAGTTGCTCAAGCTGGTGGGCCTGGACGGCTGGGAGCAGAATTTCCCGCACGAGCTCTCCGGCGGCATGCGCCAGCGCGTATCGATCGCACGGGCGCTGCTGGGCGGGCCAAGGCTCCTGCTGATGGACGAGCCGTTCGGCGCGCTCGACGAGATCACGCGGGACCGGTTGAACGAGGAACTGCGCCGCATCTGGCAGGAGACCGGAACAACGATCCTGTTCGTCACCCACTCGGTCTATGAGGCAACCTTCCTCGGCGAGCAGGTGCTGGTGATGTCGGCCAATCCCGGCCGCGTCAGCGAAATCGTTTCGATCGATCTGCCGCGCAACCGTGACCTCAGCGTCCGCGAGACCGAACCGTTCGTGCGTATTGCCGCAAAGCTGCGCGCCGTGCTCGGGAGGAGCGCGTCATGACCGCGTCGGAACTGGCACCCGATATTGCTTTCGATGTGTCGGTGGCGGAAGCCGCCTACCATCGCGCCCGCCAGCGCGAAATCTGGCGCCGGCGTCTGCTGCCCGCGGTCGGCATCGGGACGGCGCTGCTGCTGTGGGCCGCGGCCGTGTACATCTTCAATGTGCCGCCGTTCATCGCGCCATCGCCGCTGCTCGTCGCCACCACGCTCTACGCTAAGTTTCCCATCCTGATCGCCAACTTGCTTCCGACCGCGATCGAAGCGGTGTCGGGATTCCTGCTCGGCAATCTCACGGCGATCCTGATCGCGACCGTGTTCGTGCATAAGAAGACCATGGAGGAGGCGTTCTTCCCGATCGTCGTGATCGTCAACACGATCCCGGTCGTCGCCAAGGCGCCGATCCTGGTCCTCCTCCTCGGCAACGGCATGGAACCGAAAATCGCCATCGCGGCGCTGATCTGCTTCTTCCCGACGTTGGTGAACATGGTGCGCGGCCTTGAGTCGGTGAACCCACAGGCGATGGAACTGATGCGCGTGCTGTCGGCTTCGAAAACCGAGGTGTTCTTCAAGCTGCGTCTGTACAATTCGCTGCCCTATCTGTTCTCCGCTCTGAAGATCTCGGCTTCGACCTCGGTGATCGGCGCCATCGTCGGCGAATGGATCGGTTCGACCTCCGGCATCGGTGCGCTGATCATCCAGGCGATGTATAATTTCGACTCGGCGATGCTGTACGCGACCGTGATCGTCGGATCGGTGTTTTCAGTCGCGTTCTTCCTGGCGATCTCGCTCGCCGAACGCATGTGCGTCCGCTGGCAGGCGCCGGTCGGCCACTGAGCTGCAAAACCTTAGGAGCCCACAATGACCACACTGGACCGAATCGAGGAAAAGCCAGGCTCCGCGCGCATCGTCGCGCGTTCGGACGTGCTCGTGGTCGGCGGCGGGCCGGCGGGCCTTGCGGCAGCGATCGCGGCGCGGCGCGAAGGTTGCTCGGTGACGCTGATCGAACGCTATCCCTATCTCGGTGGGCTTGCCTCCGGCGGCATGGTGCTGGTGCTCGACGACATGCACAACGGCGAGGAGATCACCGTCACCGGCCTGTGCATGGAAATGATCGAGCGCATGGCAAAGGTCGGCGCCTGCGTCTATCCGCCCCCCGAGGAGCGCGGCCAAGCTTGGGAGAAATACCGCAAATGGGCGCGCTGGGGCTGTCATGACTTCCGCGCGCAGACAAAACCGCAGCCGATCGTGATGGCGGCGGCATTCGATCCGGACGGCTGGAAGCGCGCCTCGAACGAGCTGATCACGCAAGCGGGCGTCGATGTGCGGCTGCATTCGTGGTTCTCCCGGGCGATCGTGCAGGACGGGCGTATCCGCGGCGTGATCTGCGAAACGAAAGCCGGACGCGAGGCGATCCTCGCCGACGCGGTAATCGACACCACCGGCGATCTCGATGTCGCGGCGGCGGCCGGCGCGACATTCATCGAAGGCGCCTACATCGTCACCACGGTGTTCCGGCTCGGCAATGTGGACACCGATGAGGCCGAGCGCTTCGCTGCGGCCGAACCGGAGACATTCGCTGCGCTCGACCGGCAGGCCAAGCGCACGATGGGCGGCTCGTGGGACCACTGGTGGCTCAAGACGCCGCTGCCCGGCGTCGTGTGGTGCAACTGCCCGCACATGACCGGCTATGACGGACTGAAGGTCGAGGATCTGACGCGCGCCGACTTCGAGGGACGTAAGCGCATCTATGCGCTGGTCGATTTCGTGCGCGAGAAGATGCCGGGCTTCAAGGATTGTTTCGTGGTCGACGTCGCGCCGCAACTCGGCATCCGCCAAACGAGACTACTCGAAGGCGAGTACGTCGTCACCAAGGACGACGTGATGGAGCGGGTCTATTTTCCCGACACGGTCGCGCGCGGGCGCGACTACTACACGCCGTACCGCTCGATGCTGCCGAAGGAAGTCGAGGGCTTGATCGTCGCCGGCCGTCACTACTCGGCAACGGAAGCCGCGCAGAAGATGTCGCGCGAGATTCCACCCTGCATGTCGATGGGCCAATCGGCCGGCGTCGCCGCCGCGCTCGCGCTCTCCGGCAATATCCCGCTGCGCCGGGTCGAACCGCGCGCTATCCAGCAGCGTGTGCGCGCCCAAGGGGGCGATCCGGGCGATCAGCCCTCGGCCAACGCCAAGATGATGGAGCATGCCGCGTGACCGCCGCCAACGAACTGCCGCTTGCCGGCATCCGGGTCATCGACTTCACGCAAGTCATGATGGGTCCGGTCGCAACGCAGATGCTCGGCGACTACGGCGCCGACGTGATCAAGATCGAGCGGCCGCCGACCGGCGACCTCTCGCGCACCGCCATTCTGGATGATCCCGCGGGACTCGTCGGGCCGGTCTATTGCTCGCTCAACCGCAACAAGCGCTCGGTGGTGCTCGATCTGCGCAAACCAGAGGAGCGCACCGCCCTGATGGACCTGATCCGCGGCGCCGATGTGGTGGTGAACAATTTCCGCGCCGGCGTGATGGATCGCATGGGCCTTGGCTATGAGGACTTGAAGCGCATCAACCCGCGCCTGATCTACGCGGTCGGAACCGGGTTCGGCCTCACCGGCCCTTATGCGCACAAAGGCGGGCAGGACGTGCTGGCGCAGGCGATGTCCGGCGTCATGGAGCGCCGCTCGCGCGACACCGACCCGCTCGCCGTCAATGCCACGACCTTCGCGGATTACTCGGCCGGGATGCATCTGATGCAGGGCGTGCTGCTCGCGCTGTTGCAGCGGGAAAAGACCGGCCGCGGGCAGCAGTTCAGCGTCTCGCTGCTCGACTCGATGATTGCGGCGCAAACCCAGGAAGCCGCCACGCACATGATGCGCGGGTCGGAGTTGAACTGGGGCGCGATGCCGCTCTCCGGCGTGTTCGAGACGTCGGATGGCGCGCTGGTCATGGTCGGCGCCTTCAAGGCCAATCCAGTCGGGGATATCGGCACGGCGCTCGGAATTGCCGGCCTGGAAGACGATCCGCGCTTTTCCACCCACGCGCTCCGGATGAAAAACAAGGGAGCCTTGCAGGCGCTCTTCGGCGAGCGCTTTAGGACGGGCACGACGGCGCACTGGATTGGAAAGCTCGAGGAGCAGGACTTGCTGTGCGCGCCGGTGCGCAGCCTGGCCGAAGCGCTGGCCGACGAGCAGGCGGCCATCAACGGCATGATCATGCAGGCGCCGGGCGTGGTGGAGACCGTCAAGGTCGTCGGCTCACCGATTCATATGTCGGATGCGCCTGTCACGATCCGCATCGCGCCGGCGAAACTCGGCCAGCACACCCAGGATGTGCTGGCGGAACTCGCTCAAGTGCGCTCGACCGCGGCCGAGTGATGCCGATCCTGTTCGAGATCAAGGATCATGTCGCCCGCGTCACCATCGACCGGCCGGATGTGCTCAACGCCATCGACGTGGCGTCCGAGCGCGAGTTGCAGAAGATCTGGAGCGAGATCGAGAACAATCGCGACGTGCGCGTCGTCGTGCTCACCGGCACGGGCGAGCGCGCCTTCTCGACAGGCGCGGATATGAAAGGCGGCAGCGGCGCGAGCGGGCTCGAATACTGGGCGCTGTCGCGGCCGGGCGGATTCGGCGGCATCGCGCTGCGCGAGACGCTCGACGTGCCGGTGATCGCGCGGGTTAACGGCCACGCGGTGGGCGGCGGGTTCGAGATGGTGCTCGGCTGCGACATCATCGTGGCGGCGCAGGAGGCGACCTTCGGGCTTCCCGAGGCGCGCGTCGGACGCATGCCGCTCGACGGCGGAATGACGCTGCTGCAGCGCCAGGTGCCATTTCATCTCGCGATGGGCGTGCTGCTTACCGGCAAGCGCATCTCGGCGGCGGAGGCTTGCCGGATCGGGTTGGTCAACGAAGTCGTGCCGCGCGCCGAGCTCGACGCCGCGGTGACGCGCTGGGTCGACGACGTGCTCGCCTGCGCGCCGCTCTCGGTGCGCGCGATCAAGCAGGTCGTGCGCCGCACCGCGCAGCTTACCGCCGCCGAGGCGCGCGGCCAGCTTTTGCCCGCGCTCGCCGAAGCGCTGCAGTCGGAGGACGCCCAAGAGGGCGTGCGCGCCTTCATCGAGAAGCGCAAGCCGGTCTGGCAGGGGAAATAAGACATGCTCCGCTCATTCCCGCGCAAGCGGGAATCCAGAGATAACGCTTTGGGCCCTGGGTCCCCGCTTTCGTGGGGACGAGCGGAATTGGCGGCGATTCAAGTCCACCGGAGCATACTTTAGATGCCCTATGTCATCACCGATGCCTGCATCGACGTGAAGGACAAGACGTGTCTCGATGCCTGCCCGGTCGACTGCATCTACGAGGGCGGGCGCACGCTCTACATCCAGCCGGACGAATGCATCGACTGCGGGCTGTGCGAGACCGTCTGCCCGGTGGCGGCGATCCATGCCGACGATCGGCTGCCGGAAGAACTCAAGCCATGGATCGCGATCAATCTGGAGTTCTTCGGCCCGCAGGTGACCGGCTGGGGCCGGCCAGGCGGCGCGGACGCCAAGCACACCACGACGCGCGATCATGCGGTGGTGGCCGCGTGGCCAAGAAAGACGGTAACCGGCTGACGGCAGCTGTTTCAAGCGTGCTCCGCTCATTCCCGCGCAAGCGGGAATCCAGTGCAACAAGCGCCGGAGTTCGCGACGCTGGGTCCCCGCTTTCGCGGGGACGAGCGGAGATAAAGAGCGATCCTATCTCGTCGGAACTGCTTTAAACCGCGATGGCCGCGAACAATTTGTCCCGGTCGGACGGCGCGGCGGCATCGCCGCTGAGCACGATTTGTCCACGCTCGATCACGATGAAGCGGTCGCACACTTCGAGCGCCCGTGCGACGTTCTGTTCGACCAGCAGGATCGCGCATGCGGCGCGCTTCATCTCGGCGATGATCGCGTACAGGTCCACGACGATCATCGGCGCCAGTCCCTCGCTCGGCTCGTCGATCAGCAGCAACTTCGGCTCACCCACCATCACGCGCGCCATAGCCAGCATCTGCTGCTCGCCGCCGGACAGCGTCGTGCCGTGCTGCCGCCGCCGCTCCGCCAAACGGGGAAACCGGTCATAGACTTGGCTCAGCGCGGCGCGATCTCCCGCGGCGGCGCGATGCGGCACCTGCAGGAAGCCGAGCGTGAGGTTCTCCTCGACCGTGAGGGAGGGGAAGATGCGTCGGTCCTCAGGGACAAAGCCGACGCCGGCGCGGCTGATGCGATCGGCCGACAGGCCGTCGATCCTGAGGCCGGCAAAGCGTACCTCGCCCGCGCTCGGCTTGATCCAGCCCGCGATGGTTTTCAGCAGCGTGGTCTTGCCGACGCCGTTGCGGCCGAAGATGCCGATCACTTCACCCGGGCCGGCGACGAGATCGATCCCCTGCACGATGTGGCTTGGGCCGTAGTGCGTGTGAAGGCCGCGGATTTCGAGCATGTCAGGCGTGCCCGAAATAGGCAGCCTGCACGGCCGGATTGGCGCGCACCTCGGATGGCAGGCCTTCGGCGAGCTTCTGACCCTGATGCATCACGATCACATGATCGGACAGGCTCATCACCAGGCCGATGTCGTGCTCGATCAGCAGCACGGTCACGTCTGCGGCGAGAGAACGAATGAGCGCGGCGGTGTCGGCCGTATCGCCGTGGCTCATGCCCTGCGTCGGCTCATCGAGCAGCAGCACTTTCGGCCTGCAGGCAAGCGCGACGGCGACTTCGAGCCGGCGCTGCTCGCCATGCGACAGCTCGCCGACCAAGGCGTTCGCCTTTCCGGTCAGCGCGAAGCGCGTCAACAGTTCATCGACGCGCGCAAGCGCCGCGCTACTCGCGCGCACCGGCCGCCACAGACGGCCCATGGGCTCAAGAACTTGCGCGGCAAGCCGTAAATTCTCGGCGACCGGAAGCTCGAAAAACAAGCTCGTGATCTGGAACGAGCGCGCGAGCCCGGCCGCCTGCAGCCGATAGGGCGGCGCGCCGGTGTAGTCCCTGCCCTCGACCAGGACATGACCGGCATGCGGTTTCATCGCCCCGGAGATCAGGTTGAACAGCGTGGACTTTCCGGCGCCATTCGGTCCGATGATGGTGGTAATGCGATTGCGTGCGACGCTGAAACTCACATTGTCGACGGCGCGCAATCCGCCGAAGCGGATCGACAGGTCGCGGATTTCCAGCACGGGCGCCGTCATGGCTTCGGCTCCCGCGACAGAATACGCGCAACCGCCGGGCGCACGAAACCCATCAGGCCTTTCGGCAAAAAGATCACCGCCGCCATAAACAGAATGCCGATCACGACGAGATGGTGCTCGGTCCAGCTTCCGACCACGGATTTGAATGCGGTCAGCAGCACGCTGCCGTAGAGCGCCCCGACCAGCGTGCCGGCGCCGCCGGTGACGACCGTGATCACCGCATTGCCCGAGGTGGCAAAGAACATCAGTTCGGGCGATACGAAGCCGCGCAGCATCGGATAGAGCGCGCCCGACAGCGCGGCGATCACGGCGGCAAGCATATAGGCGGCAAGGCGCGTCGCGCCGGTGCGATAGCCGAGGAACGGAATGCGGCGCTCGTTCGCGCGCAGCGCGATCAGCAGGCGGCCGAACGGCGTGTCCAGGAGGTAGGCCGCGACCGCATACAGGATGACGATGAAGGCCAGGACGAAGAGGAAGAAAGCCGCGGGCGACGCGCTCGAGATCGACGTAACGCCGAGATTGATTTCGATGATCGGAACGCCGATCAGCCCATCGGAGGCGCCGAGCGCCCGCGTGTTGTAGACGACCTTGGCGGCGACCTGCGCCATGCCGAAGGTGATGAGCGCGAAGTAGACGCCGCGCACGCGGTTCGCCACGAACCCGCCGATCAAACCCGCCACGATCGCGCAAGCGAACGTCGCACCCATCGCGGCCCAGAACGACGGCACGATCATGAGGACGAGAGCCGACAGATACGCGCCCATGCCGAAATAGAGCGCCTGGCCAAGCGACAGCAGTCCGGTGTAGCCGAGCAAGATATCGACCGAGAGCGCCAACCCTGAAAAGATCAGCGCCTCGGTGGCCAGCCGCAAATAAAACGTGTCGTCGATCGCCGCGCCGACCGCGGCGAACACCAGCGCCGACGCGACCAGCACTGCCGCCAGAACATGGCTCGCCCACATCGATCGGGTCAGAGCGTCAGCCATGGCCGAGCCGGCCGAACAGGCCCTGCGGCCGCAGCATCAGCATCACGACCATGATGGCGAACACGATCGGGTCGGACCACACGGGAGAGATGTAGAGCGAGCTGACGGCCTGCACCTGCGTGAGCGCCAATCCGGCGACCACCACGCCGGCGACACTGCCGATGCCGCCGACAATGACCACCGTGAATGCGAGCAGGATGAAGTCCCGCCCCATCGTGGGAAACACCGAATAGATCGGCGCAAGCAGCACGCCGGCGAGCCCCGCAAGCGCGACGCCGAACGCGAACGCGCCGGCGTAGACGCGCTGCACCGGCACGCCGAGCGAGGCCGCCATGTGGCGATCGAAGGCAGCGGCGCGCACCATCGTGCCGAGCCGCGTGCGATAGATCACGAACGCGACGCCCGCGATGATCGTGGCGCCGATCGCGATCAGGAACACGCGATAGAGCGGCATGAAAATGCCGAGCACCTCGACGGCGCCAGGGATCGGAGTCTCGGGCTTGTGCGGATTCGGCCCGAACACCAGCCGGAACGCATCCTCCATGACGAGGCCGAGCCCGAAAGTCAGCAGCAATGTCGTGACGTGCCGGTCGCCGCTATGGAAGACGCGCTGGATCAGGCAGCGCTCCACCAAGTAGCCGACGGGCAGCATGAGCAGCGGCACCAGCGCCAGCAGCACAAAGAACGGCAGCCCGATCGCGCCGAGCGCCAGCGCGACGAACGCGCCGAGCGCGTAGAACTCGCCGTGCGCCATGTTGATCACGTCGAGCAAGCCGAAGATGATCGTGAGGCCGAGCGCGACCAGGATCACCGCTATGCCGAGCGCGAGGCCGACGAGGATCTGGGGAGCCAGCACGAACTGGATGTAGTCGAGTGCCCCGGTCATCGCCGCGCCTCGCGTTTCACGCGCGCCAGACATGTTCCGACAAATCTGAATCGCTCCTCATCTCCGCTCGTCCCCGCGAAAGCGGGGACCCAGGGCCGCGAGTTCCGGCGCTTGGTGCCCTGGATTCCCGCGTGCGCGGGAATGAGCGGAGCATGGGTTAGATCAGAACCGCGTGCAGGCATCGGGGCCAATCGCATCCTCGCCTTTGATCTGCCCGACGATCTTAAAGGCGCCGCCGGTGACCCGAACGACGTACATCGTCTGGATCGCCTGATGATCGCCGGCGCGCAGCGTCTTCTCGCCCTGCGGCGTCGACCACGTCAGATCGCGCAGCGCCTCGCGCACTCTGTCGGTCTCGGTGCTCTTGGCTTTCTCCACGGCGGCCTTGTAGGCGTAGATCAACCCATAGGAGTCCGCGCCGTAAAGGTCCGGGTCGATCTTGTTCGCCGCCTTGAACGCCGCAACGAAGGTCTTGTTTTCCGGTGTATCGATTTCGGCCGAATAGCCGACGCCGGTCACGAATCCTTCGGCAGCCTTGCCGATCGCCTGGATGTTCTGCGCCGTGACGGTACCGGACGCGCCGACCACCGTCATGTTGTTGAGCAGGCCGAATTCCTGCAACTGCGAGAACAGGCGGACCGTGTCGTTGCCAGCCACCGAGGTATAGAGCACCTCCGGCCGCGAGGCGCGCAACTGGCCGAAATATTGCGTGTAGTCCTTGCTGTCGAGCGGCGCGAAGACTTCGCCGGTGCTGCTCGCGCCGACTTTCTCGGCGCTCGACTTGAAGGCCGCGACCGTGGAGCGGCCCATCTCGTAGTCCGGACCGAGATAAAACACCTTGGCCTTCGGTTTCTCCTTGGCGACCCAGACCGCCAGCGCCGCCGACTGCTGGCCCGCGCGCGCATTTACCCGGAACACGTTGGGGGAGCATTTGTCCGCGGTGATCGAGTCCGCGAACGACACCGTGGTGGCGATCAGCTTGCCGGCACGCTCGGCAAGTTGCCCGACCGCAAGCGTCGAGCCCGAGTTCACGGTTCCGGTGAGGAAATCGACCTTGCCGACCTGAAACAGCTTCTCGGCCTTCTGCACCGCGACCGACGGATTGGCCTCCTCATCCTCGAAGCTCAGCTCGACCGGACGCCCCGCAATGCCGCCGGAGGCGTTGACTTCCTTGGTCGCAAGTTCGAGGCCCCAGCGCACTTGCTGGCCGATGCCGGCGTAAGTTCCGCTCAGCGGCGTGACGACGCCGATCTTGATCGGGTCGGCGGCGTAGGCGGCGCTCAAGGCCGTTGCCGCCAGCAGAGCCGTCAGCGTGGCGATCTTCAGGTTTGTCATGTCATCCTCCCGGGGTTTTTATTTTGGTAGTCACGAACCGCGAAATTTCGCCGGCCTCTTGGCGTGGAACGCCTCGACACCCTCGCGAAAATCGTCGGACTGGCGCAGGCGGCTGTAGCAATGACCCTCCAGCTCGATCGCGATGGCAAGTGTTGAATCTTCGGTATCGTTGAGCAATTTCTTCGCGGTGCGTTGCGCGATCGGCGAGAAAGTCAGCAGCTCGTCGACCAGGGCATCGGTTGCGGCTTCAAGCTTGTCATCCGGCACGCATTCGGTCGCGATGCCCCAGTCATAGGCCTGCTTGCCGGGAATGCGCTTCGAGCGCATCACGATGTCCTTGGTGCGCGTGATGCCGACGATCTTCTGCAGCCGCGCCGATCCGCCCGAGCCGGTTCGCGACGATCACCGGCTTGGCGCAACGCGCAGGTGCGGCGATATTCCAGGCCAGTTTGGAGACATGCTCGGGCGAGGCTTCGAGGAAGCCCTTGATGTTGCCGCCGCTGGAGAAGTGTTCGCCAATCGCGCGCAACACGATGACGCGCACCCGTTCATCCGCGTCGAGCGCCTCGAACACCAGGCGCAACTGATCGCGCTGCGGCATCTCGATCACGTTGAGCGGCGGACGATGCAGCACGACGTCCGCGCGTTGCTTCTCGCTATCGCACTCGACCTTGAAGCCGTTGAGCGTCGCGAGGCGCGGATCGCCAAATGTCATGGGAGTCGCAGTCATGCCTGGGTTCCTGGTGATGCAGAAAGGGTCTCGGCTTCGACCTCGAACTCGCCCGCCACCAGCTTGCGGCGCAAGAGCTTGCCGACCGGCGATTTCGGGATCTCGGCCACGAAGACATAGCGGCGTGGCCGCTTGAAGTTGGTCAGCCCGGAGGTGCGGCAGAACTGGTCCAGTTCGCCTTCGCCGACCGGCTTGCGGCGCTTGATGAAGGCGGCGACGACCTTGCCCCAGCGCTCATCGGCAAGACCGACCACCGCCACCTCGGATACCGCGGGATGCAGCGACAGGCAGCTCTCGATCTCGACCGGCGAGACGTTCTCGCCGCCGGTGATGATCATGTCGTCGACGCGGCCGGTCACGAACAGATCGCGGTCCTGGTCGACGAAGCCGGTATCGCCGGTGAAGTACCAGCCTTGCCGCAGCGCCTTGGCGTCGGCCTCAGGCCGGCGCCAGTAACCCTCGAACGACTCATCGCCGCCGAGGAACGCGATGATCTCGCCCTCCTCGCCCGTGGCGGCAACATTGTCGGGCGAGGCGGCATTCAATTTCACCACGCGAACCCGCTGATTGATGCCGGCGCGCCCGGCGGAGCCGGGCTTTTGCGGCGCATTCTGATCGATCGTGAAGGTATAGATCTCGGACGAGCCGTAGTGGTTGACGAACAGGTCCGGCTTGAACGCGGTATTCAGTTCCCGCAACAGCCCGTCGGTCATCGGGGCGCCCGCAAAGCCAAGCTTGCGCACCGAACTCACATCGGCCTGCGCGAAACGCTGATCGCGAACCAGATCGTGGTAGAGCGTCGGTACGAGATAGAGATTGGTCACGCGCTCGGCGGCAATCAGCCGCAAGGCTTCGCTCGCCGCAAAGCGGCGCAGGCAGACGAATGCGCCATTGATCAGCGACATCGCGAGCAGCGAGCGCACGCCCATCGTGTGATAGAGCGGCATCACGCCCAGCGTCCGCTCGCCATTCGCGTAGAGGTTCTGCGCCACATGGGCGAGCGCGGCGGCCCGTTCGGCGCGCTGGCGCCGTGGCACGCCTTTCGGCTGCGCGGTCGTACCGGACCGACCAGGCCTCGGCGCCGACCCGCGCGGCGGCATTGGGCGCATCGCGCTCGAGCAGCGTCTCGAATGCGATCTCGCCATCGCGCGTCGTGCCGATTACGATACGCCGCAGCGGCTTTGCGGCAGAGGATTCGCGCACGGCCTCTCCCGAAACCTCCTCGAACACGATCGCTTTGGCTTCGGCGTTCGCGATGAAAAAGTCGATCTCGTCGGGCTTCGAGCGCCAGTTGATTGGCGTGATGACGATCCCGGCGAACTGGCAGGCCCAATGCAGGGTCGCGGCCTCCAGGCGATTCTGCAGCACCGTGATCAGATGGTCACCCGGTAGCAGGCCGAGTTCGTCGAAGGCCGCGACCAGCGCCGAGATATCGCGATACCACTGCGCGTAGGTCAGCCGCGTTGCGCCATCGACGATCGCGAGCGCATCGGGATCGCGCTCGACGCTGGCCAGAAAGCTGTTGCCGAGATCAAGCATTACGGCATCTTCCGCTCATTCCCGCGCAAGCGGGAATCCAGAGCAACAAGCGTTGGAGTTCGCGAGCCTGGGTCCCCGCTTTCGCGGGGACGAGCGGAGACAGGGAGTGATTCTGTCTTATCGGATCAAGCATTGGCTTGCTCCCGCAGCCGCTTGGCGGCGTC
>WNGK01005503.1_pt1 | contig 16586 bp, 16 predicted proteins | sample 5400601 | NCBI WGS metagenome assembly WNGK01 (sample SAMN13153376, study PRJNA577476) | soil metagenome | isolation source: 60 cm soil or saprolite under Garry oak tree replicate 1 | place: USA:California | collected 2016-06-15
CACACTCCCAGATAGAGAGCATCTCAGGAAATACGTAAAGGGCGAGCCGGATACGCTAAAAGGTGTCCGTCCGGTTCTGAGAGGGGGTGCCGGGTGATCCCTATCCAGGGACAACCGCTCCCTACTCTACCGCCATCGCCGCGAGCGGACGGATGAGTGGGCTTCTATCAAACAATATACCCTCTGGTCTGAGCAGGAATTGTATGAGGCGATTCGCCCTCTCGTACTCTTCAATGAAACCGCAGGGGAGCGGGCAAAAGAAATCGATGTCCCCCAGCGTACACTGGCCCGCAAAGCAGATGAATTTGAGCGCTACGGAATGCAAAGTCTGTTTGCATCCGGGGAGCAAGGTGGAGCGCGAGAAACCTCGAAATCCCTGCCGCCTGATATGCGCCAGCTCATTGTGGACCTCCATTTTGAGCTGCCTTCGATGAGCTGGCGCGAGATTGCTGAGATTTGTTACATTCGTTATGGCAGGAGGCCAGACCACAAAAACGTCAAACGCATTGCAACTTCAGGCCCTCCTCCATCTCTGCGAGCCAGACGATATCAACCCTGGCACTTAATTCCCGACCCAGCAGAACGCAAACTAGCGGTCATCCGATTGCATGCAGATGGATGGTCGATCACAAGCATCGCGCAATATCTCCAATGTTCACGACACACCATTTATGACACGCTCAAACGATGGCACGATGAGGGGGTTGCGGGCTTAGACGCTAGGCCAAAGACAAACAAGGGGGTGCGCAAATCCACACTCAAGGTTCGCAATGAGATCCGCAAGCTTCAAGAGAACCTGTTGCTTGGAGAGTACCGCATCCATACCGCGCTCAAACGCGAGGGAATCGAGGTCAGCCCCGCGACCTGTGGCCGGATCATGGCAGCGAACCGGCAGCTCTACGGCCTGGAGACACATCAGCGAGAGCCGCGTGCCAAACTCGAGATGCCATTCAAAGCGGTGAGACGCCATCAGTATTGGAGTGCTGATATCAGATATATCGAAGAACACTTGCTTCCTGATCCTCGCCCAGTATATGTCATTTCCATTTTTGAAAATTTCTCCCGTGCGGTCCTCTCTTCCGCCATTTCGCCAACGCAGAACCAGTGGGACTTTCTTGCGGTATTGGTTGATGCCATTCGTCGCTACGGAACCCCTGAAGCTCTGGTCACTGACGGGGGAGGTCAGTTTCATTCCAACATGGCAAATGCCCTGTATGAGATGCTCGATATCCGCAAGGAGAAGATCGATCCGGGCCAGCCGTGGGAAAATTATGCAGAAACCTCAATCTCCAATGCACGAACCTTCCCGGAGATCCAGAAGGCACATCAAACGTGGTGGAAGAACTACAATGCTGAGGACCATTACGGCCACCGCGAGCGCCAGGACGGGCGACACAGCCCGGAAGCCGTGCTACGAGGCAGGCTTGGACGGACCTTGCCCGAAGAGGTCCTCGCCCGTGTGTTGTACGCCACACAATTTACCCGCCGTCTCGACCAATTCGGCTATGCTCACTTCAACAACTGGCGCTTCTTCGGCGAAGATGGCCTGGCTGGTGAAGAAGTTCAGGTGTGGTTGTACGAAGGAACGCTCAAGATTACCTACCAGGCCACGGCACTCTCACAGTACTCGGTAACCTTTCAGCCTGATCACAAGCATATCGAGGAGGTGAAGCGCTCTCATCATTTCGAGACCTACTTCCGCAGCCCGCAGTTACACTTGTGGCGGCTCTCCGAAACCGAGTGGCTTCTGGCCCTGAAACAGCCTGAACGGAAGAAGCGAAAGGCCCGCGTCTCTCCGCATCACGAGATGGTGCAACTCCGATTTCCTGACATGGATGAGATGTTCGAAGATCAGGCGCTCTAGCAGAGCAAAAGCCAACTTTTGCGCAAACAACCAAACAGGGCTTGCGTCTGTTCTAGACCCTCAGAACTATTTTTCCGCTCAGATGACCTTCTGAGAGGCGCTCGTAGGCTTGACGAGCCTGTTCTAGGGGATACACTTTCTCGATCAGAGGTTTCAAGTGTCCTTCATCGGTGAAGCGGGCAAGCTGTGTCAGGTCATCGGTGTTGGCTTCAACTATGAACCAGACCCCTTTCTTCTGGTACTGCTCGGCATATTTACTCACCAGGTTGTAGGCGTTGCTAGCAATCCCTACATAGATGCCCTCTGGTTTGAGCAGTTTGAAGCTCGCTTCAATCACCGAGGCTCCAACCACATCGAAGATACAATCGATATCACTTACCACTTCAGCAAAGTTGGTGGTGGTATAATCGATCACTTCATCAGCACCGAGGCTGAGCAGGGTCTCGCGATGCTGTCCAGAAGCCACGGCGATCACGTATGCACCTTTGAGATGGGCAAGCTGGACGGCATAGTTCCCCACACCACCAGCGGCACCCTGGATGAGGATACGCTGTCCCGCTTGCAGATTCCCCTTCTTGAAGAGTGCCTGCCAGGCGGTGAGCGCCGCGAGGGAGAGAGCCGCACTCTCTTCATGACTGACTGATCGGGGACGTAGGGCAATCTCATTGGGAGTGACAATGGCATATTCAGCCCAAACACCATCGCGATCAAAGCGGGGAAGCCCATAGACTTCATCGCCTCCTTGAAACGCTGTCACTCCTTCACCAACTGCTTCAACAATGCCGGAGACTTCATGGCCGGGGATAATAGGGCGTGGTCGTGGCTGGGCACTATCCCCATGGATATACCATGTTTCCGGCCATGTGAGTTCATCTCGTGTTAAAGCTGCAGCTTTCACCCGCAAGAGTACTTCCTCGGCAGTGGGTACCGGCTTCGCAACCTCTACCACTTCCAAAAGCTCGGGACCACCAATGTTTTCAGAGACAATGCCAATGGCTTTCATTTCTCTCTCCTTTCTCTCTCTTGGACACCGACCGATATGATTGTTTACACATTTTGAAAGTATCCATTGCGATAAAATCGTGCTCTGGGACAAATTTTCCTTGATCAGCCTCGGTTGAGCCCTCGTTCACGCAAAGGTCGTATCCTGGCCATACAGCCCCTTCTGTTCTCTGATGGGACGCAAGGCTAAAGAGTTACAGTGCTTACGCCCCATGCTTTCATCTTTGCATGTTGAGCACAATTTTTCCTTGATGGTGCCGTGTCTCCAGTCGCTCATGGGCCTGTTTCGCTTGTTCCAACGGAAACACCTGATCGAGGTGAACGGTGAGCTGGCCTTGGTCGACGAGCTTTGTCAGTTCGGCCAACTGTCGCCCATCAGGCCGGAAATAGAGCAAGTGCGTGTCAATGTGACGCGTGGGTGTCACCTGTTCAAGATCAACAATCGTGACGAGCCGCCCACTATCGCGCACCACCTCCAGGCTTCTTGCTGCCGTCTCTCCCCCAACGCTGTCCAGTACCGCATCGATCCCCTCGGGATGAGCCTCATGGACAGCATTGACAAAGTCTGTCTGTGCATAATCAATGAGTTCGCTGGCTCCTAGTTCCTGAAGGTACGGATGGTTTCTGCTCCTGGCAGTGACAATGACGTGTGCTCCTAAGTGGGCAGCAAGTTGGACGGCAAACGTGCCGGTTCCTCCAGCAGCACCGGTAATCAGGAGTGTTTCTCCTTTCTGGAGCTTCAACAGGTCGTAGATCGCCTGGTAAGCAGTAAGCCCGTTGACGGGCAGAGCGGCTGCGTGCAGGGCATCGAGCGAAGATGGTGCTGGAGCAACGAGATCCGCAGGAACAGCTACAAAGTGGGCATAATGGCCAATACCAACCTGGTACGTCGCGCAGATGACCTGTGTGCCAACGCCCTGCCCTGTGACCCTAGCTCCCACCTGTTCAATAGTGCCAGTTGATTCCCAACCGAGAACGAGTGGGAATTGTTGTCCTTCCAATCTGACACGGCCTTGCCGCACTTTCACGTCCCACATCCCGACGCCTGCTGCCTGAACGTCGATAAGGACCTGGTCTGGACCGCAGATTGGCACAGGCAGATCTACGAGCTTGAGCTGATCGGGCCCGCCAAAGGCGGTAATGGCGATCGCTTGCATACGTTGTCCTTTGTCCATCACGGTTTTCTCTCCTTTCTGTGTCCATCCCAGAACTCCGCAGCCCTCCCTCACTTCACGTGATTCTAGAAATGCAAGCAGAGCAACAAAAGAGCAGGGATGGTATCATAGTTCCCTGCTCGTCTACGCGACCTCAAGCATGGAATGAGCGGTATCTCCACGTACTCAACCCATCGCTCGGCCATTCGTTCTGGTTTGGTATGGCATCAACGCCCTGTGATACCATACCTCACTTGCTTCACATGAGCAAGCACAACAAAGCCGTCACAACAAACCTATTGGGTGCAGAACCATGTACCCAACTGCGATCAGTGCTACCACGATCATGTAGAGGTAAAACCACTTCTTGTTTTATCGCAATGAATACTTTCAAAATGTGTAAACCATCATATCGGTCGGTGTGTCTCTCTTGGATGTTTTTTGTCTTGGATTTACTGACTAGGCAAAACAAACCAGCCTTCAATCGTAACACTCTCAACAGGATACCACCGACCCCACCCACGTACCAGTGCCATGAGTTGCCCTTTCCGCTTTCTGATCGCTACCACGCCACCCATGGGACAGCGAACCTGTGTACATCCTCTAAAGGCTTGATCCCATAACGCCGCCTTGATCTCTTTGCTATTGGTTGACTGCATGTGCACCTCCTTGTTCGTCGCTCTGCCCAGCCCCTTGTGTTGTGAGCACAAAGAACTGGTGGAAAGGCGCTGGCGGATTGAAGAAAGTGCAGAGGTCTACTTGAATATCAATAGCGAGTGCGGCGGCACAAGCGGCATGAAAGACGTGGAACCCCACATCATCGTTCATGATCAGGGGTACTCTTTCAGCGGTTTGCGGCAGTATGAGCAGCGTTTTGAAAGACTCTTAATTCCTGCCGCGATTCGGTGTTCGTCGTTCACGATAAGCACGCTGTTTTCCTCCTGACTTTAGCCATTTGCTTGTCAGTGTAGAAAACAGTGATGAGAATCGCAAGTACCTTTGCCAGTTTGAACCCCCCAACGGCGTGAAGTGTTAGATGAGGAGGTCTCCCCGGTAAGAATATAGCGTTTCATACAAGTCGTCCTCTCGCAAAATGTGGCAATTCCATGATCGTTTCCCTTTGGCCTTTTCCCCCTCAGTCCTTCAGGATCACTCCGCCCTCATCTTTGCGTTCACCGCGTGGTCTCGAGCCTCGTGGGAACATCTCTCATGAAAAGATGAGCTTTGTACAGAGCGGTGATGAAGCGCGAAGCGCTTCGTGCGTCTCGGCGGCAGAGGCACCGATCACGCCTTTCGAGCAATCACATCGATGAGAAGCATGCCGAACCGGCGTGCTCGTGTGCACGAGCAGTCGTCGCTACGAAAGGCCGGAGATGGTGGACCCGAGAGCATGGGGCAACTTCCTGATCCGCCGCCAAAGAGTCATCGAGGAAGTGTTCATGCCAAGACAGCGGCGGGTCGCGCTCCCAGACTTGCAGACGTCGACAGGCGGGGAGCGGTGAGGAGGCTGAATACCAGTGGGATGAAAATCTCTCTCACCAGAAGTATATCATTCCACCTCAAGAGATGGCAAAACAAACAGGCACGGTTTCGCCAAAGCTCTGTATGACCCAAGAATTCAGTCAAACAACAAGAGCACAAGAGGATGCGCGGAGCGCGATGGAGCAGTGCCTGGTCTTAGGGAGCACTGAACTTGTGCAGGAGGGGCGACAGACGAGCGCAGAGGTTGGGATCCCATCGCTGCAGCTCCCCGATCAGACCCCTGGTCACTGCGGCGAGGGCCCGACGCAGCTCTGGCTCGTCGAGGGAGCGCACCAGGGTCTCGGCGAGCGGACCCGTTACAGCAGGGGGGAGGCGATCGACGCCGCGCCGTTCGCGGGCGTTCTCTCCCAGGCGCAGGCAGGCCAGTTCGAGGACGTGCTCGCGAATCCCGCTGATCCAGTATTCGGCTTGCCAGAGCTTGTGGCGCTCGATGCTCGCGTGTGCATGCAGGACGTAGAGCCAGCTGAGCCCGATGAGGGAGGAAGCGCTTGGCTGGGGCGTGGCCGGCACGGACTGGGTGGGGCCGAAGAGCGCACGGAAGTTGGGACCGCGTGCGCCGAAGTCCTGGGCCGGGGTCGCCGCCACGTCGATCTCCAGCCCGCTGGGTAGCAGGAACACGCGGTAGACACTCGAACCAAAGGGCAGGTCGAAATGGTGGAGCACGCCCCATTCTTGCTCGAAGAGGTGTGTCCAGTCATCAAGGACGGCCTCAAGCGTGATACCCTCGGCAATCCCGAAGGCTACGTCGATGTCGGACCACCTATCCCCGCCCCCAAACGCCATAGACCCGGTGAGCGCACCGGCAATGACCCGGGGGTCGCTCTGCGCCACTTCAAGGACGCGCTGCCGCACCTGCTCGCGCTGCTCTGCCGTGAACATGTGGATCTCCTGTCTGCTTCCTGCAACGCATCCTACCATACTGGCCCTGGTTCAGGCAACATATACCCACCACTGGTGGACCAGATCCGAAGCGTGAGCGGTTAACGTCACTCGTGAGCTGGAGCGAGCAGTCCGCTTGAGAAACCGGCGGCTTTCGGCTGCCTCCTGCACTCGAGGCGTGGCAAATGGGAAGAGAGCGGAATCGGCATCAGGGTGGTATGGACAAGAGAAATGAAAATCGTTGGTTGCTTATGCGCGTCTTGCTCTGGAGCCGCTTCACTGGTCCATGGCGTCTTTTCTGTCGAGGAACTGCGTCACCATCGGCACCAGCCACTCGACGCGATCCACGAGGGTCACGTGGGTCGTGCCGGGAAGCACCGCGAGCTGAGCACGTGGCAGGCCCACGAGATCGCCGGCCACCCCACCGCCGAGCAGGCGAAACAGCTCGACCGTGTGCTCGGGGCGGACCACATCCGCATCCCCAATGATGAGCAAAGTAGGCGCCTTGATCGCGCGAATGGCCTCCACTGACCAGTCCTGAATCTTGCTGTCCAGTTGCTGCTGCTTGGCGAAGAGTCGGAGAAAATCCTGCGGATGCGGTGCGATGCGGGTGTATTCCTCATAGAAGGGGGTCCCGGCCAGATCCTCGGGTTTCGCCTGTTCGATTCCCGCCAGGAGCTCGGGGTAAAGTCCGTCACTGTTGTAGGTGACGGAAGCGAGGACCAACTTGCGCACGAGCTGCGGGTGACGGATGGCAGTCTGCAGGGCGACGCCCGCTCCCAGGCTCCATCCGAAGAGGTCAGCCTGATCGAGCCCGAGCTGCGTGAGCAGAACAGCAATATCGTCAGCCAGATATTCGTAGCGCAGTGGACGATCGATGTCGGCAGTGTGCCCGTGGCCCTGCATCTCGACGGCGATGGCCTGCCGGTCTTTCGAAAGATACGGCAGCAGCTTGCCGAACGAGGTGCCGATGGCCGACAGCGCTCCGTGAAGCAGCACCAGGGGCTGACCTTCCCCGTGCAGCTCATAATACATATCCAGGCCGTTCACCTGGGTATAGTTCCCTTCGCTCATGGTTATGCTGGTTCTGCCTTTCGGACAGGAATCTTCTCTGTGATACGCGAGCCAGAGGCGCCTTCTGAAAAGGAAGGCGCGCTCTGCCAGACTTGACCGTTCAAGATGCTGACTCCTAGTGCGCTCTCGGCTGGTAGGACAACACCACGACCCCGGAAGGGTGCGTTTTCGTGTTGACCAGGTGCAGCTTCACCTGGTGCTGGATATGGTGAAAGAGCGGCTTTCCGCCCCCTAAAAGCACGGGATGGACTAAGACCTGGTATTCATCGATCAAGCCGTGGTTGGTGAGGGTTTGAATGATGCTGGCGCTGCCGTAGATCAGCATGTCGCGCCCCGGCTCCTGCTTCAGGTGCTCGATCTCCGCTGGATCGACCTCGTTGCGCAGCGTGGAGTTGTTCCACTCTACGCGGCCAAGCGTCCTGGAGAACACAATTTTGCGCATCGCGTTCAAGGTGCGCGCGTAGGCTTTCTCGCCCTCGGAGGTAGTGGGGCTGTCAGGCACGTGGGGCCAGGAGCCGGCAAAACTTTGATAGGTCACCCGCCCCAGCAAGAGTGTATCGGCCTGGCTGACCAGCTCGTTCTCGTAGGCACCCATGGCTTCATCATAGATTTCCCCGATCCACTCCATTTCTCCGTTTGGCCCGGCGATGTAGCCATCAAGGGTAACCCAGGTGGTCGTAATGATTTTTCTCATGCGTTTCTCCTTCTTGGTGAGTGTGTATCAGACGGAAAGAGTATGCACCATCCAGAGGGGTGATGTCTTGTACAAAAACGGCATCTGTTCGGGTCGGCTTTTCTGTAGGATCTGGGCAGGTGTTTGTCCAATGAGGTATTTGAGCGAGCGGGTCAGGTGCGGCTGATCGAAATAACCGGCCTCGAGAACGGTGTCCAGGATCGAAACACCCTGCTGTAAGAGGTGTGTGGCGTAGCGGGCGCGTTCGATTTGACGAACTGCGCTCTGTGTCAGCCCGGTCGAACGCCTGAAATGACGCTGCATGGTACTAGGGTCGCTGTCTTTGAGGTGACCCTGTAAGGCGGCATCGATAACTGGGTCACGCGCAAGTTCGCCCTTGCGGACCAGCCAGTCGACAAAGGTATCGGCATTGTCATAGTCGGGAAGTTGCCAGACGGAGCCAAAGAGCGAGAAGGAGGTCCTCGCAACGATGGGCAGGTCCACCCCGGTATCCACCAGCGTTGCGGTAGGCAGATGCGGCAGAAAGGTGCCCAGCTTCAAGAGGATGCCGAGCCACTCCCCGTCCCCTGGGCAGTCTCCCATCGGTGTCGCTCTGGTCTCTGGCCCACGCACCGTCACAGTGATCTTGCCCCCAAGCCTGCTCACCACCAACTCGCAGCGACTGGCGGCGATAGAGAGAAACGGGTGTGCGCCCTCACTGTGGCAGCGCCAGACCCGTTCGATAAAAGGCGAGTCGGATGCTCTGTCCTCGTCAAAAAAAATCATGTCATACCCTCCTGTAGTAGCGGGGAGCGGTTCGGCACATGCGCCACCCTTGTCGTGTTGGCGACCTCACCTGCCTCCTGGTAGCACACCGATGCTGATGTTCAAGCATGTACAGGCTTGTGGCAAAGGGCAGGTCCGACGCGCATTGATCGGCTGTACAGCTACTCTCTTTTTCCAAAACCGTGAGGCACAATCGGAAATGCCGCAAGAAGCAGCAGCACAGACGGGTGGTACCGATCGTCCCCCCAACCTGGGGAGTCTATCACAGAACGAAGCAGGAAGTAAAAGCCCTTCTCAGCCAGGAGAAACGGCTGAGAAGATTTTCCGAAACCGGCTGCGAGGCTGATTGATGAGTTGAAAATCGATCATGAAATGGTACAGTCATGGCTCGTTTGACGAGGCGTCGAGTCAAATGGGAACCGCAAGGAGGACACAAATTGGTGGTTCTTCTCAAAAATCGCGTCAAAATCAACCTGCTCTTTTCTGCAACAGGAGACGAGTAGTCTTTGAAAAACAGGAGAGACTATTTGGACACCCAGAAAAAACCCTATGCAAGGTCCCGATCAACTTCACCCTCTTACCGCTGAGCTAACTGGGAGGGATACAATGAGACTGTCTCGTTATAGGCAATACAACCTCAAAGCGCTCCACAACTGGAAATTTGGCTGTGGTACTAATACATCTGAATACCTCTTTTTGCGCCCTTCTTGTCACAAAACCCGTTCGCAGGGGAACGCCAGGCTTGTCTTTTCGCCCCGGTCGTGGTATATCTCACATATAGAACATGTGGACTAGACGAGAGCGCAGCCAGAGTGCCGCTCCTGTCAGCCATGCGAGGCGATCCGGCCTCGTCCTCCGTCCGTCGCCGGGTAGAAACTGCTCGCCGGGAGGAGCAATCGGATGAGGGAAGGCTGTCCACCCTCGATTGGAGTGCCGCTGGGTAATCTTGAAAGAGATGGCTCGCCGCCAGTCAAAGGTCAGCGCGTACCACCGTTTCGTAGATGTCTCGTCTCTTCGTACCATCGTGCTCAATCCTTCGTAGTGTTGTTCTTCGTAGTATCGTCTTGTAGCATTGTTTTGCCGTATCGTCTATCGTGCTTGGTTTGTTCATCATCGCTGCGCACCAACTGCGCAGCAGAAAGGAGGCGTTCAGGTCACAAGAACCATGAGGGGCTGATTCTGCCTGCTTTCGTGCTGCTCGTCTCGCGCATGGCGAACTGAACAACCGGCACCAGGAAAGGAAGTTTCTCATGACCGATCAACAGCAATCTCATCGCGATCAGCGACACCATCAATATTCACAACGCAGTCACCAGCAACACCAGGATCGCCGACAGTCCGGCCATCCCGAAGTACAACGGCGCGAATTCCTCTGGAGGGAACGCGTCAAGCTGGAGTTGCAGGTACAGGCGCTCCTGGGGCGTGCCGAAAGCCTGGACCAGGCCTGGTGCGCGCTTCAGCAGCGCATGGCCAGCATGCAACGCCAGAAACCAAAACTGGCAGCACAGATTGTGCTCTCCGGGCTGACCCGCACACGGTCTCTGCCAGCTGAGCGATTGTATCACTATGAGCGGGAACGCATCCTGCAGGAAGAGGAGCGGCTGCGACAGGCCATCATCTTCTGTCAGGGTGATCTGGCTGCCCTTCAGGCGCAGATCGAGGTCATCCAGGTGGAACTCTCGTTTCTCCAGTAGCGCGAAGCGACGTCACGAGCAAGCGAACCGTGACGTGCTTTGCCTTCTCGCCAGGCCATCTCGCTCCGTCATGTACCCCGCGTTGTCTCCTGCTGACCTTCACTCCTTGCCATCCGGCACAGCAATCGCGTATGGCAATCCCAACATCCTGAGGATAGAATCTGTCCCTTTCATCTTTGATGAGGTATACTGCAAGCACATCGTCTTGTGAGCTTTTCCGTGTCGTGAGGACTCGAGCGTTCGGGTGCTTTCCCAGACAGGGGGTTACAATCACGAACAGGTGGGAGGCGGGAAACACCGTGTCGCTCAACTTGATTCTCTCGTATAAACTAGATGCCGTCATCACCGTCATCTGATGTGTCTTTCCTGAACCCGAGAGATGCTGTTACCACTCCGCTTCAGGATGAAGCGTATTACTCTGGAGGAGGCTGCTATGCACTTTGCTATTTCCATTCCGCAACACGTGGCTGACGGCACCTTCGAGCCGGCCAACCTGCGCGACTATCTAACCAGAGCGGAGTCCCTGGGTTTTCACAGCGCCTGGACGCAAGAAGCCGTGCTGAGCTCGGCCCCACTCGTGGCCCCGCTCGAACTGATGGCTTTCGCCGCCGCGCGCACAGAGCGACTGAGGTTGGGATGTGCCGTCTTCGTCAGTCCCTTGCACAATCCCGTCCACCTCGCCAAAAGTATCAGTACGCTCGATCAGCTCAGTCGTGGGCGCATCGAGGTTGGTCTGGCCATCGGAGGAGGAGGCAGAATGTTCTCCGCCTTCGAGGTGGATCCGACCCACCTCGTCGCTCGCTTCACAGAAGGGATCCAGCTCATGAAGGCGTGCTGGACCGAGCCTCGCATCACCTTCGCCGGCCGCTTCTGGCAGCTCGACGGCGCAGCGATGGAACCCAAACCGTTCCAGAAGCCGTACCCACCGCTCTGGGTTGGTGGCAGTCGCCCAGCAGCGGTGCGTCGTGCTCTGCACTACGGCAACGGCTTCTTTGGAGCGGGCAGCTCGACCACCGCGCAGTTTGCCCAGCAGGTCCAGGTGCTGCGTGCGGCCCTGGCCGAAACCCACCAGGACCCTTCCACGTTCCCGATTGCCAAACGCGTCTACATCGCCGTCGATGACGACCTTACCCGCGCCCATGAGCGGGTTGACGCCGCACTCAGGGAGATCTACGGGTCTTCCGGCCTCGGCGCAGTGGCCGTCTACGGTTCACCCTCAACCTGTATCAGCGGGCTGCGCGAGGTTGCGGATGCGGGAGCCGAACTCATCCAACTCCGCTTGCTCTACGACGACGCCGAGCAGATGGAACGCCTGGCCGCCGAAGTCATCGGCGAAGTGCGGCACAAGTAAGTCCCGCCTTTGCCGTGTTGCCTCTCGGGAAAGGAAACCGACGCTGATGGGAGCTCTTCTCCTGAAGGATGTTCATTAAACCGCCGGGCACTCTGGGTTCCGCCGAAGACGAGGTGCGGATGAGCCAGGACGAGGGACACCCCGGACCTGGTTTAGACAGGCATGTCGGCGCTCAGCCCCTTACCGCCGATCGGCTCGATCTCGATGCGTTCGAAGGCGGCGATGAGCGGCCTGCCGCGTGCGAGGATGGGCTGGAGGTCATTTCGCGTGAGAGACGCCTGGTGTTCTGCCTGGCTGTTCCACACCTCGGTCACCCAGACCGTGTCGGGTTCGCCAGCTTCGGCGCTGACAAGGTAGAGCTGGCAGCCCGGGGCCTGCTGCCGCGCTGCCGCTGCGTCCAGCAGCACGGCGACCAGGGCTTCGCGCTGGCCCGCCTGGGACCTGATTTTCGCGTGCATTCCAAACCTGCTCAACGGTTTCCCCTTCTTGTACTATCTGCTCTGAGGAGAGCACCACATACAAGTTCAGCACTCCTCTCGGCCTCAGGCCCATCTCTTCCAAAGTTGTTTCAGTCAGTAAGCCACTTTCCCTTACAAGGGAAGTGGCCTTTTCTTACACACAGGAGGTTTCCTATGCTCCACCCACGAGCGCCACCCAATCACTGGCGCACCCTCTGTCAAAAACACAACAATAAAACGTCGTCCATTGTGAAAGGGCAGCACACCCGCCATGGTGTGCTGCCCTTGTTTGTTTCCTCTCCTCTGGAGAGAAAGGATTGTGATTACCATGATACCAGAAGAATCCTTCAATTTCAATGGTTGTAGGACATCCGGCGACTTCGATCACCCCGAAGTGCGCTGGCCTCATCTGTTGCAGCAGGATGCCGTGTCGGCGATAGAAGCCGGCAGGCACCTGCTCCTTGTCTGCCCGGTTTGTAAACAGCCCTGGTACAAAGCAGGCCGGCTCGACTATCCACGCCTGACGCCTGTACAATTAGCGTTCCTTGGTGCGACTCTGCAGGTGGATATCCAGGCCCTCTACCTGCTTCCCAGGGCGCTCTGCCCGATCTGCAGCGCTCTCTACCTGGGCGGCATGTTCTCTGTAGAGACCTATCCGCACCATAGCGGATATCGCTTCCTGTGGGAGCGCGTCTCGCCTCGCCGCACCCAGCTTTTGGCCATGGTCCGCCGTGGGAAGTCCATATCCCTGGATGCACACCTCCAGATGACAGCCGAAACGATCGCCGAACCCACAGGCGAAATGCGTTCCGTGCTGGCCTGGCTGGAAACGTGCCCATCCCCTAACACCATTCAAGCGTTCACCGACGAACAAAGCCAGCACCTGGCATGGTGTTGCCCTTTGGGGAACGCCGCCCGTGGAAGCCTCTGTCAGTGGCGCGGCTATGCCTGGGAGACGATCTGCCCGCTGCTCGGAGGCAACGTGATCGTCTCACTGGCGGTCGCTGCCCACTCGTCCTCTCTTCCACCTTTCGACAGCCTGCGTCTGGGCTGGCGGGTTTTGGCGCGCGCTATGCGCGCGGTGCTGTGAGGAGGTGCCGAAATGACCATTTCTCCACACATCACCTCACGCGGCAAAGCGATTCACTGCTTGTCTCTAACAGACCTCTTCGATGCCGTCGAAAGCGGAGAGCGGCTGCGGGCCATGTGCCCAGTTCATGGCGGCGACCATCAACGCTCTCTCTCCATCGATCGAGCCACGGGCTGGGGCTTCTGCCACTGCTGCCACGCGACGGTGCTGGTGGAATCCCTGAGTTCTTCCCTCGTCCTGGCTGACAAGAGCCACGCGCTCAGGAAGAGAACGTGTGGAGGTCAGCATCCCGCGACAACGACTCCAGACTGGCAGCGAGCGGAAGTGGCTGCGCTCCAGGCTGCACTCCCCTTGATGCGCGAAGCCCTGGCTTCCTCCTGGCGTGCGCAGCGCTACCTCGACGAACGCGGCATTCCTCTCGTCAGTGCAAGCGCCGCTGGAGTTGGCTACCTCTCGCCCGCTGTCTGGGAAAAGATCTCTACCCCGGAAACGCAGCACCTCTTGAAACGCTGGATTGGACGCATTCTCTTCCCGCTGGCTTCTCCTTACGGTCAGGGCTTTATCGGACGCACGTTGCTCAGATGGGAACCCGGCATGGATGAGAACAGTCACAAGGCGCTGCTTGACCGCCCTGGCGCAGCCAAACGCTGGATCAAGACCAACCCGGCGGGCTGGTTCGGTGGCGAGGCTCTCAAGCACAGCGAGGGGCCCATCATCATCGTCGAGGGCGGTTTTGACCGCCTGGCCCTGCTCTCTGCCGGCATACCGGCAGAGAGCGTCCTCGCGCTGGTGGGCACAGCCGCGCGTCCCTCGTGGCTCCGATGGCTGGCCCCGAGGCTTATGAGCGTGGTGCTGGCGCTGGATGCCGACCAGGGCGGAGAGGAGGCGATGGCACGGCTGGCTGGCGAATTCCAACAGGCGGGACTCGTGGTCAGCCTGTGCCGGCCTCCCCGCGACGGCGCAGGCTGGGTCCACAGAGCGTCTTTCCGCTCTACGAGGCGCTGGCACAACAGCAGAGCTCTCGGAAGGGAGGGGGAAGGTGAGCATGGAAAAGCGAGAACGGTATGCCGTCTACCACGCCAACGATCTGCACGCCATGCTCGCGCCGCAAGCGAAGCACTGGTACACGGACCGGTGCAGGCACTACACCCACGTGGCCGACGTGGAGGCGAGGCTATCGCAGGTGTTTGCTCTGACAAACCACATCGACCGATCCTGGACGGACAATCCAGAGGTGGTCTGGCACACCGCCGCTCCGGTGCGCTCCACCTCGGTCGGGGACGTGATCGTCTCCCTCCTGAGTGGCCAGGCCTGGCTGGTGATGCCCTTCGGCTTGCAGGAGCTCGCAGCGGACCACGACCCACCGGCAGGGGAGGACGAAAGACGTGACACAGCGCAGCCATCCGATGAGGGAAAGGAGGGCCGCTCATGATCTCGACAACCATACGCGGGAGCAGCACAACGGGCCTGCTCGATGGGACCCTGCCGCTGCGACCTTTTCATCCCGACGGCTTCGTCGGCACGCTCTCAGCGGATGGTCAACAGGTGCGGGTTGCGGCCCTCGCCAGCGACGAGACGCGGGTGGTGGCGCTCAGCCTGGTCGGCTTCGACACCAGCATCGGCGTGGTGTTCTCGCGGCTGTGGAGTTCGACCGCGGTGCCCTTTATGCCTGCTTCCAACTGGCAGGAGGAGTGGCGCGGGCCGGAGCAGCTCCAGCGCAGCGGGGAACGCTACAAGCAGTGCGTGGCGCACCTGGAAGGCACCCGCGAGGTGCATGCCCTGGCACTTGTGCGCACGGCTCACCTCACCGAAGGCATCCTGCACCCGCCTGATCTACCTGAGATGCAGAAGCAATCGGACGCACCGGAGCAAGAACAAGAGCAGGCACCATCCCGATCCCAGAAAGCCTCCAAACAGGCGAAGCCGCCGGTCTGGGTGCCGCGCTACGTTCTGGGCAACTGGGACGAGTCCGCTCCGCACCAGCAGAGCTTCCTGGGTCATCTCTACGCCCTGCGCGTGCTGTTTCTGCACCGAAACGACCAGCATCCCGAGTGGCCAGTACAGTGGGCTGAGGCGCTCTGGTGGCGCGGTCTTGCTACTGACCTGATCACACCCCTGCCCGCCATCGGGATGCACGCTTGGCGGCTCTCCGCCGACCTCCTCGCCTGGAGCGCGCTGGTCGGCGAGGGTGTGCGCGAAGGCTGGCTGCCCTGGAAGGAGGCGGATAGGGAGTAGTTGCCCACTACATCACCTTCAAGAGAGCCTAGCCTCCTGCAGAGAAAGGAGGCTAGGCTCTCTTCTTCATATAGTCGTAAACTACGAAGGAGATTTACATACATGCCACAAGGAACCTTCGCCAACCTGGCTACTTCAGCCTTTGTGCGCACACCACCGCTGCTTGCGGAGCGGATTGTGCGCTGCCTGTTGTCGTTTCCGCAAGGCAAGGCCACGACCATCCTCGACCCGACAGCAGGGGAGGGGGACCTGCTGCTGCCCTGCCGGGACATCCCACAGGCCCATCTGTATGGCGTGGAGATCAGCGCCGAACGCACCTCCGTTGCCCGCGAGCGCCTTCCGCAGGCTGAACTCGTCAGCTGTGCCTTCGAGGGGGTCAGCATCCCCAAGGGAAGTATGAGCCTGGTGCTGGCCAACCCGCCCTACTTCTTCCAGGATGGCAAGCGCGCCGAGTACCGCATCCTCGCCGACGCCGGAACGCTGCTGGTGCCTGGCGGGATCCTGGTCGCCATCATTCCGGCGCGCTCGGCCTGGGATGGCACCATGATCAACCACTGGTGCAGATGGTACGACCGCGTGCGCGTCTGGAAGTTCCCCGACCGCGCTTCAGCAGAGGACGAGGGAGCCTTCGAAGAATTCACGCAAATCTGCGTGGTCGGCATCCGGCGTGCCGAGCCGCGCGACCCCATTCCAGCAGAGAGCCGTCGTCTGCAGGGCTACCGCTACCATACACCTTCCGTCGCCGCACCGGGCAAAAGCCCTTCGCGCGTGCGAGCGGGCTGGG
>WNGK01008392.1_pt1 | contig 16579 bp, 16 predicted proteins | sample 5400601 | NCBI WGS metagenome assembly WNGK01 (sample SAMN13153376, study PRJNA577476) | soil metagenome | isolation source: 60 cm soil or saprolite under Garry oak tree replicate 1 | place: USA:California | collected 2016-06-15
AGCGTCGTCGCGACTGGACGATCGATAAAGGGCGCCGACAGATTGACGTGCTGCTCGGGCGCTTGAGTATCGTCTTGTGCCATCAGTCGCCGGCCGTCGGCGCTTGTGCGGATTTTTGCTTCCTCCCGCCGCGCTGCTCGACGCGCCGCGCGAGCCTGTCGAAGGCGAGGTAGATCACCGGCGTGGTGAACAAGGTCAGCATTTGGCTGACGATCAAGCCCCCGACCATGGTGATGCCGAGCGGATGGCGCAATTCCGAGCCCACCCCCCATCCGACCATCAGCGGCAGCGCGGCCAGGAGCGCGGCCATGGTCGTCATCATGATCGGGCGGAAGCGCAGCAGGCAGGCCTGGAAGATCGCCTCACGTGGCGACTTGCCTTCTTTGCGTTCGGCGTCGAGCGCGAAGTCGATCATCATGATCGCGTTCTTTTTTACGATGCCGATGAGCAGCACGATGCCGATGATGGCGATGACGCCGAGATCGTGACGGGAGAGCATCAGCGCCAGCAGCGCGCCCACGCCCGCCGAAGGTAGTGTGGACAGTATCGTGATGGGATGGATGTAACTCTCGTAGAGCACGCCGAGCACGATGTACATGGTGACGATGGCGGCGAGGATCAGCCACAGTTCGTTGGCGAGCGAGCCGCGGAAAGCGGCAGCCGCGCCCTGGAACTGGATCTGCGCGCTTGCGGGAACGCCGAGTTCCTGCTGGACTTTCTGGATCTGCTTCACTGCCTCGCCGAGCGACGCGCCGGGCGCGAGGTTGAAAGAGATCGTGGCGGCCGGGAACTGGCCGATGTGATTGATGACCAGAGGGGTGGCGCGCTCGCTGATGCGCGCGATCGACGTCAGCGGAACCTGCTGCGATCCCGAAAGGCTCGACCCGGCCGAGCTTGCGGATGCCGTCGTTCCGGCGCCGGGCGCCGCGAGCGACGCGGAAGCATTGCCCCCGCTCGCGCCCGCGGTCGGCCCGCTTGAGGGCGTCGACGACGCGCCGGCACTCGCCGCGGGCACGTAGATTTGCGCCAGCGCGTCGGGGCCGAACTGAAACTCGGGCTTCACCTCCAGAACCACGCGGTACTGATTGGTCTGCGTGAAGATCGTCGATACCAGCCGCTGTCCGAACGCGTTGTACAGCGCGTTGTCGATCGCGGCTGGCGTGATGCCAAAGCGGCTGGCGGTCGCACGGTCGATGTCGACAAACGCCTGCAGCCCGCCGTTCTGAAGATCGGAGGCGACGTCGGCGAGCTGCGGGACTTGGCGCAGCCGATCGACGATTTTCGGCACCCAGACATCCAGCTCATCGATATTGGTATCCTCGACCGTGAACTGGTACTGCGTGCGGCTGACGCGATCCTCGATCGTCAGGTCCTGCACCGGTTGCATGTAGAGGGTGATTCCCTCGACATCGGCGAGCCGGGTCTGCAGATTGTGGATCACCTCTTCGGCGCGCGCGCTGCGTTGGGAGAGAGGCTTCAGATTGATCAGCATGCGGCCGCTGTTGAGTGTCGGGTTGACGCCGTCGACGCCGATGAACGACGAAAGGCTCTCGACCGAAGGATCCTGCAGGATGATCCGCGCGAGCGCCTGTTGCCGCTCCGCCATCGCAGCGAACGACACCGTCTGCGGCGCCTCGGTGATGCCCTGGATCGCGCCGGTATCCTGGACCGGGAAAAATCCCTTGGGGATGAAGATGTACAAAACGATGGTCAGGATCAGTGTGACGATCGCCACGATCAGGGTCGCGCCCTGGCGGTCGAGCACCCAGTTGAGCATACTTCCGTAGCGCTCGATCACCCGATCGAAGATCTCGCCGCTCTTCCTGTAGAACCTCCCTTGCTGCTCCTTTTCCGTGTGCCGCAGGAAGCGGGCCGACATCATCGGCGTCAGCGTCAGCGAGACGACCGCCGAAATCAGGATCGAGATCGCCAGCGTGATCGCGAATTCACGGAACAGCCGGCCGACGACGTCGCCCATGAACAGGAGCGGGATCAGCACCGCGATCAGCGACACCGTCAGCGAAATGATCGTGAAGCCGATCTGCTCCGCACCCTTGAGCGCGGCATCGAGCGGTTTCTCGCCGGCCTCGATGTAGCGCGCGATGTTCTCGATCATCACGATCGCATCGTCGACCACAAAGCCGGTCGCGATCGTCAGCGCCATCAGCGTCAGGTTGTTGATGGAAAATCCCGCCAGATACATCACGCCGAACGTGCCGATGAGCGACAGCGGCACGGCGACGCTCGGAATGACGGTCGCCGACAGGCTGCGCAGGAACACGAAGATGACCATCACCACCAGCGCGATGGCGAGGAACAGCTCGAACTGCACGTCGTGCACCGACGCCCGTATCGTCACGGTTCGATCGGTGAGCATGGTCACGTCGACCGCTGCCGGAAGCGACGCCTGCAGCTGCGGCAGCAATTGCTTGATCCTATCGACGACCTCGATGACATTCGCGCCGGGCTGGCGCTGGATATTGACGATGATCGCCGGAAGCTCGTTTGCCCACGCGGCGAGGCGGGAGTTCTCCGCGCCGTCCACGACATCGGCGACGTCCGACAGCCGCACCGGCGAGCCGTTGCGGTAGGCGATGATCATGGTCTTGTATTCGTCGGCGGATTTGAGCTGATCGTTGGCGTCGATGGTCGATGCGCGCGTGGGGCCGTCGAAGCTGCCCTTCGCCTGGTTGGTGTTCGCGTTGCTGATCGCGGTGCGCACGTCGTCGAGCGAGAGTCCGTACGCGGCCAATGCGGTCGGGTTCGCCTGGATGCGCACCGCCGGGCGCTGCCCACCGCTGATGCTCACCAGCCCGACGCCGGGGAGCTGGGAGAGCTTGGTCGCGAGCCGCGTGTCGGCGACGTCCTCGATTTTCGGCAACGGCAGCGTGCGCGACGTGAGCGCCAGCGTCATGATCGGCGTGTCCGCCGGGTTGACCTTGTTGTAGATCGGAGGATTGGGCAGGTCGGCGGGAAGAAAGCTTCCGGAGGCGTTGATCGCCGCCTGCACTTCCTGCTCGGCGACGTCGAGCGACAGGTCGAGGTCGAACTGCAGCGTGATAACCGAGGCGCCGCCGGAGCTGGTCGACGACATCTGCTTCAGGCCCGGCATCTGTCCAAACTGGCGCTCCAGCGGCGCGGTGATCGACGATGTCGTCACGTCCGGGCTGGCGCCGGGATACAGCGTAACGACCTGGATGGTCGGGTAGTCGACCTGCGGCAGCGCGGAGATCGGCAGGACGCGATACGCGATGACGCCGGCCAGCAAGATCGCGAGCATCAGCAGCGACGTCGCCACCGGGCGAAGGATAAAGAGTCGGGACGGATTCATCGCGGGCGAGCGCGCGCTTGAACTCCGGCACTATCCGGGCTCAGCCGCCGCCCTTGAAGCGCCGACCCTGACCGCCAGGCGACTTGTCGTTTGGCGGTCCTTTTTTCGACGGTGCCGCTTGCTCCACGGCTCGCGCATTGGGATCGACCAGCTCCACCTTCGAACCGTCGCGCAGCTTGTCCGCGCCGTCGACGACGACCAGGTTGCCCGGGGCGAGCCCGCTCTGCACTTCGGCGGTTTCGCCTTCGACGGTGCCGAGTTTCACCGGGGTCACTGCAACCGACTTATCCTCCTTCACCAGAAAGACAAACGTCCCCGGCGCGCCGCGTTGAATCGCGGCCGTTGGAACGAGCGTTGCGTCCTGGCGCGTCTCGACCGCCATGCGCACGTTGACGAACTGATTGGGAAACAGCGCGCCGTCGAGATTCGGGAACTCGGCCTTAAGCTTGACGGTGCCTGTCGCGGTGTCGATTTGATTATCGAGCGTCAGCAAGCGACCCGTCGCGAGCCTGCTTTTCCCTCCGCGGTCGTAGGCATCGACCGCCACGTCCTGGCCGCCCTGCATCCGTTTGACGATGCGGGGCACGTTGTCCTCGGGTACAGGATAGATGACAGTGACCGGCTTGACCTGGGCGATCGAGACCAGCCCATTAGCATCGGACGCGTGGACCATATTGCCGGGATCGACCTGGCGCAGGCCGATGCGGCCGGCGATTGGAGCCGTGATGCGCGCATACGTGAGCTGCAGCCGGGCGTTATCGATCGCGCCCTGATCGGATTGGACCGCGCCCTGATACTGACGCACCAGCGCCTCCTGGGTATCGACCTGCTGCTTGGAAATTGAATCCTGCGCGAGCAGCGTTTTGTAACGCTCGAAATCGAGCTGGGCATTCTTGAGCTGTGCCTGATCTCGCGCCATCTGCCCGTTGGCCTGCGTGAGCTGCACTTCGAAGGGGCGGGGATCGATTTGCGCTAACAGCTCGCCGGCTTTCACGTCCTGGCCCTCGCGGAACGCGACGCTGACGAGCTGGCCGTCGACGCGCGAGCGCACGACGACCATGTTGCGCGGCGTCACGGTGCCAAGTGCGTCGATGTAGACGTCGATCGTGCCCTTGCGCGCGGGCGCCGAGACTACGGGTACCGTGCGCGCATTGGGATCGCCCTTGCCGCGGGCCTTCGCTTGCTCCTCGGATCCGTGTCCGAACCAAAGCCAGGCCGCGATTGGAACGGCCACAACGGCGACAGCGACCGCCAGCCATTGCCAGCGGCGGAAGCGCGGGGTGGGCTTCGTCAGCGCAGGCTGCTCGCTGTCGACGGACGTCCGCGTTGGCGTGGCGGTATGCTCTTTCGGACTCTCGGGGTCGAGCGTTTGGTCGTTCATGGCTTATGCGCTAGGCCGCGGAGGCATGATCCTTGGATTGTCGGGTTTTTGCCTGGTTCGTTTCGTCGGAGTTGTAACCAGGTATTTGGACCGCAGCCCGCTCCGTCCAAGGCGCTGCCCGGAAGGGAAAGCCCGCGTGGCAGGCGCAAGCACCGGCGTCCGGGCTCCACAAGGCACTGATGTTACGATAGAATAGCTCCCCCGAGGAGCGTTGCAACAGACCGCCGGTCGATTCGACGCGCCAGGTCTGCCAGGCTCGGGATTCGATTTTTCGCAACTGCGCTCGTTGATCCGCGATTCGCGCGGGAAGACGAGCGCAATTCCCCGCTCTTTCCCCCGCTTGCGAAGTCGCTCGCCAATGAGGAGAGACGCATGAACGCTGCCACCGACGCCAAGAACTTCACCGACTTCAAAGTTGCCGATCTCGATCTCGCCACCTGGGGCAGAAAGGAGATCGCGATCGCCGAGACCGAAATGCCCGGTCTGATGGCGATACGCGATGAATTCGCGCCTGAACAGCCCTTGCGCGGCGCGCGCATCGCCGGCTCCCTGCACATGACGATTCAAACCGCGGTGCTGATCGAGACGCTCAAAGCACTCGGCGCGGACGTCCGCTGGGCATCGTGCAACATTTATTCCGCGGCAATCGCCGCCGCGGGGACCCCCGTATTCGCCTACAAAGGCGAAACACTCGAGGAATATTGGGAGTACACGCACCGTATTTTCGATTGGCCCGATGGGCGCGGTCCCAACATGATCCTCGACGACGGCGGAGACGCGACGCTGCTGGTGCATCTTGGCGTCCAGGCCGAGGCCGACCGGGCGGCGATTTCCCATCCCAACAACGAGGAAGAGTTCTGGCTCTTCGCAGCCGTCGCAAAGCGCCTCGCGCAGGAACCCAAGTTCTACTCGCGTCTCAAGGCGAACATCAAGGGCGTGACCGAGGAGACGACGACCGGCGTCAAGCGGCTGTACGCGATGCACAAGGAAGGCCGCCTCAATTTTCCCGCGATCAACGTCAACGACTCGGTGACCAAGAGCAAGTTCGATAATCTCTACGGCTGTCGCGAGTCCCTCGTCGACGGCATCAAGCGCGCCACCGACGTGATGATCGCCGGGAAGGTTGCGCTTGTCTGCGGCTACGGCGATGTAGGAAAAGGCTCGGCGCAGGCGCTGTCCGCGCTGTCCGCGCAGGTGTGGATCGCCGAGATCGACCCGATTTGCGCGCTGCAGGCCGCGATGGAAGGCTTCCGCGTCGTGACCATGGATTACGCCGCCGACAAGGCCGACATCTTCGTGACCGCGACCGGCAACATCGATGTGATCACCCACGATCACATGAAACGCATGAAGAACAATGCCATCGTCTGCAACATCGGTCACTTCGACAACGAGATCGACGTGGCTTCTCTGCGGCGCTACACGTGGGAGAACATCAAACCCCAGGTCGACCACATCATTTTTCCCGACGGCAAGCGCATCATCCTCCTGGCCGAGGGAAGATTAGTAAATCTGGGTTGCGCGACCGGGCATCCGAGCTATGTGATGTCGAGCTCGTTCACCAATCAGGTGATGGCGCAAATCGAGCTGTGGACCGATGCGCGCGAGCACGCCGGAAAATATCCGATCGGCGTCTACGTGCTGCCCAAGCATCTCGATGAAAAGGTCGCGCGGCTGCAGCTCACCAAGCTCGGCGCGATGTTGACTTCGCTCACCGACAAGCAGGCGCGCTACATCGGCGTGGATGCGCGCGGTCCGTACAAACCGGAGACGTATCGGTACTAGCGAGGTCGCGGCGGCGGCATGAAGCGTCGCTGACACGACGCTCATGCCGCCACGCCGGATTAGACCGTCACCTGCGGCAACGGTCAATCCGGCTGAATGTGTGGGGTCGTCGCGGCGGAGCTCTCACGTCTCAATGGACGTGACTCGCGTGATGCGGCAATCACGATGCGATGGCAATCGCAAAGTTGCTGAAAGGGGCGGAAAATGCGGCTTCTTCTGGTCTGGCTCATCAACGCGGTGGCGCTGCTCGCGCTTCCCTACCTGATGTCGTCGATCCGGGTCGACTCTTTCGGGACCGCGCTCGTTGCCGCGCTGGTGCTCGGCCTCATCAACACTTTCATCCGGCCGCTGCTCATCCTCCTCACGCTGCCCGCGACCCTGCTCACGCTCGGGCTTTTTATTTTCGTGATCAACGGGCTTCTTTTTTGGCTCGTCGGATCTTTCGTGGAAGGCTTTCGTGTCGCCGGTTTCTGGTCCGCGGTACTCGGCGCGATCGTCTACAGCATCATTTCCTGGGCCTTGTCGGGGCTGCTCCTTCCGGACAAGAAATAGCGCATGAGCGGCAGCGAAGACAGAATTTTCAGCTTTGAATTCTTCCCGCCGGCAACCCCGGAAGGAGCGGCAAAGCTCAAGGCCACGCGCGAGCAGCTCGCCCAACTTCGTCCGAAATTTTTTTCAGTGACGTTCGGAGCGGGCGGCTCGACACGCGATCGGACTTTGTCGGCGGTGCTGGAAATTCAGTCGTCCGGGCAGCGCGCCGCGCCGCACATCTCGTGCATCGGGTCAACCCGAGAAAGCATACGCCAGACGCTGGCGAAGTATCGAGAGCATGGCATCGAGCATCTGGTCGCGTTGCGCGGCGACCTGCCGTCGGGCACCGCGGACGTCGGCGAGTTCCGATTCGCCAACGAGCTCGTCGAATTCATCCGCGAAGCCACCGGCGAAGCTTTCCATATCGACGTCGCGTGCTATCCGGAATATCACCCGCAGGCGAAGAGCCCCGCGGACGATCTGGCCAGCTTCAAGCGCAAGATCGACGCGGGCGCCGATTCGGCGATCACCCAGTATTTTTTCAATGCGCAGAGCTACTACCATTTCGTCGAAAGTGCGGCGGCGCTCGGGATCGACGTTCCGATCGTGCCCGGCGTGATGCCGATCGCGAGCTTTTCCAAGCTTGCGCGCTTCTCCGATGCCTGTGGCGCGGAGATTCCGCGGTGGATCCGCAAAAAGCTGGAAAGCTTCGGCGACGATACCGAGTCCATCCGCGCCTTCGGGCTCGATGTCGTCACCGACCTTTGCGCCGACCTGCTAAGCTACGGAGCCCCGGGTCTGCATTTCTACACGCTCAACCAGGCGGGTCTTACCGCGACGATCTGGCGACGTCTCGGCCTGTCGTAAGTATTTCGCCCCGCGGCGAGCCGCGTGTGCGGCTCGCCGCAATCAACGGGCGCGCGTAAAGGAAACCAGCTCGGTCGTTGTATTCTCGGTCCGCACCGTCGCCGCGTCGGGTCCCGCGCGAAGCTCGACATATTCCGCGTCGTGATCTTCACGGACGATTGCTTTGACTTCGGGTGCGTAACGCACCTGATCGCGCCGCGTCGTGCGGCTGCGCCAGAATTCCTCGTCGTCGAGCTGGACGATTCGATAGATCGCAACGGCGTCGAAGCTCCCCGCGGGCACGGTGACCGGCGAGCGTCCCTGCACCTGGCCGAAGACGAGAATTTCATCACTGACCTGCAAGTCAGCCCGGAGCGTTTCAACGCTTTGCCGCCAGGACTTGCCCGCTGCAAGAGGAAAATCGAGGAGCTTGAGCGAAGGCGAGTACGTGCGGCTTGGACCATATCCCAGCGCGCCGGCGCGCAGGCCGCCTCTCGCGTCGACCTCCTCAACCCGCTCGCTGCGGCCGTCGCCGTCGGTATAGACGAGCCGAAGCGACGCGACACCGGCGTTTACAGCGAACACGTCGACATCCAGCCGTGATTGCGCGCCTCGACGCAAGTTGTCGGTGACGCGGTATTGCCAGCGATCGCCCACCGCGAGAGTCGGGGCGTCGACGCTTCCGACCAGCGGTGCGATCGCTGCGCAGCCAGCGACAAGAAGCGCAGCCGCGACCCCCAAGGACCGCAACGAGGATATCGAGATTTGAGCCGACATGAGACTCTCCCGGGTGAGCCGACAGCGCCGCGGTTTGCGAGCTCGCGCGCCACCGTCAATTGTCGCGCACGCCGACATTGAGCCCGAGGACGCATACGAGGCGTACGACCTTGGTAAGCGTCACCGGTTCCTTGAACCACCCGATGCCGATGGAGAGTTCCTTAGCCATCGGTGATCGCGCCACGGCTCGCGGTCGAGACTAGCCTCGAGTATTTCGCCAGCACGCCGCGGGTATAGCGCGGTGGCGGCGCCTTCCATTCCCGCGCGCGGCGTGTAAGCTCGTCGTCGGAGACGTTGAGCTGAATCAGCTTGCGATGCGCATCGATGGTGATCGAGTCGCCTTCATGCACCAGCGCGATCGTTCCGCCCACGAAAGCCTCGGGTGCGACATGGCCCACGACCATGCCCCACGTTCCTCCGGAAAAGCGGCCATCGGTGACGAGCCCCACGCTCTCACCCAAGCCCTGCCCTATGAGCGCCGAGGTAGGTGCGAGCATCTCGCGCATGCCCGGGCCGCCCTTCGGACCCTCGAAACGGATAACCATCACATCCCCGGCCCGGATCCTTTTCGCCATGATCGCGTCGAGCGCGTCGGGCTCGGAATCGAAAACGCGGGCGGGACCGGTGATCGATGTCTTTTTCAGGCCGGTAATCTTAGCGACGCAGCCTTCCGGCGCGAGGTTTCCCCTGAGAATCGCCAGGTGGCCCTGCGCGTACATTGGCGCATTCCAGGGACGGATGACCTCCTGATCGGCACGCGGAGTGTCGGCGACGTTCGCTAGCTCGTCGCCGAGTGTTCGGCCGGTGATCGTCATGCAATCGCCGTGCAGCAGACCGTTGGCGAGAAGCATCTTCAGCACCTGCGGCACGCCCCCCGCGGCATGGAAGTCGACGGCGACGAAGCGGCCCGACGGCTTGAGGTCGCAGAGGACCGGGACGCGGACGCGGATCCGCTCGAAGTCATCGATCGCCCATTCGACTTGCGCCGCAGCGGCGATCGCGAGGTAGTGCAGGACGGCGTTGGTCGAGCCGCCCGTCGCCATGACCAGGGAGATCGCATTCTCGATCGATCGGCGGGTGATGATGTCGCGCGGCTTCAGGTCCCGCTTGACTGCATTGGCGAGCACGCGAGCCGATTCCGCGGCCGAATCGACTTTTTCGGGATCGGGCGAGGCCATCTGCGAACTGCCGAGCAGGCTCATACCGAGCGCTTCGAACGATGACGACATCGTGTTCGCGGTGTACTGACCGCCACAGGCGCCGACTGTCGGGCAAGCGTTTTTTTCGATGCCCTCGAAATCTTCCTTCGACATCTTGCCGGCGGCAAACGCACCGACGGCTTCGAACGGGCTCACGATCGTGAGCTTCTCACCTTTCCAGAAGCCGGGTTTGATCGTGCCTGCGTAGACGAAAATCCCGGGGACGTTCATTCGTGCCATCGCCATGACGCTGCCGGGCATGTTCTTGTCGCAGCCTCCGACGCAGAGGACGCCGTCCATGCACTGGCCCATGACCGCAACTTCGATCGCATCGGCGATGACCTCGCGCGAGACCAGCGAATACTTCATTCCCTCGGTGCCCATGCCGATGCCGTCGGTGACCGTGGGAAAGCCGAACACCTGCGGTTTCGCGCCGGATTCCGCGAGTGCCGCGATGGCGCGATCGACCAGTGGCTGGATCCCCGCGTTGCACGGATTCATCGTGCTGTGGCCATTGGCGACGCCGATGATGGGCTTGTCGAAATCGCCGTCGCCGAATCCTACGGCGCGCAACATGGCCCGATTGGGTGATCGGGCCACGCCCTCTGTGATGATGCGACTGCGTCGGTTGGCGGGCATCGGGTATTCCCTGCGTATAATCCGAAAGTTCAAATATTAGCAAAGCAGGCGGCACCGCTGCCGCCGCTTCTGCTCCGATGGTCGTCCATCCGCAATTCGATCCCGTCGCGTTTCAGCTCGGCCCCATCGCGGTGCGGTGGTACGGCTTGATGTATCTCATCGGATTCGTCTTGTTCGTGGCTCTCGGAAAATATCGCGCCCGACAGAATCTCCTCACGGGATGGCATCCGCGCGACGTCGACGACATGCTCTTTTACGGTGTGTTCGGCGTGATCCTGGGTGGCCGATTGGGTTATGTGCTTTTCTACAAACCCGGCTACTACCTCGCGCATCCGCTGGAAGTCCTCGCTCTCTGGCAGGGCGGAATGAGCTTTCACGGCGGCTTCCTCGGCGTGCTGATTGCGCTGTGGTTGTTCGCACGCAGGCGGCACAAGCGATGGCTCGAAGTCACCGATTTTGTCGCCCCGCTCATCCCGCTCGGGCTTGCGGCGGGTCGCTTGGGCAACTTCATCAACGGCGAGTTGTGGGGCCGGGTGACCGACGCATCGGCGTGGGCCGTCCTTTTTCCCCAGGCGATGGCCGAGGACCGCTCATGGATGGCGATGCACGCTCAGGAGGCGCTTGCACGCGGGCTGACGGCGATTTACGAGCGCACCGGCATGGTGCCGCGGCATCCGTCGCAGCTCTACGAGTCCGCGCTCGAGGGCATCGTGCTGTTCCTGTTGCTGTGGTTCTTCGCGCGGCGAAGGCGCCCGGTCGGCGCCGTGTCGGGGCTGTTCCTCGTCGGCTACGGTTGCTTTCGCTTCGTGGTCGAATACGCGCGCGAGCCCGACAGCTTCCTCGGCATACTTGCGCTGGGATTTTCGATGGGACAGTGGCTTTCGCTGCCGATGATCGTCGTCGGCGTCGCTCTGATGCTATGGGCGTACTGGCGCTCCGGCAGGACGCAGCCGACAATCTACGGCAGCTAGGGTCCTGACGGCCTAGTCGATTCGCCGGTATTCGCCGTCGAGCGAATCGCCGTTGCCGACGCCATACGCGGCGCCGAAACCGGCCGGAGCGAAACGCGCGCCGACGTTGATCGGCAGCAGCAGGAGAACGAGCGCGATCACATCGGAAATGATCCCGGGCAGTATCAGCAAGACGGCAGCCAGCACCTTGCGCCCGCTATCGAGAAGGCCGCGCATCAGAGGTTGATCGCCTCGCAGCGCTGCAAGTGTTCGCGCCCGGAAACCGATGCGCTCGTGACGAAGCAGCAGCACGCCGGCGGCAGCCGATGCGATAAGCCACGCCAGAGTCGGAATTCCCGTCCAGCGCGCGAAGCGCACCGTTGCCAGAACGTCGAGCACTGGGAAAGCAAGTACAATCAACATGACCACAAAACGCATGGGAGCTCCTTGCCGCGCACCACAACCCGGCGAGCATTGCTGGTGCTGACGACGCTGCCGGAACGGGGAGCCGCCGAGGCGCTTGCGCGCGAGCTGCTGGCTTCCCGCCTCGCCGCGTGCGTCCACGTCGGTGCGATGTTGCAGTCACTTTATCACTGGCGCGGGCAAATCGAAACGGCGGCGGAAATCCCGCTTGCGATAAAGACCACTGCGCGGCTCTATCCACGCCTGGAGGCCGCGATCCGGGCAAGACATCCCTACGAACTCCCGGAAATCGTCGCTGTCCCGATCACCGATGGATTGCCTGAATACCTCGACTGGATCGCCGCCGAAACGTCGGTCGCCTCGACGTAGCGCGTGTTTGCTCGCGGTGCCGGCCGCGCTCGCGTGGCTTGTAGGCGCGCAGGCACCGGGGCAGGTGAGTCCCTTGCCCCCGGAGAGGGCGTTCCGGTTTACGGCGCGCGCCCTTAGCGCCCAATCGGTCGAGGCGCGCTTCACCATTGCCGAGGGCTATTACCTTTACCGCGACAAGATCCACTTCGCGGTCGAACCGTCTACCGTCAGATTGGCCGTTCCACCGCTGCCGAACGGAAAGATCAAGGTGGACGAGTTCTTCGGCAGGATGGAAACGTATCGCGGCAACCTGGTCGTCAGCCTTCAAATGCTCGATTCCGTTCCGGGCCAGCGCGTCGTCGTGCGTGCGGAGTCGCAGGGCTGCGCCGACATCGGGATCTGCTATCCGCCCAACGTGCAGAGCGTCGCGCTCATCGTGCCGCGCGCCAACGCGCCTGCGGCGTTGCAGGTCGAGCCCGCCAGCAAGGGCTGGCTGGATGATGAAAGTAAGCGCACGCTACCGACATGGCCAAGGCAGGCTGGATCCTGATCGGTATCGTCGGACTCGGTGCGCTGGCAGCCGGAGCCTACGTCGCCACGCGCCCTCAGACTCAGGATGCCTCGACGCTGCTGGCGCTTTCGCTTCCGGATGCAGAGGGGGCCGAGCAGAGCCTGACCCAGTGGAAAGGCAAAGTGCTCGTCGTCAACTTCTGGGCAACATGGTGCGATCCTTGTCGCGAGGAGATGCCCGAGTTCGTCCGAGCGCAAAGTGAATTCGGAGACCGTGGGCTTCAGTTTGTGGGAATCGCGGTGGACCAGCGCGAGAACGTCTTGCAGTTTCAACGTTCGCCCTCCGCCCTGAATTATCCAACGCTCGTAGGCGGTTACGGCGCCATCGAGCTATCGAGGACACTGGGCAACCGCCTCGCCGCACTGCCATTCACCGTCATCATTGATCGGCAGGGCGACGTCGTGCATACTCAGCTCGGCCCCCTCAAGCCTCGACAACTTCGAGCTATTTTGGCGAAGTTGCTGTGATTTGCTGTTAAAGCTCAGCATGGCTGCCAAGATAAACCCCTTGGGGTCGTGGGTCAATCGAACATTGGGGCTTGGCGCAAGCCGGGTCTTCGCCGACCCTTTCCGTAAGAAATATAATCCCCCAACTTCCATCAATATTGCCTAGTTTCCGATAACATTCATCTTATGCTTGGCGGTTGACTCAGATGGCCTCGGGACAAGGATTAAAGAGTCAGCGCTTGCAAATCGACGCCCGGAACGGCCCAGGATGGATCTCCGCAAGCTAAAAACGCTCATCGAGCTGGTGGAAAATTCGGGCATCGCCGAGCTGGAGATCTCGGAAGGCGAGGAGCGGGTGAGAATCACGCGGTCGACGCCGCCCCCGGTGCAACCTGGCGCTCAGATGCTGGGACAGGCCGCGTCGACACTTGCGCCACCGCCTCTTGCCGGTACCCCGACCGCAGCGCCCTCGGAGGGCCACATCATCAAGTCGCCAATGGTCGGGACGTTCTATCGCGCGGCTGCGCCGGGCTCGGGTCCCTTTGTTGAGGTGGGCGATACCGTTGCCGCCGGAGACCCGCTGTGCATCATCGAGGCTATGAAGCTGATGAACGAGATCGAAGCCGATCAGGCGGGCGTGATCAAGGCGATCCTGGTTGAAAACGGCCAGCCTGTCGAATACGGGCAGCCATTGGTCATCATCGGCTGAAAAAACCAGCGCCGAGCAGCGTGCGGCACCGCGTGCAATAGCGAAGCCATGCCGACGAAGTCCGCGGGCCAGCTCTTCGACAAGGTACTGATTGCCAATCGCGGCGAGATCGCGCTGCGCATCCAGCGCGCGTGCCGCGAGCTAGGCATCAAGACCGTGGTGGTGCATTCCGAAGCCGACGCGGACGCCAAATACGTGCGCCTTGCCGACGAATCGGTGTGCATCGGGCCCGCGCCGTCCGCGCAGAGTTATCTCAATATTCCCGCCATCATCAGCGCTGCGGAGGTGACGGACGCACAGGCCATCCACCCTGGTTACGGCTTCCTGTCGGAAAACGCGGACTTCGCCGAAAAGGTCGAAAAAAGCGGGTTTGTCTTTATAGGCCCGCGCCCGGACACCATCCGTCTGATGGGGGACAAGGTCAGCGCCAAGGTCGCCATGACCAAGGCGGGCCTGGCTTGCGTGCCCGGGACAGAGGGCGTACTGCCGGAAGACGCCAAGGAAATCATCAAGGGCGCAAGAGCGGTGAAATACCCCGTGATCATCAAATCGGCGGGTGGAGGAGGAGGCCGGGGGATGCGCGTCGTTCACACCGAGGCTGCGTTGCTTTCGGCGGTAAGCCTGACGCGCGCAGAGGCCGGCGCGGCGTTCGGAAACTCCGCGGTGTACATGGAGAAGTATCTCGAAAAGCCCCGCCATATCGAGATCCAGGTTCTCGCCGATGAGCACAAGAACGTGGTGTATCTATTCGAGCGCGATTGCTCGATGCAGAGGCGTCACCAGAAGATCATCGAGGAGGCGCCCGCACCGGGGATCCCCTTGCGTGCGCTGACCCGCATCGGCGAGCGCTGCGCAGACGCGTGCCGCAAGATCGGCTACCGGGGCGCTGGAACTTTCGAATTCCTCTACGAGAACGACGAGTTTTTTTTCATCGAAATGAATACGCGTATCCAGGTCGAGCACCCCGTGACCGAGCTCATCACGGGCATCGACATCGTCCAGCAGCAAATACGCGTTGCCGCGGGACAAAGACTCGCGTTTCGTCAGCGCGATGTGGCGCGGCGCGGTCATGCGATCGAATGCCGCATCAACGCGGAGGACCCCGACACGTTCGTGCCGTCGCCGGGGCGTATCACGTCATACCACGCGCCGGGCGGGCCCGGCATACGGGTCGACTCGCACGTCTATCACAACTATTTCGTTCCGCCCAACTACGATTCCATGGTCGGCAAGGTGATTGCCTACGGTGACTCCCGCGAGCAGGCGATCGCGCGTATGCGCATCGCCTTATCCGAGATGGTCGTCGAAGGAATCAAGACCAATATTGCCCTTCATCAGGAATTGCTACTCGACGAGGCCTTTCTTCGAGGCGGGGCGTCGATCCATTATCTCGAGCAACGGATGGCCAAGCGAAAATAAAACGGCGCAGGCGCTGATGGCTTATATCGCCGTGCGTTTTCAAGCGACCGCCGAGGACGCCGAGCGCTGGGCGGATGCGCTGCTCGAGTGCGGCGCCTTGTCGGTGGATGCGGCGGACCCGCACGCCGGGACAGCGCTCGAAACCGCGCGTTATGGCGAGCGGGATGACCGGGTGCGTCTTTGGCCGGTCAGCCGGCTGTCGGCGTTGTTCTCTGAGTCGACCGACGTCGAAAGCGTCCTGATTCGAGCGGGCGATCTGCTCGGTGTGGGAACGCCCGCGCATTCGGTCGAGGCGATCGCAGATGCCGATTGGGTGCGGCAGACGCAGGCTCAGTTTCGGCCTCTCCGCGTCGGCCGGATGTTCTGGATCGTGCCGTCATGGTGCGAGCCGGTCGACCCGCGCGCCATCAACCTGCGGCTCGATCCCGGCCTCGCTTTCGGCACCGGCGATCATCCCACGACGCGGCTTTGCCTGAAGTGGCTGACCACTCATCTGCACCGCGGGGACTCGCTTCTCGACTACGGTTGCGGCTCGGGAATTCTTGCGATCGCAGCGGCCAAGCTCGGAGCGATCGACGTCGTCGGGGTCGATATCGACCCGCAGTCGGTTGAGGCAAGCCGTGCCAACGCCGAGCGCAACGAAGTCCTTGTTCGTTTCGAGGATCCAGGCGCGCTGCANNNAGTCCTTGTTCGTTTCGAGGATCCAGGCGCGCTGCAGACCGGCGCGTTCAACGTCGTCGTCGCCAACATCCTCGCCAACCCCCTGAAGCTGCTTGCGCCGTTGCTCGCCTCGCGTGTACGCATGGGCGGCAGCATCGTGTTGTCGGGCATCCTCGAGGCGCAAGCCGCGGGCGTGTCGGACGCCTATGCGCAGTGGTTTAGAATCGACGTGTGGAACAAAGAGGACGGCTGGGTTGCGCTCGCGGGCACGCGACGCGATAAAGGAACCTGATGCCTGCTGAAGAAAAATATACTCGCTGCCCGGGCTGCAAGACGATTTTCCGCGTCACGCCGCAACAGCTCGCATTGCGTGCCGGGCAGGTGCGTTGCGGCCATTGTCAAACGGTGTTCGACGGCGTCGCCTCGCTCGTTTCGTTGGCGCCTCAGCCGCGAAAGCCTCGCGAGGAAGCCGAATACGATGAAATTGCGCTCGGTCCTCCGACGGTCACGCTGAGAAGCGCGCAGGCTCTTCAGCCCGCGCCGGCGCCCGAAGGCCCCGGTGAC
>WNGK01011488.1_pt1 | contig 16577 bp, 15 predicted proteins | sample 5400601 | NCBI WGS metagenome assembly WNGK01 (sample SAMN13153376, study PRJNA577476) | soil metagenome | isolation source: 60 cm soil or saprolite under Garry oak tree replicate 1 | place: USA:California | collected 2016-06-15
GAACTGCGCGCCGTAAGTGTTGAAGCCGCCGGCGATGTGCTCGTACAGCGGGAACGCAAGCGACAGCACCTCGATGAGCACGCCTGCGAGCAGCGCGCCGGGCAGCACTTCGCGCAGCGTGTACGTCCGATTCGGCACCAGCCGGTACAGGAGCACGAGCAGACCGACCATCGCGGTCGCGCCGATGACAAAGCTCAGAAGCCACGCCGCCGGCAGCACACCCGCCAGCGCGTTCGCGCCCACCGTCACGCCGACCGCGACGACCAGCACGATCATCATCACGAACGCCATCAGCTTCTGCCGCACGGTATCGCGCTGCGGGATGCCGAAGATCTGGGCGAAAGCGAACTCCATGGTCGCGAAGATGCCGCTGCCCGACCAGATCAGGCCGCCGATCGAGATGATGCCGAGCAGCCCGGCCGAATCCTTCACGCCATGCAGCGCGCGGATGAGCTCGGGCTGCGCCGTGCTCGGAAACGTGGCGATGATCAGCAGCTGAAACCTCGCCTCGGCCGCCGGGTCGCGGATGCTGAGGCCGATGATGGCGAGGATCCCCAGCATCAGCGGGAACATCGCCAGGAGCGTGTTGAAAGCAAGCGCCGACGCGTAATTCCCGGCCTGGCTGGCGCCGAAGGCCTGCAGCACCCTGACCGGGAGCGATTCCCGGACTCTCTGGATCAAGCCTCCGATTTTTTGCCGGTCCCTGGTGCCGGTCGCGCGATCCGCAAGGCCACGGCGCTCGCGACCGAGGTCGCGATCATCGGTGCCACCTTGCGGGCGACCGACTCCCACGCGTGCTCTCTGTCCTCGGCCGTGGAGATCACCACGCGGACCGGCCGCCGCTTGAGCTTCTCCCGCACCGAGTCGGGCAGCTCGCCGAGCGCGTCGGGCATCATCCCGCGGAGCTGTTCGGCCATCGCGGGCTTTCGAACCGCGCGGTAGATCAGGAACGCGGCGCCCGCGACCAGCACGCCGGTGACCAGGCCGATGGCGGCCATGCTTCCGTAGCGCCTGGCGCCCTTCATCGCGCGCCGCTCGAGGATCGCAAGGTTCCGATCGACGTGGTCCCGCGTTGCGCTTATCTCGCGGTCGATCTCATCCGCTTTAGCGCCCATTCCTTCGTCTCCTTGAGGCTGTTGATGGTCTTCTGCGGCAGCGTGACGTTCATCCGCGTGCGTCCATACAGCGCGAGCGCTGCCGCAATGAGGACGTAGGCGACAGCCCACACCACCGCCGCTTCCCAGTGCCAGGGCACCAGCACCACGACGATGACCGGTACCGCGACGAGCAGCGCCAGCAGCGCGAGGATGCCCGCGGCCGCGAAGCAGGCGACCGCGATGGCGTTGGTGATGGCGAGCTCTTTCAGCTCCTGCTTGGCCAGCGCGACCTCCAGGCTCACCAGGCGGTTCAGGTCCTGAACGACCTCCGCCGCAAGGTCGCCCGACCTGATTGCTCCGTTCGACTTCCTGGGCTCTGCTTTCGTGGCCATTTCTGCAGCTATGAAAGGAACGCCTGGCGGCTCAGATCTTCCTGCGGATGCGCACCTCTGGCGCAAGTTCGGCCGGCAATTGCGTGGGCTCACGCGAAACGAAGCAGAACTCCGGCGGCGGACCCAGCACCATCATCCGCCGCCACAACGCCACGCCCACTTGAGCTGTGAACGGCGCGGTCATCGCGTACAGGTCGCCGTAAGCCATGCCCGGCGGCTTCGCGAAGGCGGCCTCGTGCAGCGCCTCCAGGTCACCCTCGCCCTGGGCCAGGCTCAGCAGCTTGCCGCTGCCCCAAGCCGCCATGCGCGCCGCGGCGTCGTGCGAGGCCGCACGGGCGCCGCTGACCGCGGCTTCGTTCAGAACGTCGAGAGCCGCCGAATTCTCGACGAGGTACCAGTCGCTGTATCCGTCGTCGAACCGATACGTGGTCGAGGCCACAAACCCCGCCGGCCTGTCGCGCGCCAGCTCGGCGTGGAATCGCCGCAGGGCGTCCTCATAGGCTTGCACGTCCTCACCTGATGCCGGCCGGTGCGAGAAGACGTACGCGAGCAACTTATTTCTCCTTGGGTCCCTTGCCCGACTCGACGTACGCCTTGAGCCGTTTCATGTTGTCGCGGATGCCCTCCGCGTACTGGCGCGACAGCAAACCGCCCGCGAAACGCAGCAGGCCTGTGAGCTCGAAGTCCATCTCGTACACGACGTGCGTGCCATCCTTGCGTTCTGCGTAGGTGTATGACCAGTCGCCCTTGAGTGGGCCCTTGATGAACCTGCCGGAACAGTGCTTCGGCTTGGTGAAGACGTCCTGCTGGACCTCGAGCGTCTCCTTGATTCCGCCCGGCAGATCGAGGTGATAGCGATAGCGCGTGCCGGCTCGCGGCGCTCCAGCATCGAGCTTCTCGACCTTCTCGAGGTTCGTCGTCCATCGCGGCGCGTGGACCACGTCTTCCTGCACGACCGCCCACACGCGCTCCGCCGGGGCTTTGATGATCACGCTCTCGCGGATCTTGCTCATGCTGGGATGAGCAAAGCCTAATGCGGCGCGCCGAGGGCGGTCCCGACCCGGCCGCCGCACGCGCCGGCAGCGCGCGGATGCTCGGCGCGCTTCGGCACCGGAACTACCGCCTGTTCCTGACCGGGCAGATCATCTCGACGATCGGCACCTGGATGCAGAGCGTGGCCATGCCGTGGCTCGCGCTGCAGCTGACGCACAGCGGACTCCTCGTGGGCCTCGTGCTTGCCGTGCAGTTCACTCCGGTGTTGCTGGGCAGCCAGTTCGGCGGGATCGTCGCGGACCGCTACCGCAAACGCGCCGTGCTGCTGACCACGCAGGCGGCGTTCACGATTCCGTCGTTCGCCCTGTTCCTGCTGAGCTCGAGCGGCCACGCGATGTACTGGGAGGTGCTCATCGCCGCGGCTGCGACCGGCACCATCAACGCTTTCGACGTGCCGGCCCGCCAGTCCTTCTTGATCGAGATGGTGGGTAAGCAGGACCTGATGAACGCGATCGCGCTCAACTCTTCGGTGTTCAACGGCGCCGCCGTCGTGGGACCGTCGGTGGCGGGCGTGATCATCGGCGCGGCAGGCGTGCCTGTTTGCTTTCTGGCGAACTCGGTGAGCTACCTCGCAGCTGTGGCGGCGCTGCTGCTGATGCGCAACCTGCCCGCCGTCGTCCGCGAGCAGCACGACCAGCGGTGGCGGCAGCGACTCGCGGAGGGAGCCGCGTACGTGGTGCGCGAGCCGATCGTCGGCCTGCTGCTGATCGACGTGGCGGTCTTCTCGCTGTTTGCGATGAACCGTCTCACTCTCATCCCCCTGTTCGCAGACCAGGTGCTCCACGCCGGCGCGTCCGGGTTCGGGTTCCTGATGGCGTCGATGGGACTCGGCGCACTGGTGGGAGCCTTGACCCTTGCGTTCTTCCCTGGACTCGGCTCGGACCCGGCGCGCCAGTTCTGGCTCGGGCTTCTCTGGGTCGCCGCCCTGCTCGTCTTCTCGTTTTCGCGCGTCTTTCTTATGTCCACGGCGGCGTTGTTCGTGGCGGGCTACTGCCAGATATCGTTCGTCGCCACCGCCAACAGCCGCATCCAGACGCTCACGCCCGACCGGCTGCGCGGCCGCGTGATGGGGCTGTACGCGCAGGCGCTCATCGGGGTCGGGCCGCTCGGTGCGATGCAGGCCGGCGCGCTGGCCACGCTGCTGGGCGCGCCGTGGGCGATGGCGATTGGAGCGACTGTCGCCGGCGCGGTGGTCGTGGCGACACGACTGCTCAGGCCGACGGTCTTTCAGCGACAGGCTCTACCCGAACCTGACCTCTAGAACAGCGGCGACGATCAGCCCGGGCACGAGCCAGCGCAGCGCGCGCACGTAGTCCGCACCCGCGGCGAGCACGCGTGCGGTCCAGCCGCCGGACGCCTCCATGTGTATTACCGCCGCGCCGATGTGGATGGCGAGCCCGCCGGCGATGATCGCCACCGGGATCTCGACCAGGCCGTTGGGAATGATGCCTGTCAGCGCGATCGACCACGAAGATTGCGACGCGGCGAAACCCAGGAGAAATCCCGGCAGGAACGTGAGCAGGAAACCGCTCAGGCCGGCGGTGATGAGAGCGAGCGGCGCCACCAGCAGGATGGCCAGCAGGTTGTGGCTGACGATTGAGAGCGCCTGGTCGAGCTGCGTTCCGTCACCGGCCGCGGCGATGAGCGTGGACAGCGCCGGCTTGACGACCGGTGCGGGGATCGCGCCGGTGATGCCCGCAACGTAACCCGCGACCGCTCCGGCCGGAAGCCCGAAGGCGGCGACGAGCAGCGCGGTGCGGCGCCACCACAGGAGCCGCAGGATGCCTGGCCTGCGCTGGAAGCTCGCGCGCAGCGCGTTGGCAGCTCGCTGCATCGGCCTGCGCAGCCCTGCATCGCGCGCGAGCAGCGCCTCGCGCGAGAAGCCGTTGAGGCCCATGCGCAGGAGGATCGCGGCCAGCACGGTCATCAGGCCCGCGAATCCCCACAAGAACTCTGTCCGTCCGAGCAGGATGAGCGCCGCCTCCACCTGCAGGGCCACGGACATGGGCAGGATGATGAAAGAGGCCATCACGTTGGCCGCCCGCATCGTGCGCGCATTGAGGCTGATGATCACCGCGCCCGCGACCATGGCCGCGACCTGGCAGATGGTCGAGAGGCCGAGCGCGATCAGCACGTCGAGCGGGAAGTAGCCGAGACCGGGAAAGACGGCGAGGCAGTAGACGGCCAGCCCGCCGTAGCAGAGCGCAAGCGAGATCGCCAGGACCGCCGCGACCTTGCCCGCGTAGATCTCGGCCTCCTTCAGCGGCGTGGAGATGAGCACCTCGAGCGTCGTGCGTTCGCGCTCGCCTACGAACGACTCGAGCGCCAGCACGAGCGAGAAGCTCGCGGGGATGAAGACGACGAAGAACGCTCCCACGACCGAGAGCCGGTTGACCACCGCGGTGCCGCCACCGTACAGCGCCAGGCCCCTGACGCCGATCGCGCTCGCGACCGGGATCGCGATGGTCAACCCGACCATGGCGAGGATGAGGCGGAGCTCGCTGACCGCGTCGCGCAGGTCGCGAGCGGCTACCAGCCCGGCCTTACGCCGATCGAGATCCAGCCAGCTCATGTTGGTGGTTGCCCGAGTAGCTGGAAATGACCGCGAGGTAGATGTCCTGCAGAGTCGGCAGCTCGCGCATCTCGCTCCGCACCTGCAGCCCAGACCGAACGCGCAGGGACGACATGTCCCCGATGGCGAGCGCGCGGCCGGCGGACATGATGCCGATCGCAGCATCGCCATCGTCCGATGCGCCGAGGTGCTCGGCCTCGTCCATGTTGTGCGTGCAGATCACGAGCGCGCAGCCGTGTGCCTGCAGGTCTTTGAGATAGGCCCACGCGCGCCGCGCGCTGTCGGGGTCCAGAGCCGAGGTCGGCTCGTCCGCCAGCACCAGGCGCGGGCGGTGCAGGGTGGCCCGGATCAGCGCGACCTTCTGCCGCATGCCCTTCGAGAAGGTGCCGAGCCAGCGGTCGCCGGCGTCGTTGAGCTCGAACAGGTCCAGCAGCTCGTCGATACGGCGCTTTCGCACGTCCGGATCCATCCCGTAGATGGCGCCGAAGTAGTCGAGGTACGCGCGCGCGGACATCCGCTCGTAAAGGCCGGGCAGCTCCGGCATGAGGCCCACACGCGCGCGCACGGCCGCGGGATCAGATGCTGCGTCGATGCCATCCACCCGCACCGTGCCGGCGCTCGGCGCGAGCACGCCGGCCATGCAGCGCAGGGCGGTGGTCTTGCCGGCGCCGTTGCGACCTAGAAGAACGAGGCACGAACGCTCGCCGACGTTAACGGTCAGGTCGGTCAGCGCGAGCACCTCGCCATAACGCTTGGCGAGCGAGCGGACTTCCAGCATGGGGGCCTACCAGTGTGAGGCCGGGCTATCCCTTGGGAGTCGGAAAACGGGGCTCGATGCTGGGGCCATAGCTACGGTACGAACGCCTGCCGGTGTAGAAGACCATGGCGAGCACCGCGGCAAATCCGAGGACACCGGCGAGCAGCACCCCATTCGACGACTGCCCGAAGCCGCTGACGGCCAGCCCGGCGATCGCGGCTCCCACCGATGCCACGATCACGCCGAGCATCCCCGGCAGCGTGATGAAGCCGTGAAATACGGTGCCCAGCAGAGGGGCGCTCGCCGGGGCCAGCCCGAGCGTCTTCAGGTTGCCGGCAACGTCGTCGTGCTGGCTGGTGATGAAGTACGGCTCCAGCTCCGGATGCAGCTCGAGGTACGCGTGGCGCAGGCGGTTCATGCCAAGGACCCACCTGTAGTCGTCGAGGTTAAGCATCTGGAGTCGCCGGATGGTGGCGACGCCGACGAAGAACACAACCGCGAGCATGAAGATTGCGACTGCTATGAACGTCGTGCTGAAGTGGTCCACCTGCGCGATGAGCGCGAGAGCGATCACCGAGCCAGACAGCACGCCGAGGAACATGCTCACCCGTCCGAGCGACTCCTGGTAGGTGAGCGCCCGCGCGGCGATCAGGCTCCAGTGCTCGGTCGAGAGGATCTGAATCTTTTCCGACACGCCGGGGTCGCGGGGCGGCAGCTCAGTCACGCGGCAGATACCTCGGCAGGTCGCTGAGAGACGCGAAGCCCTTCGCCGCCATGAACGCGGCGATGCCGTCGTGCACCTCGGCGATCGCGTTGGGGTTCACGAACGTGGCGGTGCCGACCTGCACCGCGCGGCACCCCGCGACCAGGAACTCGAGCGCGTCCTCAGCCCGCATGATGCCGCCGACGCCGATCACCGGGATGTCAACGGCGCGAGCCGCTTGGTGGGCCAGGTGCACGGCCAGGGGCCGGATCGCAGGCCCTGACAGGCCGCCGGTGCGGAAGCTCAGGCGCGGCTGGTAGGCGTTCAGGTCCATCGACATGCCAACGAACGTGTTGACCGCCGACAGCGCGTCTGCGCCCGCGGCTTCCACAGCCCGCGCGATGACGCCGATGTCGGACACCATCGGCGTGAGCTTGACCCATACCGGCAGCTTCGTGCGACTCCGCACCGCCTCGGTCACCGCCGCCGCCGCGCGCGGGTCGTTGCCGAAGTACATGCCGCCCTGCTCGACGTTGGGACACGAGATGTTGATCTCGAATCCGGCGACGCCGGGCACTCCGTCGAGCCGCGACGCCAGCTCTCCGTACTCAGCGGCGGACTCGCCGTTGATGTTGACCAGCACCGGGAAGTCCCAGGCCGCCCACTTCGGCGCGTAGTCGCGGATCAGCGCGTCGACGCCCGGGCCCTGCAGTCCGATCGCGTTGAGCATCCCCGAGGGCGTCTCGGCGATGCGGGGTGGCGCAGTGCCGGCGCGCGGTTTGAGGAAGATGCCCTTGGAGACCATCGCGCCGAGAGCGCGCCGCTCGAGCAGCGGAACCTCGGTGCCGTAGCCAAACGTCCCCGACGCGGCGAGCACAGGTCCGCGGAGCTCGAGGCCTCCGACTTCCACCGACAGGTCGGCCGTCACGCGCTCACCGCGTACGACAGGTGGGATGGCAGCGCCTGCCAGTCGACGTCCGAGGCCACGTAGACAGGGCCTTCGGTGCACGCACGGTCGTACTCGCCGCGCGTCAGCGGCACTGCGCACCCGAGGCATACTCCGGTACCGCATCCCATGTACGTCTCGACGGCCACCTGCGCTTGCGGCCATCGCTGCGAGACCGCGGCAAGCATGCGGTTCGGCCCGCATGCCAGCACCAGATCGGCGTCGGGCGCGGCGGCAATGACCGTTCCGGCGAATCCGGCGCTGCCGTCGTCGGTGGCGAGGATGACGTCATCGCCGTCCGTCTCGGAGCAGAGCTCATCGGCAGTGCGGGCACCGTGCACCCATGTCACATGTAGGCCCGCCGCTCGCGCGTCGCGCGCCGCGAGCGGCATCGGCGCCACGCCCAGCCCGCCGCTGACGAGGGTCACCGACTTCGCGGAACGCGACACATCGAAGCCGCTTCCGAGCGGGCCAAGGCAGCTCGCGACGTCGCCCTGACGCATCGCGAGCATCTGTGCCGTCCCGACGCCGACCGCCTTGAGGACCACTTCGATGCGATCGCCCTCGGCGCGATACACGGAGAACGGCCGTCGGAGAAGCGATCCAAGCCGCAGCCCGATGTTCACGAACTGCCCCGCTTTGACCGAGGCTGCGATCTCAGGAGCCGCGAAGCCGAGCACCCACATGTCCCGAGCCACCTGGCGGCGCTCGACCATCGGCGCGTCAGTCAGGAACAAGCGCCGTGCCTCGCCACTCTTCGATCGTCCGCACGTCCATCTCCGGCGCCGCCTCCGCCGCCGACTCCAGCAACGCGGCGGCCGTGTCCAGCGATGTCAGGCAGGGGATGCGGCGCTCGACGGCCGCCCGCCTGATCTCGAAGCCGTCCTTGATGACCGGGCCGCCGTCATCGCTCGGATCCTCATAGATGTTCGACATCGTGTTGAGCACGAGGTCGACCTCGCCGCCGGTGATGACGTCGAGCACGGTCGGGCCCTCCTCGCCGATCTTCGCCACCACGCGCGGCGAGAAGCCCGCGCGCTGGAGAGCCTTCGCGGTGCCCTCGGTGGCCACGAGCCGGCAGCCCATCTGCACCAGCCGCGAGACGATCGGGAACATCTCCGGCTTGTCAGCGTCTGCGATGGTGAGCAGCACCGCACCGCCGCGCGGCACGTGCACGCCCGAAGCAGCGAAGGCCTTGCGCAGAGCGCCCACCAGGGTCTGGTCGATGCCGATCGCCTCGCCCGTCGACTTCATCTCGGGGCCCAGGTACGAGTCGACGGCCGCCAGCTTGTTCATCGAGAACACCGGTGCTTTGACCGCCACCAGGTCGCGCGGCGGAATCAGCCCGGTCTCGTAACCGAGGCTCGCCAGGGTCTCGCCCAGCATCACACGCGTCGCCAGCCTGACCATCGGCACGCCGGTGACCTTGGACAGGAAAGGCACCGTGCGCGACGAGCGCGGGTTGACCTCGAGCACGTAGACCTTGCCGCGATGCACGACGTACTGCACGTTGACCAGGCCTCGCAGGCGGAGGTGCCTCGCAGGCGGAGGTGCCGCGCGATCTTCACGGTGTAGCTCACGACGTGCTCCAGCTCGCGCGGCTCCAGTCCTGGCGCCGGATACACGGCGTACGAATCGCCTGAATGCACGCCGGCGCGCTCGACGTGCTGCATCACGCCGGGGATGACGACAGTGTCGCCGTCGCTGATCGCGTCGACCTCGACTTCGACGCCGAGCAGGTACTTGTCCACCAGCACGGTGCCGCGCGGCATCGCGCCGATGGCCCACGTCATGTAGCGCTGCAGCTCGCGCCGGTTGCGCACGATCTCCATCGCTCGCCCGCCGAGCACATAGGAAGGACGCACGAGAACGGGATAGCCGATGCGATCGGCGATGGCGACGGCGCCGTCGATGGTGGTGGTGGTGCCGCCGATGGGCTGCGGGATGCCGATGTCCTTCAGCGCCTCGGCGAACGCCCGCCGGTCCTCCGCGAGGTCGATCGCCTCGACGCTCGAGCCGAGGATGTCGATGCCTTTCTCGGACAGCGGCTGCGCCAGGTTGATGGCGGTCTGGCCACCGAACTGCACCAGCGCCCCGGTGACGCGCTCGGCGGCCGCGACATGAAATGTCGCATCCAGGTCGAGTGGTTCGAAGTAGAGGCGGTCAGACGTGTCGAAGTCGGTCGACACCGTTTCGGGATTGGAGTTGATCAGCACGGCTCGCACGCCCGCCTCGCGCAGCGACCAGGCCGCGTGCACCGAGCAGTAGTCGAACTCGATGCCCTGGCCGATGCGGATCGGACCCGAGCCGACGACCAGCGCGGTGCGCCCCGTCACGGGCTCGGCCTCGCTCTCCTCCTCCCAGCAGGAGTAGTAGTAAGGCGTCGCGGCCTCGAACTCGGCCGCGCATGTGTCGACCAGCTTGTAGGTCGGATGGCCCGCCGGCACCGTCTCGCCGCGCAGGGCCGCGATCTGTGCGTCGGCGAAGCCCGCGCGGCGCAGCGACCGCACGTCGCCTTCCTCTTCGAGGTGGACGATGTGCGCGAGCCGGTCGATGAACCACCTGTCGATCCCGCTGCGCTCGGCCAGCGTCTGCGGCCCGGCACCGCCGCGCAGCGCGGCCAGGACCGCGAACAGGCGCCGGTCGTTCGGCTGGTCGATGAGGTCGCGCCTCCGGAGGTCGTCGCCGGCCGGCGGCTTCTGCTCGAGCGAGCGCATCGCCTTCACCACCGCGGCCTCGAAGGTGCGCTCGATCGCCATCACCTCGCCCGTGGAGGCCATCTGCGTGCCGAGCCGGCGGTCGCCGGCAGGGAACTTGTCGAACGGCCAGCGCGGGATCTTGACCACGCAGTAGTCGAGCGCAGGCTCGAAGGCAGCAAGCGTGCGGCCGGTGATCTCGTTGGGGATCTCGTCGAGCCGGCGCCCCACCGCGACCTTGGCGGCCACGCGCGCGATCGGATAGCCGGTCGCTTTCGACGCCAGCGCCGACGACCTGCTGACGCGCGGGTTGACCTCGATCACGTAGTAGGTCGAGCTGTTGGGGTCCAGAGCGAACTGCACGTTGCATCCGCCTTCGAGCTCGAGCGCGCGGATGATGCGGATCGCGGCCGACCGCAGCATCTGGTGGTCACGATCCGACAGCGTCTGCGCCGGCGCGACCACTATCGAGTCGCCCGTGTGCACGCCCATCGGGTCGAGGTTTTCCATGTTGCAGACCGTGATGCACGTGTCGGCCGCGTCGCGCATCACCTCGTACTCGATCTCCTTCCAGCCCCACAGCGACCGCTCGATGAGCACCTGCCGGATGGGCGAAGCCGCGAGACCGCGCTCGGCGATGGCGTGCAGCTCCGAACGCGTCGTCACGAATCCGCCGCCGGTGCCGCCAAGTGTGTACGCGGGCCGGATCACGAGCGGCAGCCCGACCTCAGAGGCGAACTGCTCGGCCTCCTCGACTGACTCGCACACGCGTGAGATCGGAACCGGCTCTCCGATCTCGATGAGCATCCGCTTGAAGGCCTCGCGGTCCTCTGCCTTGCGGATGGTGTCGATGCTGGCGCCGAGCATGCGCACGTGATACCTGTCGAGCACCCCCGCCGCCGCGAGCTCGGTCGCGAGGTTGAGCCCCGTCTGCCCTCCCAGTGTCGGCAGCAGCGCGTCTGGCCGCTCGCGCGCGATCACGCGCTCTACCGCGTCGACGGTGAGCGGCTCGAGGTACACGCGGTCGGCAACGCCCTCGTCCGTCATGATCGTGGCGGGGTTGGAGTTGACGAGGACGGTCTCGATTCCTTCCTCGCGCAGCGCCTTGCATGCCTGCGTGCCCGCGTAGTCGAACTCCGCGGCCTGCCCGATGACGATCGGGCCGGAACCGAGGATCAGGACCTTGCGCGGCCGCTCGGCCTCTGAGCTTTTCGCCGGTTGCACCGACGCCGGCTTGCGCTCACGCGTCATCTTGATGAAGCGGTCGTAGAGGTACTGGTTGTCCTGCGGGCCCGGGCATCCCTCGGGGTGGTACTGCACGCTGAACACGGGCAGCGTGCGGTGGCCGAGACCTTCCACCGATCCGTCGTTGAGGTTGCGCTGCGAGACGAAGAAGTCGCCCTCGGGCAGCGAGTCCGCGTCGACCTGGAACTCGTGGTTCTGGCTGGTGATGCTCACGCGGCCCGACTCGAGGTCCTTGACCGGGTGGTTGGCGCCGTGGTGGCCGAACTTCAGGCGTGAGGTCGTTCCGCCGGCCGCGCGGCCGAGGATCTGGTGGCCGAGGCAGATGCCCATCAGCGGGACCCTGCCGAGCGCCTCCCTGGCCAGCTGCACGGGCCCGTCGAGCACCGCCGGGTCGCCGGGGCCGTTCGACAGCACCAGCCCGTCGACCTTCGCCGCCTCGACGTCGGCCCATGTGGCGGTGTGCGGAAGCACCACCACGCGGCAGCCCCGCTCGCGCAGCGAACGAAGGATGTTGGTCTTGACGCCGTAGTCGACGACCGCGATCGACAGCCCGCCGCCGTTCTCGCCTGACGGAGGGCGCAGCTCACGCGGCAGGGCCTCAAGCCACTCCTCGGATTTGGTCCTCGACGTCTCCGCCACCAGGTCCTGCTCGGAGAGCGGCGTCACCTTGCGCGCTGCTGTCGCCAGCTCCTCCAGCCGCGCCGCGCCAGGCCCGCGCGACTCGTGCGACAGCACCGCGCGCAGCGCGCCATGCGTGCGGAGGTGGCGCGTGAGCGCACGCGTGTCGATGTCGGTGATGCCCGGCACGCCCCATCGCTTCAGGTACTCGTCGAGCGACGCCTCGCTCGAGTGATGGCTCGGCTGTGGACAGGCCCAGCGCGTGATGAACGCTCGCGCCCAGGGCCGCGACGATTCGGCGTCCGCGTCGCGCACGCCGTAGTTGCCCTGCAGGGGATACGTCATGCAGATCATCTGGCCCGCGTAGGACGGGTCCGTGAGGACCTCCTGGTAGCCGGTCATGGCCGTGTTGAAAACGACCTCGCCCTGGCCGAGCGCGCCGGCGCCCAGCGCGAGACCGACGAACGACCGTCCGTCTTCCAGAACCAGGGCTGCGTACTTTTTAGCCGGCAACGATCACCGCCTGGTCGAGACCGTCCTCCTCGGCCACCAGCACCTCGATGCGCTCGGAGTCCGAGGTAGGCACGTTCTTGCCCACGTAGTCGGGGCGGATCGGCAGCTCGCGATGGCCGCGGTCGACGAGCACCGCCAGCTGGATCGCCCGCGGCCGGCCGAAATCAAGCAGCGCGTCCATCGCCGCGCGCGCCGTGCGTCCGCGGTGGATCACGTCGTCTACGAGCACGACCACCTTGCCATCGACGTCGGGCACGTCCGACTTGAATCGATGCGCGGGCTCGCGTAGATGGCGGTCGTCGCGGTGCTCGCTGGTATCGATCGCGCCAACCACAAGGGGATGCCCCTCCAGCTCTTCCAGCTGCGCGGCCAGCCGCCGCGCCAGGTGATCGCCCCGCGAGTACACGCCCACCAGCACCACCTCGCCCGCGCCGTGGTTGCGCTCCACGATCTCGTGCGCGATGCGCGACAGGGAGCGCCGGATCTGCTCGGCGTCCATCACGGTCGCCTTCAGCCGTCGTTCGGTGACGCTCATGCCAGGACCCGGTCCAGCAGCGCCATGCGGATGTACATGCCATTGCGGGCCTGCCGGAAGTAGGCGGCGCGCGGGTCGGAGTCGATCTCGGTCGAGATCTCGTCGACGCGCGGCAGCGGGTGCATGACGATCGCCGAATCCCGCAGCAGCGACATCGCGCGCGCGTCGATCCGGTAGATGCCCTTCACGGCGAGGTAAGCGGCCTCGTCGGGGAAGCGCTCCTTCTGGATGCGCGTCTGATAGACCACGTCGACCTGCGGCAGCACCGCATCAAGGTCCTGCGTCTCGGCCCATCGGACGCGGTGCTCGTCGAGGTGCTCCTTGATGTCCTGACGCATCGCGACCTGCGGCGGCGCGACGAAGGAGAGGTGGATGTCGTGGAACTTGCTGAGGAGGTACGTGAGCGACCGAACGGTGCGTCCGTTGGCGAGGTCGCCGACCATGGCGATCCGAAGGCCGTCGATGTGGCCGATCTCGTCGCGGATCGTGTACAGGTCGAGCAGCGCCTGCGTCGGGTGCTGGCCCGGTCCGTCCCCCGCGTTGATCACCGGCACGCTGCTCACCGCGGCCGCGCGCCTGGCGGCGCCCTCCTCGTAGTGACGCAGGACGATGACATCCGAGTAGCCGCTGACGATGCGGATCGTGTCCTCGATGGTCTCGCCCTTGGCCGCCGACGAGAACTCGCGCGCGTTGTCGGTGCCCATCGTGCGGCCGCCGAGCCGCAGCATCGCGGCCTCGAACGACAGTCGCGTGCGCGTCGATGGCTCGTAGAACAGCGCGGCCATCAGCTGACCCTTCAGCCGGCCGGCGTAACGATGCGGCTGGCTCTTCATGTCGTCCGCGAGCACGAAGAGCTCCTCGAGCAGCGCGCGCGAGAACTGCTGGCTCTCGATGATGTGACGCAGTCGCGAACCGACCGCCATCGGTTGCCTCCTTCCCGGCATCACCGTGCCGGACTTAAAGGTGGGCGGGGCTTTTTACCCCACGAACTCTTCGAGTTCGCGGGGACCCCTCTAGTGGCGGAAGTTTATCAGCTACCGTAATTCGCAGACATGCCGGCGCCCGGAGCCAACGTGACGGTGACCATCGAGGTGGGCTACTGCCCTTTCTGCCGGCGCACTCGCAACCTGCGTCGCGAGGAGCGCCACCTTGGCGGTCTGGTGCGGACCACCATCGAATGCGAGAGTTGCCACCGCGCGCTGTCGAGCACGATCGGCCCACCCGCGCCACCGCCATCGCCCGTCGAGCCAGAGCGGCAGCCCGAGCCCGAGCCCGAGCCCGAGCCTGCGCCCAAGCCCGCCACCCGGCGCCGGGCCGCGGCCACCGCCAAAGGACCAAAAACGCGCGCCAAGACCTCCACCAGGAAGAAGGCCGGGGCGTAGGATCGCGCCTGGAGCCGTTTTCCAGTCGTGGCGACCCTGCACGAATCGGACCTGCGCAGCCTCGATCGCGCCCGCATGTACACGATCTTCAAGCCACTCGACCCGGAGGAGCAGCTGCCGCGCGAGCAGGTGCTGGCGGCGAAGAGGTTCCGAAGCGTCGGCCGGTGGGAGCTGGCGGGCGCCATCTGGCTGCCCTTGCTGGTCGCCATCATGGTCCTCGGCGAGTGGGCCAACGCGCCGGCTTCAATGGCGCTTGGCGCGGTCGCACTGACGTTTCTCGCCCTGCTGGTGTTCGCGCTGCTCGGCGATCGCCGCCTGCGCTTGAAATAGCGCTGTCCTCGCGGGCGTAATAATTCCAGTCATGACTGAAGCCGTCATCGTCGCGCTGGGCCGCTCCCCGATCGGTCGGGCTCGCAAGGGATCGCTTGTTGACGTGCGGCCCGACGACCTGGCCGCCTACGTCGTCAACAAGGTGCTCGAGAAGGTACCCGAGCTGGACCACAGCCAGATCGAAGACCTCATCTGCGGCTGCGGCCTGCCCGGTGGCGAGCAAGGCCACAACATCGGCCGCGTCGTGTCCATCCTGTCTCGCCTCGACGTGCCCGGCGTCACTGTGAACCGCTACTGCTCCTCGTCATTGATGACCACACGCATGGCGGCGCACTCCATCGAGGCCGGCGAGGGCGACGTGTTCCTTTCGGTCGGCGTCGAGTGCGTGTCGCGCTACGGAAGCGGATACCCCGACGCGCCCGACACGTACAACCAGAAGCTCGTCCCTGGCAACACCGAGGAGTACCCCGACATCTACATCGCGATGGGTCAGACCGCGGAGAACGTTGCCCGGCGCGAGAAGATCAGCCGCGAGGAGCAGGATCGATACGCGGTCAAGAGCCAGGGCGCAGCGGTAGCGGCGCGCGACAACGGATTCTTCGATCGCGAGATCATCGCTGTGCCTCTGCCCAACGGCGAGATGTTCACCAAGGACGACGGCCCGCGGCCGGGCACGACGATGGAGGGGCTCGCGGCGCTGAAGCCTGTGTTTCGCGAGGACGGCACGGTGACCGCCGGGAACGCGTGCCCGCTCAACGACGGCGCGGCCGCCGTGGTCGTGATGTCCCAGCGCAAGGCCAAGGAGCTCGGCATCAAGCCGCTGGCCCGCGTGGTCTCGACCGGCCTGTCGGCGCTCGAGCCCGAGTTCATGGGCCTGGGCCCGATCGACGCGTCGAGGCAGGCGCTCAAGCGCGCCAAGATGACCATCGACGACATCGACATCGTCGAGATCAACGAGGCTTTCGCCGCGCAGGTCATCCCGTCCGCGCGAGGCCTGGGTGTAGACCCTTACAGCGAGAAGCTCAACCCGCATGGCGGCGCCATCGCGCTCGGCCATCCCTTCGGCATGACCGGCGCGCGCATCCTTTGCACGCTGCTCAACGGACTTCGCGAGAAAGACAAAACGTTCGGGTTGGTAACGATGTGCGTCGGCGGCGGCCAGGGGATGGCCATGATCGTGGAGCGGCTCAACTAGCCAAGGAACGACCTAGGGCGGCACCGCCTGCAGCACGCCATCGCCCGCTTTGATCAGCCGCCACTTACCTTCGTGAAGCAGCCGGTGATGCCGCCTGCACATCAGAACCAAGTTGAACAGCTTGGTCGGACCGCCCTCCGCCCAATGCTGGATGTGATGCGCGTCCGTCCACGCCGGCGGCATGTCGCATCCCGGGAATCTGCAGTGCTTGTCTCGCGCGGCCAGCGCTCGCCGCATCGCGCCCGGCACCACCCGAGACGTTGCATAGGGCTCGCCATCGACCACGGGCGTCACCGCGCAGTCGCAGGCGATGCGGCGCGCCGTCTCGGCCGAGATCGGAGTCTGCGACCACTCCATCTCCGCCGCCGGCGCGCCCGGCTCCTTGGCCAGCGTGGTCATCTCGACGTTGACCGTGACATGCGGCTTCTGCCCGCCTGTCTCGGGGAGCGTGCCGCTGTCCAGCTGCCTTCGCGCCAGGTCGATCATCGTGTCCGCCCGCCTTTGCGCCGGAGACCTCTCGTAGCCATCCGCCGGAGGCCTGAG
>WNGK01003666.1_pt1 | contig 16576 bp, 19 predicted proteins | sample 5400601 | NCBI WGS metagenome assembly WNGK01 (sample SAMN13153376, study PRJNA577476) | soil metagenome | isolation source: 60 cm soil or saprolite under Garry oak tree replicate 1 | place: USA:California | collected 2016-06-15
TTTACGCTCATGGATGTCCTCTCAGCGATGCCTTGGATGCCCCTAGGTATAGCAGGACTTGTAGCGGGATTAGCGGCCGCTGTGATAATATGGTTCACTCGAAGAACCAGAGGAGCGGTCCCACCGAGCTCAGCGCCTATCCTGACGCCAGCAGCCCCTCCAGCAACACCTTCCTAGAAACTTCTCTTCTTTTTCTTTCCTTAGGGGAACTCATAGCGGATGCCAAGGCCTCCGAAAAGACGTGTCTGACGGGGCCTCTTGAGATCGTCACCTCGATTGAGGCGTGCGACTAGTCCGTTTCCAGGTCGTCCTTGAGTCTGCGCTTGGCTCGTTTCTCCGGGTTTCCATAGCCTCCTCCCCCAGCAGTCTTGATCTCGACGACATCACCCTTCTTGAGAACAATCGTTGTTTTCACAGGCAATCTTGTCTTCACCATCTTGCCCTTATTTCTCCTGTAAAGAGCGACTTCAGTGTTAGCTCCCGGTCCGCCACCGAAGCGACCTTGCGGCTTGTTCTTTCCTCGATCGGCGAGGACGGTGAAGGTAATGTTGTTGGTCTGCGCCTGGTAGGAGCGGATAATTCCCGCGCCCCCGCGGTATTCTCCAGGTCCGGAGCTGTCGGGTCGAAGCTCATACTGTGTAATCAGCAACGGGTAGGATCGTTCTATCTCCTCTATAGGCGTGTTCATGGTGTTGGTCATGTTTGCTTGTATGCCGTCGATGCCGTCCCGGTCGTGCTGCGCGCCTAGACCTACCCCTATTGTCTCATAGAAGGCCCAGCTTCTTCCCTTCCATGTCCCTCCAATCATGACGTTGTTCATGGAGCCACCCGAGTCTGCAGGGACCCTGTCCGGGACGGCTTTGGAGAATGCACGGTATAGTAGATCCGCGTTTCGCTGGCTTGTCTCTACATTGCCGCCCGCGACGGGATGTGGATAGGTCGGGTTGAGGACAGACCCTTCAGGTGCATGGACCTGTATTGGTGCGAAAGCCCCGTGGTTGGCCGGGACATCATCGCCTGTCAGCGTGCAGGTGACGTAGTACACTCCTGAAAGGGTTACTCCGAAGACCGCATTGAGCGAGTTTGATACTTGCGGAGCTGTTCCGGTATAATCGACCTGTAGACCACGGTTGGAGATCGTGATTGTGACGTGAAGTCGAATGTCGTGTCCATCCGGATCTTCCAGATAGTCCTCAGCCTCAAAGGTGCCGAAGGGTATCTTGGAGAGCCTAAGCCGAGAGAGTGACTCGGTCTTCTCTAACGAGTCTCTTGATGATTGTTGGAATGTTTTGAGACCATGCTTCTTCACTATTTCTAGGACCCTGCGATCGCCCGTTATGTTGGCGGCTGTCTGGGCTTTGAGGTCGCCCCTCCTCTCGTTCGGCGTGCGAGACTTTGAACACAGAGCATCAACCGCGCTGACCACGAATCGGTTTTTCCTGATCAAATATTGCGGGTCGAGGACGACACCTTCTTCGAAGAGCGTCTTGGCATCTATGGAAATACTTCCCGGGACCTTGCCTCCAACATCTGAGTGGTGGGCCTTGTTCGCGGCATACCCCACGAGTTTGTTGGATAGGAAGATTGGCCGGATGACCGTTACGTCATTCAGATGTGTCCCCGCGATGTAGGGGTTGTTGACCATTATCATAGAGGAAGGTTCCAATTCGATGCCTTCCTTCTCGCAGTAATCGAGGGTCCGTGCTACCCCCCAAGGGAGTGAGCCTAGGTGTACTGGTATGTGCTCCGCCTGTGCTAGCAGTCTTCGTTCATCGTCGAAGATTGCTGCGGAGTGGTCCATTCTTTCGCGGATGTTGGGACTGTAGGATGCGTTGCGGAGGGCGATGCCCATTTCTTCGCTGGCGTAGACTAGCGAGTTTCTGATGATCTCTGTCGTCGTCGGGTCTACGCGCATACAGCTGTAATGCTCCTACGACCAGATGGGTTCTTTGGTTATTCAGCTTGTTCGCACTATCGCTGAAGCAGAAAAAGAAAGAAAAGAGGTTGTGGGAGGTCTAGGCGATCTGCTTTATCCGTGGAACCTCGAAGAAGGGCGCGATCGTCGCCTTTACGGCCACCTGTGCTTCTGGGGTAAGGTCTTCGAAGCCTTTTCCACAGTGAGGACAGTCTTCGAACTCTCCACGGTTTGCTTTCTTGACGAACCATTCTCCACAGTGCCAACACTTCACAACTGGAGTGACACACATTTCTCCTACCTCACCTCCTTGTTGGACTCTCTTGCTAATTCGAGTCTCCCTCCGAGTGCTGATTTAAGGGCAACGATGCCCGCCGCCCCTCCAAGCGTAGCAATTGTCCGCTCCGCAAACATTAGAGGCGTAATGACCAACCAAACCGGTCCCGTGAGGTTCAGGATGCTTATGCTAAGAATGTTCAACGTAACCTGTTCGGTCATCGCAACGAAGAAGGTCAACAGTCCAATCCGCGGGTTTCGAGTCAACCGAAAGGCTGCTGGCAATGAGAAGATCACGAGGAAGTAAGGAATGAGCCAGAGAAGTGTCGCGCCTCTTGAGAATATGAGATAGTACGCCGCACCTGTCAGGACGTAGGCCCAAGCTACTATCGGTCCAAGGCGATAGTGGAAGGCCAAGCTACCGGCTCCAACCGCGATAAGGGGGATGAGAAGTCCTGGTAGCCCGAAGACTTGGAAGAAACTAGGTTGCCCGATTGCCATTGCCAAACTGCCAACGAACACCGTGGCGAGAGCGGGAACAGGTCTCAATAGCGCAGCTATGATTGGGAGCATAACGATTTCGAGCGTGATGAAGCCGGGTCCGCCGATGAAGGGGGTTAATGGAACGAAAGTTGTGACCACATAGCTGGCTGCTAGGCCCGCAGCAAGGGTTAGCTCCGCGGTCCTTGGGATCCATTGCTTTGCGATTGTCTGTCTCTTCATTCTGCCTCCCGACTCCGGGGTTTCTCATGGCGCAACGGGTGGGAGGCCCCACTCACGCGCCTCTCGTCGCCGACGAGCTGAGTCGATTTAAGGATTGTTCGAATGGTACATGCAGGCTAGAAAGAACTGGGAGGTCGAGGCTTAGAGGTTCGCCCCGCATTCAGAGCAGGTTGTGTTTGATGGGTTGTTGGCGCGGCCGCAATACTGGCAGTATATTGTCTGAGTGATGGTTTCTAATGTTCTCACGGATGGTTCGGGTATCCAACCCAGACTCATCAGAACGTTGCCCGAGTTCGGGTCCAGGATCTCGATATGGAGATTATTCACAGGCTGCCATTCTCTTTCCCTAGCGTTATTGCGAGGCGTTTGGAGCACACGTAGGAACGATGAGAGGTTCTTGCCTCGGAAGGCTTGTCGGGAGATCTGAGTGAGAATACTTCCTCGCTTTGCTCTTACAAGTCTGAAGTTTGTCAGATAGAATCGTGTGCCGCCCTGTTTGATCCCCTGGTATTCCAGTGGCAATCCTACTACGATGATGAAAAGGACTCCGATCGCCACCGCAACGAAGCCGCTTCCCAGGACGCCTATAAGAGCAAAGAGTGCTCCGAAGAGAATGACAGCGATTCCTGGACCCCAGCCTCGGGACCCATACTGAGTCTGGGTGGTCCAGATTATCTCTTCATGAGCCTGCAGCCATTGAGGGGGTGTTGACGGTGGATTAGCTTGGATTCATCATCGCCTGATCTTTGTCCGGATCATTCGAGGCCCGATTCGGCATCGATAGTCGAAGATCTCGCACATATCCGTTCAGTTACGTCGGTCGACGGACATCGAGTACGCCTTCTGCTTGGTATCAAATTTTGATGGCTCTTGATCTTAGGAGAGAGCCGATCACTCCGTCACTGGATATTTGATAGGTCAATCTCATCATATTGGTCGATCTTCCAGGTCCAGCTCTTGCCGATCATCGTCGTCGAGTCATACTCTTCAACGATGCAAGGACCCTTCCCGTGGACCCCTGGTAATAGTTGCTCTCGCTTGTAGACTGGAATCCTCCGCCAGTTTCCCGAGACCGACACTCTCCTAGTTGAGGCGTGGGCTGGTGGTCTCGACGATTGGGGTTTCTTCCTGGTGAGTCGAGCCTTGGGTGTCGGGATGATTGCTCGGATTCGCGCGTTTACTGCTTCCACGGGGTCGTTTGAGGAGTATCCGTAGAGTTTCTTATGTTCTCGGCCGAAAAGCCTGGCCAGATTGGAGTCTTTCCTGTATGGGACTGTTATTTCGTAAGCTTGGCCTTGGTATCTTAGGTCAACCAGCTCCTTTGTATCGCACTCCGTGAATCCTTCCTGTTTCAACGACTCCATCGCAAGGTTTCTGACTTGGGTGAAGTAGGATTCGATGCTTACAGTCGCTGGTTTGAGGATAGGCATCATGAAGGTTCTGGACAATTCTGCTGTCAGCAGACCAAATGCAGAGAATAAGCCTGGGTGTAGGGGTACAATTATTCTCTTGATGCCGAGTTCCTCTGCCAGCTCACAGGCATGCAATGGTCCTGAGCCCCCGAATGCTATGAGCAGGAATTCCCGTGGGTCTAGCCCTCGTTCAATGGTGACCAGTCTGAGCGCTTTGCTCATGTTGTCGTTCGCGATTCTGATAATGTTCTCGGCAGTCCTCTCGACAGATGCGCCTAGTCTGCGGCTCAGCAGTCCAACTGCGTTGACTGCCAGCTCATGGCGGAGTTTGAGATACCCTCCGAGAAGTTGTGAGGGGCTGATTCTTCCTGCGACTATGTTTGCATCCGTAATAGTCGGTTGCTTTCCACCCTTGCCGTATGCCGCCGGTCCAGGGTGTGAACCAGCACTTTCAGGTCCTACGGTTAGGCTTCCCGTCGGGTCGAGCCGGGCTATCGTTCCGCCTCCAGCGCTCACTTCTGCCAGATCGATGAACGGCTGTCGAACAGGATACCCGCTGCCCCTGATTGATCGTCCGTGATAGGTTCGTGCTGCAGCTTCAAACTCGTAGGCCAGTTGAGGTTCGCCATTCACAATTGTGCCGGCCTTCGCTGTTGTCCCTCCCATGTCGAACGTGATTACCTTCTCAGCCCGCAGAAGTGTGGCCACTGTCTTGGAGGCTAGGACGCCCGCCGCGGGTCCGGACTCTATCATTGAGACAGGATGCTTCGAAGCGTGCGTTATCGTACTCGTAGTCCCGTCAGAGTTCATGACATGGATGGGACATGAGAATCCAATTCGACGCACATTCTCTTCCAGGCTTGCCAAATAGCGCGCGACTGGCTTGCTTAGTGTGGAGTTGACCACCGTGGTGCTTGTTCTCTCGTATTCTCTGTAGGCTGGATCGATCTCGCTAGAGATGTCCACGTGTCCTTTGAAGCCAGCTTCTGTTAGAATCTCCCGCACTCTTTGCTCCTGCGTTGGATTGAGGTGGGAGTTTAGAAAGGAAACGACGACTGCGTCAAATTTCGAACCTACTATCTGTCGAGCAATCTTTGAAACGCCATTTTCATCAAGTGGTTCAATCTCAGATCCATCTGCCGATAATCTTCCACGAATTGCAAATCGATCCCTTCTCTCGACCAATGATGCTGGTCGTTGTGTGTTCAGGTTGTAGAGTTCTGGTCTCCTCTGCCTCCCGATCTCGAGTACATCCCGGAACCCGTGATTGGTGATCAGCGCCGTCTTGGCTAGTCCGCTGTGGGTTAGCAGCGAATTCGTTCCAACCGTGGTAGCATGCGTTATCAGGGAAACTTTGCCTGCTGAGTTTCGATACTTGCTCAGGGCTTCGACTACTGCTCTCTCAGGCTCCTTGGATGTGGAGGTCTTGACAATCTCGACCCTCTGGGGTGTTGTTTCATCATATACGACGATATCCGTGAAAGTTCCTCCAATGTCTACGCCCACGTAGAGCAATGATTCTCGGTTATCCAGTCCGTGGCTGGCACTGAAAACAGTTTATCTTCCCCGAGAAAGCCGTGTCAGCCGAGATTCGAATGGTGCTTAGAGAACTACTGATGCCGCAAGAGAAGATCTTCTTCCAGCTGCTAGAGAAGGAATCAAAGAACGTGCTCGCAGGCGCCCAGGCACTGAGCGACCTTATCCAGAACTTTGACAGATTATCTGAAATGCGGAGCAAGATAAAGGATATCGAACATGAAGGGGACGACATCGTTCATTCGATCTATGAACACCTCATCAAAACTTTCATCACCCCTATAGATCGGGAGGATATCGCCAAACTGGCGTCGCTCTACGATGATGTCCTGGATTATATCGAAGCAGTCGCGAATCGGCTTTACTTGTACGAGATCCGGTCTCCAACCGAGCCGATGAGGAGATTCACAGAGATTGGAGTGAAATGCGTGGAGGAGATAGACTTCGCCTTTGGGAGTATCAATAGGATCAAGGCGCCTGAGGTTGAGAAGAGGATCATTGAAGTGGAGAGGCTGGAGAACGATGCGGATGTTGTGCTCAACGAGGCTGTAGCAGGACTATTCAAGACGAGCGACGCGATTTCTATCATCAAGTTGAAAGAGATCTATGAGCTGATGGAGACGATCACGGACAAGTGCGAGGATGTTGTTCAGGTGATCCGCGACATAATTGTCGAGTATTCTTAGACTGAGACATACCCGATGTCGTCGGTAATAGTTCCCTTCGAGATAGTTGTACTGGTCGTTCTCGTGGCCCTGTGTTTCGATTTCATGAATGGCTTCCATGACGCCGCCAATTCGATAGCGACCGTCGTCTCGACTCGGGTCCTCTCACCGCGGACCGCAGTTCTGTGGGCTGCCTTCTTCAATTTTGTCGCAGCCTTCATCTTCGGCGTAAATGTTGCTTCAACCATTGGAAAAGGAACGATAGACCCGAGTATCGTTACAGCCTGGCTTCTCTTGGCAACTCTTCTGGGCGCAATTTCTTGGGACATCATAACCTGGTGGTTTGGTCTGCCTACAAGCTCTTCGCACGCGCTAGTAGGCGGTCTTATCGGGGCCGGGGTCGTGAAGGGAGGATGGGGCGTAGTTCAGACGGCTGGAGTGAACAAGATACTCCTCTTCATCGTGCTCTCGCCGCTAATCGGCTTGCTTGCTGCGATAGGCCTCATACTCGTAACGACTCGAATTGCAGCCCATTTTCCTCGCTCCACTGCAGATCATAGTTTCCGGCGTCTACAACTTGTCTCAGCCGCAATGTACAGTCTGGGACATGGGACGAACGACGCGCAGAAGACAATGGGAATCATAACGGCGCTTCTGTTCGCCCAGGGTCTACTAGGCTCAACCTTCTACGTCCCGTATTACGTGATAATAATGGCAGGAGTAGCCATGGGCTTGGGCACATGGTTTGGGGGCTGGAGGATTGTTCGGACTATGGGTATGAGAATAACGAAGCTTCATCCGTTTGGCGGGTTCAGTGCTGAAACGGCGGCAGCCTCAACCCTGTTCGCTACAGCATCTCTCGGGATTCCAGTGAGTACGACTCACACCATTGCCGGTGCGATAATTGGGGTCGGCGCCACGCGTCGATTGTCGGCTGTAAGGTGGGGAGTGGCGAGAAGAATAGTCTACGCATGGGTCCTGACTATACCCGCGGCGGCCGCGATTGCCGCAGTCCTATACTGGGTCCTGGCTCTTGCCGGACTAAGATAGGCATAATTGTCTACTGACCCTGGACCATTTCGGTCCTCAGCCCATAGTCCAGGCCGCGATTCTCCCTGAGTAGGACATCCCCATTCCTCTTTATACTAGCACCGAGGCCGCTAATCCCGGTCGCTCTGATGAAGGTAGGCATCATAGGCAGCGGCGACGTTGGCAAAACACTAGGACGAGGATTTGCAGCCCATGGTCACAGTGTGAAACTCGGATCCAGGACTCCTGATAGCGAGAAATTGAAGGAGTGGCGGAAGGAGGCTCATGGAGACGCTTCCACCGGAACCTTCGCCGAAGCCGCATCCTACGGCGATGTAATTGTATTTGCACCACTCGGCTCCGCTGTCGACGATGTTATCGGCCTGGCAGGTGCCAAGAGCTTTTCAGGCAAGATAGTTATCGACACTACGAATGCGCTTGATTTTTCAAAAGGAATGCCTCCAGGACTCTTCACAGGCCTAAATGATTCTCTCGGTGAGAAGATTCAGAGGCAGCTTCCACATGCAAAAGTTGTAAAATGCTTCAACACGGTCCCGAATTCTCGAATGGTAAACCCTGGCGACAAGAGCGTGGAAATGCTGATCTGCGGAAATGATCCCGAGGCAAAACGCGAAGTTGTCGAGATTCTCAAACAATTCGGCTGGGCTGGCGCCATCGACATCGGGGGAATCAAAGAAGCCAAATGGTTGGAAGCCTTCGTCCCACTCTGGGTCAGAACAGCGGCCTCGCTCAACTCTTGGAATGCAATGTTCAAAGTGCTTCACTAGCAAGTCAGACAATGGGGTCTGACTAGTCCAAGATTGGAAGCTCGGGACGGCATCTATGCCGCTATTTGCTCTGGTTCTGAGAGTTCAACTTCTTGATCTCTCCCTTTCCAGAGAACCATGTGACAGACCCTGCATTCCACTCGTCCACTCTGGTGACCACCCACGTGGATGATCTGTTCCGCGATTCCACATTTGTGGCACGTAAGCCGGACATTCTGTGCGGTGATCCTTACTTCGTCTTCCTCAGACGTTTCTCGCTCAAGGCTCCTATGACGAGCCTTTCTCCCAGGGCACCGATATCCTTTCAGTTTACAAAGGACCACATCCGGACACATGTGCATAGGCACGCAGTTGAGAGCTCTAGCTGAGCTTTACTCGAAGAACAGACGGACTGTAACTAGTCAGGTTGAGCGTTCGATCCTGAATTTCGCCGACTAGTACGCCATGTTTCGCGTTGGTGAACTCCTTGACCTTCTTCCACTCTCCGTCGGCCTTGAACTTTTCCCAAGCATGCTGCATCGTTTTCTGGTCCGGCCAAGCTAGCAGGTAGACGAACTCTGTCCGGTCTCCCATCTTAGTCTCCCATGTACCGAGGATGTCGAAGCCATAGGACTTCATGATTCGTGACGCGTGGTCGCGGAATCGATCGTGAAACGCTTGCTTGTTCTGTTCGAAAATCTCATAGATCCTAAGCTGATGAATCATTTCCTTTTGTCCACTCTGTCCAGTCCACATCACTCATCAATAAGAAAGATCTACGGAGAATGTAGCCTTTCACAATCGGTCCGTAGAGTTCTTGAGCAGCACCCTTATCCTTGGATGCTTTGAGGCTTCTTCGAAGAGCGCGACGATCTCATCGGGGCCGATGATGAGGGGCATACGTGAAAATTGTTTTCCATGAAATACGCAGAATCGCATCGTCTCAGTACCGTCGTCGAACTTGAGAAGTTGGATTGCGGGCTCCCAGCTATGTTGTTCCATCTGGACCTTGACTGAGGCTTCCTCTATCACTTGGCCCCTTCCCCACTCGAAGCTGAAAGCCCGCGGAATAGTTCGTTTGGTGGCAGCCAGAATCCTCTTTCGCAAGCCAAATCACCCCAGAAGGCCAATTGTACCTGTAAGGTATTTGCCTCTTCGGCAGAGGCAGCTGTGAATGGTAGTCAAGCTTTCGCGTGGCCAGGTGAATTATTGGCGCCTGAATAGACATCGCCTTGCCACGCGTTCGCCCAAAGGTGATTTGTCCAGGGTTGTCTCTGAGATTTGCGGAGTCCAGGCGCAGGTAATGTCTGGCGCTGAAATGGCAATCTGGGCGCGGGTTGAAGACGTTACGGCCCAAGATGTCAGGGATGCCCTGTGGAGAGATCGTCGGCTCGTTAAGACATGGTGTATGCGCGGAACCCTGCATCTACTCGCGGCCTATGATCTTCCGGTCTACGTTGCTGCTCTGAAGACTCGGAGTCTCTACAGGAGCGGGTCTTGGCTGAAGTTCCATAGAATAAGCCTCGAAGAGATTGACAAGATAACATCAGAGGCGCGGAATGCTCTCGACGGTCGTTGTCTGACTAGGGAAGAACTTGTGAATTACATCGTGAAACGAGCAGGCTTGAGGAGGTGGGTCAAGCGTGAAATGTCTTCGGGCTGGGGAAGCTTACTCCATCCTGCCGCATATCGGGGAAATCTCTGCTTTGGACCCAACCAGGGAAAGAATGTCACCTTCGTGAGGCCCGACCAGTGGCTAGGAAAATGGGACGAACCGGGTAGCGAGGAGGCGTTGAGAACACTGCTCTCGCGTTTTGTGGCCGCCTACGGACCCTGCACCAGAGAAGATTTCGGCCACTGGTGGGGCATTCTAGAGCACAATACTCGGAAGATCTTCCAGTCAGTTATTGACGAGCTGGACGAGGTCGAGTTCGAGGGACGCAAAGCCTGGCTTAGAAGGGAGGATGTTGGACAAGTCCAGAACTCCAATCGGACCAAGTCGCTCCGTCTTGTTCCAAGCTTCGACCCTTATGTCATGTTCTACAGTCCCCGAGAACTTCTAGTCGAAAGCAGATTTCGGGCAAGGGTCTTCCGCCAATTGGCCGGTTGGGTCTCGCCAGTGCTTCTCACAGATGGAGTCGCGGCTGGGATCTGGCAATACCGAAGACGATCAGGCGGAATAGACGTGACGGTGGAACCATTCAGATCCCTCAGCCGGAGCGAGCGGCGACTTGTTGAGGAGGAGACTTTGAAGCTGGGAGAATTCCTAGGGACAAAGACCGAAATTTCGTTCGCAAAATAGAAGACCTCAGGACCCAAGAAGGCCGAAAAATCCACCGACTAGGGCACTGTCGCTCCAGTGTCCTAAGGGCTTGCAAATAACTTGCGGTGGAGGCGACCTTCAATCTCGTGGACGGCGTCTTCCATCCCTGGGAAGTTGAATTGGAAACCGGATTCCCGTAGTTTTGCTGGGATGACCCAGCGGCTTTTGAGAATCAGTTCCGCCTCTGTTCGGTGAAGGTACGCGGCGACTTCGAGCATCCGCCGTGTCGCGTGCATACCGAAGGGCATGCCACGTTCGCGCAGGATTATCCTCATCATGTCGCGGTGGGGAAGGGGATTCGGCGAGGCTACATTGACTGGCCCGCTTAGCTCGTCATGGTCGATTAACCATTCGACGGCGCGACAAAAATCGTCTTCATGAATCCAGGAGATGATCTGGTGTCCACCTGCTATCGGGCCTCCGAGTCCCCACCGCGCTAGACTTCGAAGGGTTCGGTAGACACCTCCCTCGTTCGCGGCGAAGACCATCGCTGTCCGCATGGCGACCTTTCGCGTGGCCGGCGTAGGTGCCTCGTTGAGGGTCTGCTCCCAAGCACGAGCTACTTCTATCGAAAAGGCGTCCTTCGCCTCTGGGGTCGCCTCAATTATACCCGTAGCCTCATCCATCGAGCGTTCGAACGTGTGCTTGTAGATGGTGGCGGTGCTGGCGTTCAGCCAGACCGACGGCGGTTCCTTGGAACGGACCACGGCTTCGCCAAGCACACGGGTTGAGTCGACCCGGGACTCTAGAATATCGCGACGGTTGCGCCCGTTGTAACGACAGTTGACCGACCGCCCTGAGAGGTTGATCAGTGCACGTGCTCCATCGAGCTCGCTAGTCCATTCGCCTAAGTTTCGCCCGTCCCAGCGAACCTGGCGTATCCCCCCATTAGCCTCGTGAGGCGACCTTGTGAGAAGGACGACATCGTAGCCATCTGAGGCGAGCCTCTCTTGGAGGAATGTACCGATGAAGCCGCTGCCACCGGCGAGGACGATTCGACCGCTCATACGATGTCCTAGGATTGCGTTCGATATAAGAGACTGGACAGAACATGTCTCTCTTTCCGAATTCTATTTGTTACAGCTATTTCACTTGGACAGGTCCATCATCCTTTTGCTAGTGGCATCATGTCCATCCTACGGGGGAAGCGAGTATGACGGACAAAGCCGGAGAGACTTGCAGCCCCAGACCGAAGAGTGCTCTGCGAAGAGTTCTGGGAATGTTGCGGAGAGGCAGAGTTGTTCGAAGGCGAGCTAGGAATTCTTAGATAGACAAACTTGTCCAACTAAGTTCCCGACTTGTCCCAATGAAACAGCGGGGACTAGGACGTTAATCAAGTGTCGAGAACTTTCCGGTTGGCATTGTTCTTCATCTCATCATAGCCAGCCGTACGAATAAACGGCGCGGATTCCGGCAGTTGGGAACGAATCTTTCCAACAGGTCTTCGTCAAACCATCATTGCCACTTTTCACGTTCGGCGTGACCCTCACTTTCCTCATGAGAAGAACTAGGCTACGATATCGAGAGACATATCGGAAAGCACTCATAGGCATAGTACAGCCTAAAGAGCCACTGTTCATAGTGGTCGATTTCCACCCCCCCGGGCACGCAAGTGGGGCGGCGCATGGTCTCACCCGCAGAACGAGGGTTGATGCTGAACTTCTCGTTCAAAATGGGAGCACGAAGAGCGGTAAACCTCCCCGGGTTATTCGGAGCTGAACATCCTGAATTGGCGGGTTTGAGGGAGAAGCAGGAATAGTTCTTTGGTATTTTGCAAAGGCTTCGCGGTTCAGAGGAGGTGGGCTTTTGTCGCCGACTCGCTCAAACACCTCGACCGAGTTAGAGAAGAATTTTCCGGAAGGACTAATCTCAACCGAGAAAATAATCGTTGCTGTCAGGGTCCAGTGAAACGGCGAGCCAAAGAATTCCACCAGGACTAGATGCTCATTTCAAATGAGTCAACTGTGGGCCATTGTCTGATTCGCGGTAATGTCTGGGTCCAATGGCTGGGTCTATGTGATAGTTTTCTTCTTTCTGCGAGAATAGACGGCAACGCCGACGATAGCCGCAACAATGACGAGCCCTATTAGCCCGTACAATAGGTAAGGCTGTGAAGAGGATCCCGAGGGCAAAGAGTTCACTGTTACAGTGACTGTTTGCGTACGGGAAATGCCTCCGCCTGTCGCCGTAACCGTCACATTGTATGTTCCGGATGTTGATGAACTACAGGATAGCGTGGCGGTGGTTGAGGATGGTAGCGTGATGCTAGTAGGGGTGATCGTGCAGGAGAGGCCCGCGGGAGGGGAGTCAGTGAGACTGATAGTTCCCGTGAAACCATTCAGTCCGGCAAGGCTGATGGTGGAAGTAGCCGAGGACCCGGTGCTCACTGCGGACGGGGAGGATGCTGTCAGAGTGAAGTCGGGAGACGTGCTCGAAGTGACAGTGAAGGCTACCGAGGCGGTGTGGACTAACATGACGCTCGTAGCGCTAACCGTCACAGTGTAGCTTCCTGGGGAGCCTGTGCAGCTGAGGCTGGACGTGGGGTACAGGGGAGGACCTGTGGTCGTGACGGTCAGAGAACAAGAGATCCCTGACGGGGTTGGCGGAACTGAAAATACTACTGTTCCCGAGAAACCAGACAGAGCAGAGATCGTGATTGTCGAATTGCCGGTGGTGCCAGAGGTGAACGTGACAGCGGATGGTGTGGATGAGACTGTAAAGTCCGAAACGAATACTGCAATATACAGACTATGAGTTCTCATTCCACTAGTCCCGGTTATGAGGACAGCGTACGTGCCTGCTGTAGTACTGGCGTAGGTGCAGGTCGAAGTGCCCATGGAGCTGGCGACGGTGGTGCAGGAGACGGTCAAACCGGTCGGGGGAATCATGAAAGAGGTGAACGATACGTCACCAGTGAAGCCTAGAAGGCTGGTCACGGTGATTGCGGAGGTTGTCGGGGTTCCTGCTGCGAAAGAGACTGTGGTCGTAGCGGTTGTTAGTTTGAAGTCGGGGCCGTAGACTGTGACTGTTACCAGGGTAGTGTTCGTGACCATTGAGAAGGTTGGGAAGATGGTGGTGTTGGTACCTTTAACGAACACTGTGTAGTTACCTGGGACACTGTTAGTAGTGGCGGATACTGTGAGGGTGGACGTGGCCATGCCGCCGCCGGAGAGTATCGCGCTACTAGGCGAAACGGAGGCTATGAACTCGGCAGATGGGCCGCAGAACCCGCTCAAGGTCACGTTGCCTGAGAAGCCGTGAACTGATTGGAGCGTGATCGTGGTCGTGTTTGATGCGCCGCCTGTGTTGACGCTAATCGCGCTCTTGCTTGGGAATATGTCTAGACCCGAGACCGTGATGGAGAGAAATGCGAGATGCTTTATGGTTCCAGACGTCGCGGTGACATTGACATAGTATGTGTTGTACGGGGTCGAGCTGGTTGTGATAGTGAGAAGGTCAGTGTCTGATTCCATAGTCGAGCTGAGGGTGATTGTCGGCTTGGCGAGGGTGGCCGTTGGCAGGGGAGGCGCGAAACCAACTACTAAAGCCGTAAGGGTTACTGTCCCGTTGAAGTTCAAGACCCTTGTCACATTGATAGTGGAAAAGGCTCTGTCTGTTGGCCCAAGAGTCAGTATCATCGGCTTAGCTGAAACAACGAAGTCGGGGCCGATCACAGACACAACGATAACAGTGGAGTTGGAGAAGGTTCCGCTAGTACCAGTTGGTCTGACAAGGTAGGAGGCGAGAGGTGTTAGGCTCGTTGTGGACACAGTGACGTTAAACATGGCTGTCCCAGGGGACGTTAACGTGACGGAGGACTTGTTCGGGACAGCAGAGAAGCCTAGCGCGGGCACTGGAACTGGGGTTGTCAGATTGACTTGTCCCGTGAATCCGTTCAAACTGGTAACTGTGACTGTTGAAAAGTTCATTGATCCAGCTACGACAGTGATAAAGACCGGAGCTGACGCGAGACTATAGCCCGCCCTCGGGACGATGACAGTAACGGTTACCAAGTGGCTTACCGTCGCGTTGGCGGCTGTTACGGAGACCGAGTACGACCCAGCAGCCACCACGGTTGAATTTGTGATCTTCAAGACTGTCGTGCCTGGGACGAGTTGGCTGATTGTTACACTGGTCTTGCTCAAGGTGACATTTAGCCCAGTGGCAGAGGTGCTGTTGGTGAAGCTGAGGGTGCCGCTAAAACCTTGGAGACTGCTGACTGTTATTGTCGATATGGCCAGAGATGATGATCTGCCTATGGTTACTGTGCTCGGGCTGGCAGAGAGCGCAAAGTCGGAACCGGGAATCGAGCATATTGTCAAAGGTGGGTCGATCGCGGGGCTGAAAATTGGATCTGCCACAATAGGCCTAGAATACGCAGGATAGGTTAGACTGGCGAAAAACGCGGCAAGCAACAACATCATATTGAGCTTAAGCATCGGATAATCCAGGTTAGGCGTTTTTGACCGTGGAGATTTACTTTTAACATTAGGGACCAATCCTCGAAAGAGGTGGAAGCTAGATTCTAGTCAGCCTTCAGAGCCGCCGATCGTCATCTTTCTGCGAGAAAAACCAGGACCATTCTCGCTATGTGGTAGGTAGAATTTGTAGGGTGACTGGCCGAGCGAATCTAGGTGGCGGTGGAGAGGACGCGTAGGTTCCCCTCGTCTCCTCCCTAGGAATAGCGTTGAGCCACGCCTGGAACCTCCTTTGCCTCTTGGAAGGCTTTGAGTTCTGGATCAGGGCCTCTCATAGCTCAACCCTCCATGGGGGCGTCTCGGTTGGAACTGTTCTGTTACCCGGGGTCACTTAGTTTGACAGAATTGTCTAAGGAAGAATTCTTGAATCGCCAGTTCTGGTCCTTCAGGTCTGTTGGGATAAGGATGGAGGTCTAAGATCCAGGGCGGCAAAATTTTCGAAATTAGGGATTCTTGCCGTATAAGATGAGTCTTTGCTGATATCGGTTAGGGTCTGCTTTAATGTCAACTATGGCCGATTTTCTTTATTGAAGATTGATAGATTCTGAAAAACAGAACCATCGCTCTTATCCTGCTGGTAACACTATTAGCTTACTCAGTTGCTGTCTGAGGCTTGTCGTTTGCGCTCCGGCGTCAGGGCTTTAGTCTAACAGCGGAATTTCTTTTCCTATTCACACATATTCCTCTGCCGAGAGTTACCGGACCTTGGATCGCAGTGCCCCGGAGTCGTCACTTTTTTTCGTTGTCCTAATTCTATGGGACAGAGACTCGCGAAATCAAATCCGAGAAACTGATGAAGAAGAGCCGGATGTGAATCGACCCCCAGGCCAACCAAACACTGTTTACTCAGAGCGCGGGGTGCGACCGGGCCATCTGCCTTGACAGGTCCGCATGGCTGTCCTTTTCTCGGCCTGGGCACGGAGCCTGAAGACCAGAGGCCAGATGAGAAGACGGGAACAGACCTACCTCAGTGGATAGCCTCCGAGCGGGGGTGGTCAATAGTCCCTGGAGAACGCCTGTGAATTCAGATCGCAATATTGAGGCTTGGAACGACTCCTTGGACGAGAATAGCGGAAAATCTATCGAAACTTGGCAAGCCTGCTAGTCGCCAGGTAAACGCCTTGGAATCGGCTAGACAGATTTCTCTCCACTCTAACACTAGCGCGTTGCATTGAACCGGTCCATCCCGAATCCTGAAACTCTCCGTTATTATCGGAGACCCTTGGAAAAATGTGTACGATCGACCTTCGCGTGACAGATCCCCGCTTTTCCCGGAAACACGCCTGCTAGCCCTGAACCTTGATAGTCCCGCCCTCATCCATCCTTCGAGATGGGTGGCGTGTCGGCCGTAACCCACCTTCTCTTACATATCCAAAGCAACTCTTCAGAATGGAGATTCTGATGGATTGCTTAGGGACTGGAAAGAACGCGTATAGCTCACCTAGTAGTGTT
>WNGK01003842.1_pt1 | contig 16576 bp, 17 predicted proteins | sample 5400601 | NCBI WGS metagenome assembly WNGK01 (sample SAMN13153376, study PRJNA577476) | soil metagenome | isolation source: 60 cm soil or saprolite under Garry oak tree replicate 1 | place: USA:California | collected 2016-06-15
CCTTCGGTGAGACCCGCCGCCGGGTGAAGGTCATTGGCCGGTTCCCCGGGTGAGAGCTCGTGCTTGTCGCTGGTGTGGGCCGTGTTCGACCGGGCCGGCCGCGGCTGGCCCGGGCTCAGCATGACCTCCAAGGCCCCGCGCCTGCTATAGGACCTGCGCCGCCAACTCCTCCTGCCGGTCACCGAGGCAGTGATCACCGAACCTGTCACCCGCTGCCGCTAACATCACCGGCGAGCCGGCGTCCCGAGTCGGTTACGCCAGTTTCACGGCGGGACCGTAACTGCAAAGGTGCAACACCGGATCCGGAGGAGGCACCGGAGTGAGTGACACTGCTGGTGAGGGCTCGCCGCCCGGGTACGACGTCGCCCTGAGCGCTCAGTCCGGGTACTCGTCCTTGCGCCAGGAGCGGGGCTCGGCGGGTTGGGCTTTCGGCGTCCGGTCGAGCAGGGAGCTGAAGTATGGCGCGACGAACGGGTCGGGGGCCGCCACCGTGTAGGTGTGGTAGACGGTTCCGTCCTGGAGCGCGAAGGCGATCCAGCTCGGGTTCTCGCGCAGGCCGTCCTTGAGCTCGGCGCCGATCTGGTGTGACCACTCCTCGAGCCAGTCGGGCGGGTTGCCGGTCATCTCCTTGACCTCGGGGATCTGCTGTGCCTGCGCCTCGGTCACCGCAAGGCCGAAGTCGAAGGCGAAATCGGTGCCGTAGGTGGAGACGTAGGGGAACTGCCAGCCCATGCGCTGCTTGTAGGCGGTCAGTCGCTCGATCGGCGCCCGCGACAAGCAGATCAGCGTCACGTCGCGATGGTTCAGGTGGACGAGCGTGCCGTCGAGCCCGTCGGCGAGGCTGGTGCAGCCTGGGCAGGCACCAACGGTGTAATCAGGGCCGAACATGATGTTGTAGGCGAGCAGCTGGGAGCGGCCGTCGAACAACTCGGCGAGGGTCCTCTTGCCGTCCCCGGTGTCGAGCTCGTACTCCTTGCCGACGGGGACCCAGGGGAGATCGAGACGCTTCGTCTTGATCTCCTCATCTCGCTTCGCCTGCTCAGCCTCCAGCCGCGCAAGCTCCTCCCGGGCCGCCTGCCATTCCCCGCGGCTTCCGATCTTGTGCTCGGGCATAGTGCCTCCTCTGATCAGACCACACCACTGAGACTCCCGGTGAGGGCGAAACTCATCGCCGGGCGAACAGCCCCCAGTGCGACAGCGCTTCGACAACCAAGCGGCTCGCCAGCCGGGCTATGCGGCTGCCCCTTCATCAACGCCGCAGCCAGGTACCACGACCGGGCCGCCGAGGTTCTCGTCCTCGAGGACGGCCTCCTGGCCGGCGACCTCGACGACCAGGAGGCCTGCCCGCCGTCATCCACGACGCCGTGACCCAGGTCGTCCACGCCGCCGACACCAACGACCGACGACCCGGCTCCCCGGCCGCCTGTGTGACGCGCAGATCGCGACGATCTGCGCGTGGCCGCCACCGTGGACGGCACAAGAGTCAGCCGCTCCCGATTCGGCAGGGAGGATGGCCTTGTTTGGCCTGTCGTCAGTCTCCCCTGGGATTACGTTGCGTGGTGGTCCGGGCTTCGGCGCCGCCGCCCGTTCGAGGTCCGGTGGCGAGCCGCGCGGATCGCGATGGTTGATCTCAGCCTGCTCCTTGAACACCTCACCTCCAGCTGCTCATGCGCCGTTCATGTCCCACTCGAGGCTGTCCGGCACTTTCTGAAGCTGCAGACCGAGCTCACGGAGATCGAGGTGTGCGCGGTGCGAGCGGTCGCTGCTGACCGTGTACTTGGAGCCGGGCGGCGGGCGAGGATCAGCTGACCCGGGCGTCATTCCGCGGATCCGAGGATCCCGCCTGCTTAGTCCCGCGATGAGGCGGGCTGGCCCGCGGGACGATCTTGGCTTACCATTTTCACGGGAGTATCTTTGGCCCCTTGGTTCACTCACTCTCGGGAGGGCCAGGTGTTCAACGGGATTCCAGAGGGGATCCTGTATCCAAAGTGGGGGATTTCCGATGGCGTTGTACATGTACCAGGCGGCCTACACCGCCGAGTCGATGGCCGCGCAGATCAATGAGCCGCAGGACCGGATCGAGGCAGTCAGGCCGACGCTCGAGGCCATGGGGGCCAGGATCATCGCGGGCGGCTACCCGTTCGGCGAGTTTGACGTGCTTGTCGTCTACGAGGCAGCTGATGACACGACGGCTGCCGGCTTCGCGATGGCGGTTGCCGCCGGCGGTGCGGTCAAGTCGGCCAAGACCACCCGGCTGCTCAATGGTCAGGAGTGGATCGAGTCCCTGCGCAAGGCGCAAGGTTCTCAGTACCAGCCGGCGCGATAAGGGCAGGTGGTCAACGACTGGAGGGCATCCTGTAGGTGCCGAAACCTTATCCACGTCATGTGACCAGGCGATATTCGCCCGTTCGGCCCTGTCAGCCTGGCTGACGGTCGCCGACCGCGCATATCGCGTGACGGCCGTCGCGGAGCAGCGCGAGTGGCGCTCCGTCGTCACCGGCCGGATGTGGCTCTCCCTTGATCGCGGCGACGATGTTGCGGGCGGCCACCTTGGCCATCGACTCGGTGGGGAACCCGGTCTTGGGGATCCCGATCGGCACCGCGGTCTGCCAGGGCGCCGGCACCTGCGCGGCGATGCCAGCCGCGTAGATCTCTGGGTAGGCCTTGGACTGGTAGGTGTCCTGGACCGGGACGTAGCCCTTGTCGTCGGACAGGCCCGGCGTGGCGCGGACGACGTCTTGGCCCGCGAAGGGCGGCACCACCATGGCGTAACGGAACGGCACGGCACGGCGGTGCCGTCGGTCAGCTTGATCCGGTCGCCGGTGACCTCCTCGAATGCGACCCGGTCAGCGCGGTGATGCCCTCCTTCTTCAGGAACATGCTGAGCAGCTTCTCCCCGCCCGGCAGGCCGCCGATGCCGAAGTGGCCGACGAACGGCTCGCTGGTGACGAAGGTCAGCGGCACCTTGTTGTGCAGCTTGGCCTTGCGCAGCTGGTGGGAGGTGTTGAACAAGAACTCATACGCCGCGCCGAAGCAGCTGGCGCCCTGCGTCGCGCCAATCACCACCGGCCCGGGGTCATCGAGGAACTTCCGCCACGCCTCGCCCGCCCGCTCTGCGTCAGCCAGGGTCGTGATGTTCTGCGCGTACCCGTCCGGGCCCAGGCCCGGCACGACGTCGAACTTGTTGCGGAAGCCGGTGGCGACGACCAGGTAGTCGTAGCCGTAGCTCCCGCCGGTGGTCGCCACCGTGCGGGCGGCCGGGTCGATCGCCGTCGCCTCCGCGTGCACGAAGCCGATCCCGTGCCCGTCGAAGACAGGCTCCAGCGGGAAGGTGATATCCCCTGCGCTGCGCTTGCCGAACGGCAGCCAGATCAGCGACGGGTTGAACGGGAAGCGGTCCGACGCCGACACCACCGTGACGTCGACATCCTCGCCCAGCTCGTGTTTGACCTCCCCGGAGAAGGCGTCGCCGCCGTCGCCCCAGCCGTGCGCATCGGGAGCCTGGGACGCCGAGGATGTCCTGCTGACCGGGACCAGCTGGCCGACCAGCGCATTGATCATCATCAAGCAGATGTCCATACAGAACGAACGGCGGTTTGCGTTCACAGTTGGGGCAGGCGGTGAGCGGGTCGCGCTGCACCCTAGCGCGCACTGGCCTTCGGCGAGATGCTTTCATCATGGCTGGGCCGAGGGGAGAGGCCGTGAGCATTGTGCCGGATGCGCAGGCATGGCAGCGCCTGTTCGGGTGGGTTCGGGCTGCAGGTTCGGCGGCTTGAGGCCGTGGCCTGCGATTTTTGGCCGGGAGTCCGCCGGCCAGCCGGCCAGGTTAGTGGGAGGGGCAATGGTGAATGCTAGTGGAACAGACGACGGGACATCCGCGGCGTCATTGCCGCCGCGGATGCCGCAGCCAGCCGCCAGGCGCAAGTTCTGGGGCTGGGGCCTGGAGGGCGAAGGGCTGACGGTGAGCGAGATCGAGCAGCTCGGATCCACCTTTGCCGGGCGTTTCGGGATCGATGGCGTGCGCGTCCAGGAACCGCCGCGAGTGGATGAGCTGGACCTGCGCGCGCCGCGCCTGGCGCCGCCGGCCTCGCTTGAGGCGCCCGATGTGGGTGGCGGCTACCACGGCGCGGTCAGCGTCGACCTTCGCCACCTTCAGGGGGTGCTGGACGTCGACCGGACCTCGCGCGCCGCGCAGATCGCAGGCGGCACGTTGGGGCCTGCGCTGGAGGCGCAGCTCAAGCCGCACGGCCTGACGTTGCGGCACTTCCCGCAGTCGTTTGAGTGGTCGACGCTGGGCGGGTGGATAGCGACGCGGTCAGGCGGCCATTTCGCGAACATACTAGCGAGTACTGCCGACATTTCCGGGGAGGTGACGCGGCGTTTCCTCCCCGGCCTGAAGGCCGGGGTCTCCATGCCGCGATTCTGATGAGATCAAGCTCGCGGCTTCGGAGGCGATCCTGGCGCTCGGCGGCACGATCACCCATCACCACGCGGTGGGGCGTGACCATCGCCGGTGGTACTTGCGCGAGGTGCCGCAGCTATTCACCGGCGCGCTTGGCGGCGCGAAGGCTGAGCTCGACCCCGCCAGGATCATGAACCCAGGGGTCTTGCTGCAGCCAGCCGACGCCATGAGTTACAGCCATGAAGGAGACAGACGATGAGCGACGTGCTCTCCGCGACCCCCGGTGTGCCCGGGCCCGAGGCCGTACCGGGCAAGGTGTTCCGGTCGGAGCTGAACCCGGTCGATTTCCTGCGCCGGGCGGCGTACATGTACCCGGAGAAGGTCGCGGTCGTGGACGGCGAACGGCGCTACTCCTACCGGGATCTCGCGGAGCGGTCCTGGCGGCTGGCCAACGCGCTGCGGTCGGCGGGGCTTGGCAAGGGCGATCGGGTCGCCACGCTGCTGTTCAACTCATCGGCGATGCTCGAGGCGCACTTCGGGGTGCCGGCGGCGGGCGGGATCCTGGTCGCGGTCAACCACCGGCTGGCCAGCGCCGAGATCAGGTACATTCTCCAGCACAGCGGCGCGCGGTACCTGCTGCTTGATACCGGGCTGGAGGCGCTGGCCGCGCCGCTGGAGCTGGCTGGGGTGACCGTGATCCGCTGCGCGGGCACCGGCCGCGCCGGGGACCCGTACCAGGAGTTCCTGGCCGCCGCGTCGCCGGTGATGCCGGCGAGCTGGCTTGAGCACGAAGAGGAGACGATCTCGGTCAACTACACCTCCGGCACCACGGGCCGGCCTAAGGGGGTGCAGTACACCTACCGTGGCGCGTACCTGAACGCGCTGAACGAGGTGATCATCGCCGGCATGGGCCCCGATTCGGCGTATCTGTGGACGTTGCCGATGTTCCATTGCAACGGCTGGTGCTTCCCGTGGGCGGTCACCGCGGTGGCGGCGCGTCACGTGACCATGCGCGCGGTGGACCCGGAGCGCGTCTGGGACCTGATCGACGGTGAGGGCGTGACGCACTACAACGGCGCGCCGACCGTCCAGCTGATGATCATCAACCACCCCCGGGCGCACCGCCTGGATCGGCCGGTGACTGCGATGGTGGCCGCCGCTCCTCCCTCACCGACGCTGCTGGCCCGGATGAGCGAGCTGAACTTCCGCATCGTGCACGTGTACGGCCTGACCGAAACCTACGGCCCGATCACCGTCTGCCCGGAGCAACAGGGGTGGGGTGAGCTCCCGGCGGCGCAGCGCGCGAAGTACCTGGCGCGCCAGGGGCAGGCCTACATCTCGGCCGATCTGGTCCGTGTCGTCGACGGGCAGATGAACGACGTCGCGCAGGACGGCACGACGATGGGCGAGGTCATCATGCGCGGCAACAACGTCATGAGCGGCTACTTCAACGACGAGGGCGGCACCGGCAAGGCGTTCGCCGGCGGCTGGTTCCACTCCGGGGACCTGGCCGTGTGGCATCCCGACGGCAACATCGAACTGCGCGACCGCGGCAAGGACATCATCATCTCCGGAGGCGAGAACATCTCCAGCATCGAGGTCGAGCAGGCGATCTGCGCCCATCCCGCGGTGCTTGAGTGCGCGGTCGTCGGGATCCCGCACCCGCACTGGGGAGAGCGGCCCAAGGCGTTCGTCATGCTCAACGAGGGCGCCACGGCGACCCCGCAGCAGATCATCGCGTTCTGCCGCGAGCGCCTCGCGCACTACAAGTGCCCCGACGCGATCGAGTTCGGGCCGCTGCCGAAGACCTCCACCGGCAAGATCCAGAAGTTCGTGCTACGCGACCGCGAATGGTCAGGCCAGGGCAAGCGGATCAGCGGGGTGTAGCACCCGGAACCTCCGTCGGCACTCAGGCTGCCCGGTTTCGTGCCGGGCCCAGATCGCGGTAGCGGGCGGCGGCTCTTTGCGCCGGGCGCATGAAGACTCGGATTGCTCTCGGTGAAGCGGTCGCCGGGCGGAGAGCAAGATAGCGGCGGTTCATCGTGAGCGGTCTCACGCTGAGAGGGGTCTATGCCCTCGGACGGTGGTTCAGGCCGGCGGCGGCGTACAAGGAGATCGAGGACCGGGCCGTCGACCAGGCGATCGCCATGCAGGAGGGCGTGGGCCTCGACGTCGTCACCGACGGGGAGCTGCGTCGGCACACGTTCATCGACCAGCTCACCGAGCAGGTCGAAGGACTCACCCACGACTCCGGTGACAGCGGCCACATCCCCGTTCCATTCCACGACGAGGCGGGGCAGCTGAAATCCGTCTTCACCATCCCGCTGTCGGTCACGGACAAGCTGCGGCGGCGCCGGATGATGACGGTAGAGGAGTACGCGTACGCCCGGGCCCGGCGTCCGGCGTCCGGTCAAGGTGACGCTGCCGAGCCCGCTGATGCTGTTCCTCGTCTGGTCGCCCCCAGCGCTCACGGGACGCGTACAGCGACCCGTTCGACCTATTCGGCGACGGTCTGCGGCTGATGAAGGAGGAGGCAGAGGAGCTCGCGAGGCTGGGCTGCCGTTACATCCAGGTCGATGCGCCGGACTTCGGCCAGCTCGTCGATCAGGCGCAGCGGGACTCCTGGGAGCGGGCCGGCATCGCGGTCGACCGGGTCTTCAGCGAGGGCGCGGACATGCTGAACGAGCTCGCCTTGTCAACGCAGTGCGGCTTCGCCTCAGCGGGACCGGGCAACGCGATCAGCGAGGGCGCCCAGGAGAACAAGCTGCGCCTCGTCGGCGAGGTCGCGGACCGCGTCTGGCGGACGGGCGGGTAACCGGTCCGCTCCCCCCGCCTTGTCGTCCTTCGGGGCATCCAGGTGGAGGGAGGAATCCGCGCGCGGCCGGCATCACCGTGCCAAGCTGCGCATGAACGTCCGCGGGGGCCAGGCGGTGAACCCGGCTTGTCGTGACCATGTATCCCGAGACCCGGGACAAGACGCCGCGTAACCGCTGCCCGGCTCCCGGGCGCAGGTCCACCCGCAGGGCATAGCGCGCCGCCCACCGCACCATTGGGTCATGATCACTGGTCGCCGCCGCTTGCAGGGCTGCCCGTACCCGGGTGTCGTAGGCGACCGGTGTCAGCATCCGGCTGGCGGCCATCTTCCTGACAACAGGGGACGGATCGCGCTCGAGCCGGTCCAGCAGCGCGGGCACTGTGCGCGGGTCGCTTAGGGCATATCCCGCGACATACCGCGCGGCATCGAGCCGGAACAGGGCGATATCACTGGCCAGTTCGGCGAACGGTTCGTCGGCCTCTGAACCAGCCGGACGCAGATACCATGCGGTCCGGTCCGCGCCGCCCCCGTCGGGCAGCCGCGCAGAGATCTCCGGGACGGGCCGGAACACGCGGGCCCAGCGCACCCCGGGATCTTCTGACCGGTCCAGCTCCTCCAGCCCGGCCAGGATCGCGGGCAGCGCGTAGCGGCGGACCGCGGCGATGACCGAGTCGCCGACCGGAACAGAAGGCTGACCGCCTGCCAGTTCCCACCAGACGTCGGTTTCCGGTTCGGGCATCAGCGCGCCGATGCGCGTGTCGTTCTCCCACCAGTAGAAGACATTGCCGGTGAACCGCAGGAGCTGCCTGCGGATCTGCCGGGCATTCTTCTGCCAGCGGATCTCCCCGTACTGGCCGCCGCGCCGGATCCGGAAGACCCGGGACGTGCCAGTGAAGCCCAGCACGCGCAGCGCGGGCGCCACCTGCCCGCGCATCATCCCCTCATAAGCCTGCTGCACGTTCAGCGACGCGTCGCCAGCCTCTGACCCGTCAACCAACAGCGCTCCCCACAAGACCCAGCCGCCCGGTCCTCCCAAGGTTACAAGCAGCACTGACGACGGCAGCGCCTCACAGTCACCGAAGACGGCGACCGCGGGTGGGACGCGTTCATGCGCCGCATGGTGCCCTTCCCCGCCCCGCAATCGAGTTGCTCGGTGAGCGCGGCGCCGAGGCGTTCTCGATGGCGGAGGCCAGCCGCCGCCTCGGTGTCGCGGCATCCGCACCATACCGGCACTTCGCCGACCGGGACGCGCTGCTAGCTGCGGTCGCGCTCCCGGCCGCAGGCCTCCTCGCCGAGCAGCTTGGCCGCAACGCCGCATCCGGGACACCGGCACAGCGGCTCGCCGCCGCGGCCCGGGCCTACGTTCACTTCGCCGACGATCAGCGGCCCCTGTTCCAGGCCCTGGCCGGCTCCGGGCTCAGCAAGGACAGCCACCCCGAGATCGCAGCCGCCGCGCAGGCCATCGGCACGGCCTTCATGTCCTCGTCGGCCGAACTGGCCAGCGGCAGCGAAACAACGGCCGCGCGGCTCGCGGCCGCCATCGTGGCAACGGCACACGGCCACGCCGTGCTCATGCTCGACGGCATGTTCGGCTCCGGCCGACGCGCGGCCGAGGCCGCCGCAGAGCAAGCAGCCGCCGCAACACTGGCCCTGATCAGCGGCCGGGACTGGCTGACACCCCCAGCGGCGCGGGCGCCCCAGGGCGGGTGCGGCGTCATCGGCTGTCGGTGAGGTTTGCCTCGAGGAGTTTGAGGGCGTCGGGCATGTTGGCCCTGCCGAAGCCGATGCGGACGTGGTCTGGCTGGTCGTAGACCGAGCCCGGGAGGAGCAGGACGCCGATCCCGGCGAGCCGCGCGCAGTACCGGGCGAGGTCATTGATGCCCGTGACGCGGGGGAATCCGATCGGGCTTGCCGTCGGGCGTATCCATTGGAAGGTTTCGGCGTGCCGCTCGAAGAAGCCATCCAGGAGGGGCAGGTTATGCCGCACGATCGCGAGGTTGCGGTCGAGAAGGACATGGCGGTTCCTGAGCGCGAGCGCGGTCAGGAACTCGCTCGGTGCGCTCGCGCAGATGGTCGTGTAGTCCTTCAGCGTGCTAATGGCTTCCCGCAGGGCGGCATCGCGGGTGGCGATCCAGCCGATCCGCAGCCCCGGCAGGCCGTAACTCTTGGAGATGCTGCCGAGCGAAACGGCCCGCTCGTACAGGTCGCACGCGGCCGGCAGCCGGTCGGCGGGGTCGTGCTCGAGTTCGCGGTAGACCTCGTCGCTGAAGACAACGAGCCCGTGCGCGCGGGCGAGCCCGATGACATCCTCGAACACCGGCCGCGCCATCAGCGTGCCGGTGGGATTGTGCGGCTGGTTGAGGTAGAGCAGGCGGGTCGCCGGGCGGATCAGGCCCGCCAGTGCATCGAGATCATGGGCCCAGCCGTCTTCGTACCGGCGTTCCCACTGGCTCACCTGGGCGCCGGTGCTGCGCGCGACCTGCAGCGCTGACTCATAGCAGGGCGTCTCGACGATCACGTGATCACTGGCCCGGAGCAGGGCGTGGTAGAGCAGGAAGATGCCTTCCTCGGCGCACGAGGTGACGACCACCTCCTCGGCGCCGGTCCGCTCGTACAGCGAGGCGATCGCCCGGCGAAGCCCGGGGCCGCCCGGCGACTCGGTGTACCCGCACCAGCACTCCAGCAGCCGGTCATGGGCGTCTGGCTCGAGTTCGAGCAGCTCCGCGATCGTCCGCGACTGGCAGTCGCTGCTGGAGAGCATGAACCGGGTGCTGTGTTCGTACTGGGCGTAGAAGCGCTCAATCCGGAACGGACTCAATTCCATGACCTCTAGTGTCGCGCCTGCTTTGCCGGCGGCGCTGGGCGGTCGCACGCTGGCGTCCCATGGCGTCGTTCCGAGCTACGCAAGGAGTCGGCGTGTCGAGACGGAAGGAACCTCGTCGCTAACTTCACAGCCTATTTCATCAAATAGATGTCTTATTAAACTATATTAGGACCAGAGCTGCGGCCTCTACCCTGGCTTGCCCAGGCAGGGTGACGGCCTGGCCGACGTCGTCGAAGGGATCCTCATGGCCGCCTCCCCGTGGGCAGGGTCGGATTTCCAGCTGCCTCCTCAGGGGGCCTCCCCCGTCGCGTTGTGCGGCGCGTGCCGGCGCCTGGGGGCCTGCCGGCTCGGGCTCGGCCGCGAGGAACTCCAGCCGGACGGCTCGGTGCACACCGATCTGGTCTGCGGGCCGGAAAACGAGGGCGGCCCCGAGGTGGCCCACGGCGGCTGGACCGCCGGCGTATTCGACGAGGTCCTCGGGCACGTGCCCGTGCTTAACGGGGAACTCGCGGTCACCGGCCAGCTCTCGGTCACCTACGTCAAGCCGGTGCCGGTCGGGCGTCCGCTGCACGCGCGCGCCTGGACGGTACGGCGGGAGGGCCGTCGCTGGTACGTCGCGGGCGAGTTGACCCTGGCCAGCACCGGCGCGGTCCTGGCGCGGGGCGAGGCGGTGATGGTGCTGCGCGACATCGGTCATTTCGCCCGGCACCAGGAATGGCTCGCCCGGCAGGACCAGGCAGTGCTGCCTCAGGAGGGGCAGCCTCAGGAGGGGCAGCCTCAGGAGGGGCAGCCTCAGGAGGGGCAGCCCCAGCCGGGATAGCGCTCCCGGCTCAGCGGCCGGGACGCAGCACGGTGCCCGGGCGGGCCCCGGTCAGCTCGCCGTCTTGCTGGACGACCGCGCCGGCGACGACCGTGTAGCGGTAGCCGCCCGCCGGGCGGCGCAGCCGCCGGGCGCCCTCAGGCAAGTCGGTGACGAAGACGTCATCCGCCCAGTCGAGCTCGTCCAGGGCGAAGACGGCCAGGTCGCCCGCCGCGCCTTCGGTGAGCCGGCCCCGGCCGGCGAACCCGAAGCGGTCGGCGAGCTGCCCGGTCATCCGGTGCACGGCCTGCTCGAGGGTGAGGTCGCCGCGCTCCCGCACGTGCCTGGTCAGCATCAGCGTGGTGTCACCGATGGCGCACATCATCTGCAGGTGCGCACCCGCATCGCTGTTGGCCATCACCGAAGCCGGGTGGGTGAGGGTCTCGGCCACGCCGCCGGCGTCCGAGTTGGCCACCCCGACGCCGACGATGCCGGCGTCGGCGTCGTTGGCCAGCAGCCAGTCGGCAAGTACGTCAGACGGGTGGCCGCCGCGGTCGGCGGCCAGGTCGGCCAGCGTCGCGCCGACCCAGCGCTCGTTCTCCGGGCGGGTGACGGAGACCAGGCGGATCCGGTCGGCATGCTTGTGCGGGATCATGGTCCGCGGGACCCGGTCCCACTCCTGCCGGGCGAGCGCGCGCCACTGCGGGTCGCGCAGCATCGGCTCTTTCTCCGGCCGGGGCGCCTGCACCATCTTGTGCCAGCTGTTCTCCAGGGCGAACCAGGACATGCCGCCGTCCCAGTTCACGTGGATGTCCAGGGTGCGCGGGCTGACTTGCGGGTAATTGCGTACCCCTTGAGCCTGGAGCTGCCCGGCGAAGTCCAGCATCCCCCGCGCCCAGTCCGGGTGATCCTGATCGTGGAACACGCCGATCCAGGTGCTCACCACCCCCCGCGGCCCGGTCAGATCGGCCATCCGCTGCACATCCCTGCGCATCTGCCGGCCGGTCGCGGCCGGGATGAACTGAACGAACTTGCGGTGCCGGGCCAGCACGTCGAGCAGCGCGGCCAGTTCGGCGTCGTCGGCCTGGCGGCTGGGAACCGGCCGTTTGTTCCGGTCCTCGTCGAAGCCAAGGGAGGTTGACATGGCGGCCGCACCGGCCGCCAGCGAGTCGTCGAGCAGCGTGGCGATCCGTGCCCGCTCCTCCTCGGTGGCCGCGCGATCCCAGGCCGCCTCGCCCATCACGTACGTGCGGAGCATGTTGTGCCCGACCATGCCGGCCATGTTCACCGCGAAGCCGCCGAGCTTCTCCGTCGCGGCCAGATATTCTCCGTAGCTCTCCCAGCCCCAGGGAATGGACGCGTCGAGCACCTCCGACGGCAGGTCCTCGATATAACACAGCAGCTCCACCAGGCTCTTCCTGTGCTCGGGCCTGGCCGGGGCCAGTGACAGCGAGCAGTTCCCGACCAGGACGGTCGTGACCCCGTGCTGGGGCATCGGATCGCACAGCGGGTCCCAGAAGACCGTCGGGTCGAAGTGCGTGTGGATGTCGATGAATCCGGGCGTGACATAGGCGCCCGACGCGTCGAGCACCCGCTCGCCGTCCGGCCGCAGCCCGGACCCGACCTCCGCGATCTGGCCGCCGCGGACCCTGACGTCCGCCGCGCGGGCCGCGGCGCCCGTGCCGTCCACGACGAGGCCGCCGCATACCAGCAGATCGTCCATCGAACGCTCCTCGGATCAGTACTAGGCCTTTAAAGAGTTAAATAATAGCACTAGGATAACTGTGACCGGGAGGGGCAGAAATGACGGACATCACCGCGGGGAAGCGCCGGGCGGACATCACCGTCGGGCTGAGGCTGCCGCACGAGCTGCCTGGCGGGGCGGCGGGCCTACGTGACTTCGTCGCCCGGGTGGAAGCGACCGGGATCGACCGGCTGTTCACCGGCGACCATGTCGTGTTCAAGGGCGGCTATGGTTTCGACGGGCTGCTCAACGCCACCGCGGCGGTCGTGACGTCCCGGCTCGTCGTGCAGACGGCGGTGTACCTGCTGCCCTTGCGCCACCCCGTCCCGGTGGCGCGCCAGGTGGCCACGCTCGCGGCGCTCGCGCCCGGGCGGCTGGTCTTCGGCGTGGGCCTGGGCGGCGAGGACCCGGCCGAGCTGCGCGCCTGCGGCATCGACCCGGCCACCCGGGGACGCCGGATGGACGAGGCACTGGCCGTGCTGCGGCCGCTGCTTACGGGCGCCGAGGTTACCGTGTCAGGCGCCTTCTTCCGCCTGGACCAGGTGCGCATCCAGCCGGCCCCGGAGCCGCCGGTACCCATCGTTATCGGCGGGCGATCCGACGCGGCCTTGCGCCGGGTGGCCCGGCACGGCGACGGCTGGCTCGGCCTGTGGGTCTCCCCTGGCCGCTACGCCGCCGCGGTCGAGCTGATCGCCTCCTACGCCGCCGGCGAGGGCCGCGAAAAGAAGGGGGAAAGGGAGGAGGGAGGGGGGTGGCAGCACGGAATGCACGTGTGGTGCGGGCTCGGGGCCTCGGCGGCGACCGCCCGGTCCAGGCTGGCGGCGGCGATGGATGCGTTGTACCGCACTCCGTTCGGCCAATTCGAGCGGTACTGTCCGTGCGGGTCACCGGCGGACATCGCGGCCAGCTTGCAACCGTATGTGGAAGCGGGCTGCCGGTCGTTCAACCTGATCCCGGTGGCGGACAGCGAGCAGGCCGCGATTGAGGGAGCGGACGCGGTGCGTACCGCGCTACAAGGGGGGCACAGTTGACTGAGCGCGTCGCAATCGTCACCGGCGGGACCCGCGGCATCGGCGCCGCGATCAGCGAGCTGCTCGCCGCCGACGGCACGCACGTGGCCGCGGTGTACGCCGGGAACCATGACGCCGCCCGTGAGCTGGCTGGCCGGCTTACCGCGGCGGGCGGCTCGGTCAGCGTGCACCCCGGTGACGTCGGCGACCCGGGGTTCTGCCAGCGGCTGGTCGCCGAGCTGGTGGCGGAGCGTGGGCGGCTGGATTACCTAGTCAGCAACGCCGGCCTGCTGATCGAGAGCAGCATCTGGAAGATGACCAGGGACCAGTGGGACGAGGCGCTGCGGGTGAACCTGTCCGCGCCGTTCCACCTGGCCCAGGCCGCCATCAAGCCGATGGCCGAACAGGGACACGGCCGGATCGTGAACATCGGCTCGGTGACCGCGGCGATGGGCAACCCGGTGGAGGCCGGTTACGGAGCGGCCAAGGCGGGGTTGCTCGGCCTGACCCGTTCGCTGGCCCGGGCGGTGGCCCGCAAGGGCATCACCGTCAACCTGGTGGTGCCGGGCGTGTTCGAGACCGAGATGACCAGCTCGATGCGGCCGGAAGCGCAGGAGGCGATCCGCGCGATGATCCCGCTCGGCCGACGCGGCGACCCGAGGGAACTGGCCAGCGCGGTGCGCTTCCTGCTCTCCGACGGGGCCGGCTACATCACCGGCTCGGTGCTGACCGTGGACGGCGGCCTGTCCATGGGCGCCTGAGCGGCACGCCTATGCCCTTGTCTGCAGTTTTATGAGGGCTGTAATGACACACAATGACGATTAACTCCTGGAGTGTGCCCGGGCTGGGCGGGGGATGCGAGGTGCGGGGCCAGGGCGAGGAGGAAGGCCGCTGCCAGGTCAGTCCGTGCCGAACAGCTTGGCCGCGTTGTCGCGGAGGATCTGGCGCTGCTGCGGCCCGGTCAGCCCGGCCAGCAGGCCGGCGAACTCGGCCGGCTCGGCCAGGCCCTCGGCGTGCGGGAAGTCCGAGCCCATCACCAGGCAGTCCACGTCGGGCAGGTCGCGGACGATGCGCGCGATGTCGTCCTCCGGGTAGGGGACGACGCGGACGTGCCGCCGGAAGATGCGGCTGGGCCGCTCGGTCAGCTTGCCACCGATCCACGGCCCGTTCCGGCCCATGCCGCGGCTCTTGTCCATGTGCTCGGTGAAGTGCGGTACCCAGGAGGCGCCGAACTCCGCGACCAGCACGTTGAGGTCCGGGAACCGCCCGAAGACGTTGTCGAAGATCAGCGCGGACAGGGTGTCCTCGATCGGCCGCTCGCCGTAGAGGTTGTTCCACTGCCAGGCGGACATATGCCAGGAACCGGGCCACGGGTCGTGTCCCCACGCCGCCGCGATGTTCTCGTTGTACCAGTTCTCCATGATGTGGAAGGCGACCGTCACGCCCGCCTCGTTCAGCCGCGACCAGATCGGGTCGAAGTACGGGTCACCCGGCGAGCGCCCGTACGCGGGCCCGGTGGGCAGCAGGATGATCCGGGCGCCCCGGCTGAGAACGAAGTCGAGTTCGGCGACCGCGAGGTCACGGTCGGCCAGGGACAGCAGCGCGGGGGCGAAGATCTTCCCGTCCTGGCCGAACCCCCACTCCTCGTCGAACCACCGGTTGAACGAGTGGATGTTGGCGTAGACGGCGGGCACGTTTTTCACGTAGTTCTCCACGGACAGCGCCATCGCCGAGGGGAACACCACCGCCCGCTCCACGCCCTGCGCCTCCATGAGCTTGAGCCGGGCCTCCCGGTCGAGGTACTCCGGCCGCATCGGTTCCGGCTGGTAGGTCTCGTCCGGGTTGCCGGACGCCATCTGGCGGAGCATCTCCTTCAGCGAGCCCGGCCGGTAGGCCAGGTCGAAGCCGAGGCCCTGCTCGGAGTTGAAGACCGCGATCCGGTCCGCCGCCAGGATGCGTTCGGTGCCGTCCTGCAGCCGAACTGGCGCGATCGCGTACTGCCGCCACTTGTCCGGCAGGTACCGGGTGAACGAGTCACGCGTCTCGTAGCAGTGGGTGTCACAGTCGAACAGCCCATATTCAAGACCGGCCATCTCAGTCCTCCGGCAGTAGCATCGAGAGAGGACATAATCATATAACGTTTTTTACTGATTGACGACACCCGGCGGGCATGGCGGCGGCCGGGGCATGGCGGCGGCCGGGGCATAGGGTGCGGCATCGCGGTGCCCGGGCGCTGATGCGGCGCACTCGGCCGGTCAGGCGTCCGGGGTGATGCTGCGCAAGATCCGGTCGAAGATCGCGACGCACTCCTCCCGCGCCGCCGCCGGGTCCTCGGCCTGTGCGACGTAGAGTGCGCATTCGTCGAGTGCGCCGATGAGGACGTGGGCGAGGGGGACGACGGGCTGCGCAACGATCGCGCCGGCGTCCATCGCCGATTGCAGCGCGAACTGGATCAGGCCGAGACCGTAGCGGCCGGCCAGGTCCCGCCACGCCTGCCAGCCGAGGACGGCAGGGGCGTCGAGCAGGATGATCCGCTCGACCTCGGGCTCCGCGCAGACGTCGAGGAAGAGCCGCGTGCCGGTTCGCAGTGCTTCCACCGGGTCGGCCGTGGCCGACCTCCTCGGCCACGGCGGCAAAAAGGCCAGCCTTGTCGCGGAACTGGTGGTACAGGGCGCCGCGTGTCACCCCGGCCGCCCGCACGATCTCCTCGGTGCTCACGCCGGCGTAACCGCGCGCGCCGAACAGCGCGCGCGCAGCAGTCACCAGCAGCCGCCGGGTCGCCTCGGAGCGGAGATCGTGCTTGGTCCTGGTCATGCGCCTGTCGTCGCCTCGCTATATGCGCCCTTGCCATACGTACTGTCTGTATGTAATTCTAATACAGACAGCTTGTATGTTATCGCAGCGAAACTACTGGGAGGAACCTTGTCCCACGTCGAACTGTCCCACGGCACCCTGCACTACCACGATTCCGGCGCCGGTGCG
>WNGK01003996.1_pt1 | contig 16576 bp, 16 predicted proteins | sample 5400601 | NCBI WGS metagenome assembly WNGK01 (sample SAMN13153376, study PRJNA577476) | soil metagenome | isolation source: 60 cm soil or saprolite under Garry oak tree replicate 1 | place: USA:California | collected 2016-06-15
TGCTCCTCACTTCCTCTTTATTGATGGATGTCTATGTATACATGCATTTCCTTCTCTCATCCCTTATTTTCTGCCCTGAAGGATGGACCTCGGCTTTTTTATTGCTTGCTCGCTTTCATCTCGTTGCGCATCCCGTGGGCAGTGAGAAGGTCTTGGAGCTTGTGAGACAGCTTTCCGGATGGGGCAAGCAAGAGGGGAAAAATTGGTGACAGAGGACTGGAAACCCGTCGGTTCCGGTACGGTGCTTTCAGCCCAGATGCCAGCAGGCCTCATGCGGTGATCGCGGATGCGACCTCGCGATCCCCTCGTTTCTTCTTGCTTGCCTGAGCCCAGATGCCAGCAGGCTTTGCCCGGAGCGCGCGCCTTCGACCTCTTCGCTTCCGAAGGCTCGCCACCCCAGGGCATGATTTGGCCTTCCAGTTAGCTGAGGCCCTGCCTGGAGACCGCATTGCCTCACGAAAAATCCCAGCAGTGTCCCTTTTGGTGAGGGGTCATGTGGGAATCTGACCGAAGGCTCGAAGACTTGATGGCGGAAGCGCTCGAAAATTCGCGCAAATCTTCGCAATCGTCTTCTTCCTGTCTTCCCATTGCACTCTCCATCGGCTTTCCATGACGGCACTGATGGTAAGGTCTTCCTCAATTCAACCTCTTCCACCACCGGCATCGATGGACTGCTCCCCTGCCTCCAGGTTGTTTGAACCAGTGCCAGTGTGGTAGGATTCTTTGCAGGAAGCAGGCAGGAGATCCACATGTTCACGGCAGAGCAGCGCGACCACGTGCGGCAGCGCGTCCTGGCACTGGCGCAGAGCGACCCACGGGTCACCGCCGGGGCGCTCACCGGCTCTATGGTGTTTGGGGGCGGGGATCGGTGGTCCGACCTCGACGTGGCCTTCGGCATCGCCGAGGGCATCACGCCTGAGGCCGTGCTGGAGGACTGGACGGCCGTGTTGGCGCGGGAATGGGGCGTACTCGACCATTTCGACCGGTTGTGTTGCAAAAACTCGCAGAGGAACACTATAGCCAGAAGGTTCCCCGTTCTCGTTGGGCTTAGGCTGCCACTCCAAAGAGGCAGGCGATGAAGGTGACCTGCCCGAGAATGTCTCCATTGCCTACCCCGCTGACCTATCTCTTGCGAATCATATGCATCACCTCATACCCTTGGAGCGTTCGCCCTGCCGTCTCAAAGGAAAAGAAGCCCATCCCAGGCTTGACGAGCCGTTTGATGAAGCGGTGATCTTGCTCGATCAGGTTATTGAGGTATTTGACTTGTCTGAGTTCGACCTGCTCGGGAAGGATTCCAACGGCTTTGAGCTCTGCCATGGCTTTGGGATAGGTCGCATTCTTATCCACATTGATCACACGAGGAGCGGACTTCGTAGGGTTGGGGTCAGCCGCAGCCGTGGGCTGAGCCACTTACTCTTTGACCGGACGCACCCTAGGAGTTGAACACACCGTGGAGTGCAGCGCTTTGACGAAGAAGCGTTTGGTGGCCTCAGCATCCCGGGTGGCACTGAGCAGAAACTCCAGTGTGTTCCCTTCCGAATCGACCGCCCGGTAGAGATACATCCACACTTTTTTCACCTTGATGTACGTCTCATCCACTCTCCAGGAGTCGTTGCAGGCTGCAGAGATGAGGCCGACAGCGTTTGTCCAGTTCGGGAGCAAAGTGCTGAACCCAGCGGTAGATCGTGGTATGGTCCACGTGCAACCCTCGTTCCCGCATCATTTCCTCCAGGTCGCGATAGCTGAGCGAGTACCGCACGTACCAGCGCACGCACAGCAAGATGATCTCGGCTTCAAAATGGCGCCATTTGAACGGGGTAGGGTTGTCCATGAAGGGAATTCCTCTCAATCAGTAGAATAGACCCAAGTGTACACGATCGGCATCAGTTTTGCAGCCCACCCGGATCTGCTCATCCGCCGTGTCGCTGGCGCCAATCCGCGCACCATCGTTGTACTTGCTACGGGCGGTCCGGTCCTGCTGCCGTGGCTCGACCAGACTCCAGTGGTGCTGGAGAGTTGGTACGGTGGCCAGGAGCAGGGTAATGCCCTCGCCGACGTCCTGTTTGGCGATGTCAATCCATCAGGCAAGCTGCCGGTCACCTTCCCACGCAGCAAGCGCGACACCCCGGTTTCCTCGCCTGAGCAGTATGCTGATAGAGATGACTTCGTTGCCAGCTACAGCGAGGGCCTTGGTGTCGGCTACCGGGGCTACGACCAGTTCGGGATTGAGCCACTCTTCCCATTCGCGCATGGACTCTCCTACACGAGCTTTGCGTCCTCCAGGCTCCATGTGGAGCCTGAGACGAGCAAAGGAACGAGAGCAGTGCGGGTGCGCTTCACGGTCACCAATACTGGTTCACGTACGGGTGCCGAGGTCGCGCAGGTATACCTCGGATTGCCCGCAAGCACGGGCGAGCCGCCCAAGCGATTGGTGGGCTGGGCGAAAGTCGAGTTGGAGCCGGGCAAGGCCAAAGAGGTCAGCGTGACGCTGGATCCAAACGCGGCCTCGCATCCACTGTCCTACTGGAACGTCGCGACGAACGGTTGGGAAATGGCGAACGGCGACTACCAGGTATACGTGGGCGCCTCTTCGCGGGATATCCGTCTCACTGGCACTTTGCATGTCGACCATGCGTATAAGGAGTAACGTGTTACCTGGTACTCCTTCTAGAAATGAGGAAAGCACGACCGGGCGAGGAATGAAACAGCTTAGGAGATGAAAATATGGACGCTACTGCGAACAATTATGCGCGTGCTCATGCTGACGAGGAGAAGCGCATTGGTCAACATTCTGAGGCACTGAGCCGCCCGGCAGTTGTCCTACCGCCTCCAGGCGATCTCACAGCGGAGCCAGGAGCAGCGCAGGTAACCCTGCGCTGGCAACCAGTGGCTGGGGCGATGGGCTACTTCATTCAGCGTAGCGAGTCTCCTAACGGCCCGTTCGAGCGCATAGGTCATGGCGGGGTGGGTGACATTCTCGTCGTGCTGGGGCCACTGTACGCTGATACGACAGGCGTACCCGGCACACGTTACTGGTATACCGTCGCCTCGATCTTTGATGTGAATTCCCCTGTGGGCGAGCTTTCGGCGCCTGTTGCAGCGAGTCCAGCAGTGGAAAAAGCGCAGCCACTAACCCTGCGCGTTCAGGCTGTGACAGCGGCCGGACAGCTCAATCCCGTCTGGCACATGCTCGGCTCTGAACGCCTCTCGCAGCTTTTCTATGGTGCAGGACCGGGTGGTAGCCGTATCGGCCCCGAGTTCCAAGAGGCGCTAAGCCTGGCGAGGACCGAACTGGGAACCAGGTACATCCGTGCCCATGCCATTCTAGATGATGAACAAGATGTGTACCAGGAGGTCAACGGCGAGGCACACTACGACTTCACAGCGATAGATCACATCTACGACTGTCTGCTAAATGTAGGTCTTCGCCCTATTGTAGAGCTGTCTTTTATGCCACGCGAACTGGCTTCCAATCCCGAAGCAACGGTTTTTTGGTACCGTGCGATCACCTCGCCACCACGTAACTGGGAACGGTGGGGAGAGTTGAATTACCATCTCGCCGCACATCTGGTGGAGCGCTACGGAATTGAAGAAGTCAGCCAGTGGGGCTTCGAGGTCTGGAACGAGCCCAACATCGCGGGGTTCGGGTCCGACTTCTCAGGGTTCTGGACGGGCACCCAGGCGGATTACTTCTGGCTGTACGACCTTACCGCTCGGGTCATCAAGTCCGTTGACGAGCGACTGCTGGTGGGGGGACCGGCTACGGCAGCGGTGGGATGGATAGCCGACTTTCTCGACTATGTGCGCCGAGAGGGCGTGCCACTAGACTTTCTCTCGACCCACTCCTACAACAATCTGCCGTTGGACCTCAAGCAGACGCCCAAGCACTATGGCTTTGAGGGGGTAAAAATCTGGTGGACAGAATGGGGCGTGTCGCCGAGTCTCTTTCACCCCGTCAACGACTCGGCATTTGGTGCCCCATTTATCCTTCATGGCATGAAGAGTGTACAGGGTCGGGCCGATGCCCTCGCCTATTGGGTGATCAGCGATCACTTCGAAGAACTGCGCCGGGCTCCAAGATTACTCCATGGTGGCTTCGGCTTGCTCACGATTGGGAATCTGCGCAAGCTCCGCTACTGGGCGCTTGCCCTTGCAGAAGGCCTGGGCACAGACCTTTTACAACTTGAGCTACAAGGTGACGGAGCCGGGTCGATAGTAGACGCCTGGGCAAGTCGCAAGCCCAATGGCTCTATAGACATCCTCGTTTGGAATGGCACACTCGATCAAGCGAAGATCCAGGGCGACCCGCTGCTGGACCGTCATCTCGAGGTACGTGTTGAACAACTGGCGGGGCGTACCAACAGATGTTCGCTGGCACGCATTGATTCCGTTCATTCGAACATCGCAGCCCACTGGCATGCGCAGGACGATTGGCCTACAGCAGAGCAATGGGCGAAGCTGCACGCCGCTGACGCATTGGACGAGCAGCCCTAAGCGGATATCGTTCCGCACAATGGGACTGCTCACTTTGATTTCGACCTACCGATGCCTGGAGTTGTCCGCTTGCGGCTTACTCCCAGATAGGCTTAGTATAGGCTACCGCCTCACAACGAGAGGAACAGACATATGCATGATGGAATAGAGAAATTACTCAGTCAGATGACCCTGCCGGAAAAAGTGTCAATGCTTGCCGGCACGAACATGTGGTACACAGTACCTGTCGAGCGACTGGGTATCCCTTCCTTAAAAATGACAGATGGTCCCAATGGGGCCCGGGGAGCGGGGGGCTTCACCCAGGGGGTGAAGGCCACTTGCTTCCCGGCAGGGATTTCGCTGGCCTCGACGTGGAACACGGATCTGGTTGAACGCGTTGGGCAGGCACTGGCGCGTGAGACCAAAATGAAGAGAGCACAGGTGCTACTGGGTCCAACGGTCAACATCCAGCGCTCGCCACTGGGCGGACGCAATTTCGAATGCTTCTCCGAAGATCCCTATCTGTCTGCTCGCCTGGCGGTGGCCTACATCAATGGTCTACAGCGAGAAGGGGTGGGTGCCTCAATCAAGCATTACGTCTGTAACGATCAAGAGTTTAAACGGACCAGCATTAGTTCCGAGGTGCGTGAACGTGCGCTGCGCGAAATCTATCTACTGCCCTTCCAGGTTGCCGTGCGCGAGGCCAATCCCTGGTCCATCATGGCCGCCTATAACTATGTGAACGGTATTGCCGCCTCGGAAAACCCCTATCTGTTAACTGAGATTTTGCGCCAGGAGTGGGGCTATGATGGGGTGGTGGTGTCCGACTGGCTTTTTTCGGTCAAGAGCACGGCTGCTTCCGTGAATGCAGGCCTCGATCTGGAGATGCCTGAGCCACGCTGGCGTGGTGAGAAATTGCTCGAGGCCGTCCAGCAAGGTGAGGTTAAGGAAACGACCATTGATACGAGCGTGCGTCGCCTGCTACAGTTGCTGGTCAAAGCGGGTCTCTTTGAGCACCCGCAAGAGGGACCAGAGCAGGCCATTGATCTGCCTGAACATCGTGCTCTGATTCGTGAGGCGGGTGCAGAGGGTATTGTTCTCCTCAAGAATGAGCAGCATGTGCTTCCACTGCAACGAGAACAGCTCACATCGATTGCAATGATCGGCCCAAATGCCAAGGTGGCGCAGATCATGGGCGGGGGAAGTGCCCAGGTCAATGCGCATTATGCGATTACTCCCTTTGACGGGATTGTTGATAAGGTCGGAGAGCGAGTGAACGTGGGCTACGAGCAGGGCTGCACCAACTACAGGTTGCTGCCTTTGCTTGATGTCGGTCTACTGCTGGCTGGCACAGAGGGAACCGAGCATGGGTTCGCCGTCGAGTATCTCAACAGCTCTGACCTCTCCGGTTCTCCTGTCTGGAAGACGGTAAGCAGGACCTCTGAGTTGACATGGTTCGGTGAGGTTCCTGAAGGTGTGAACCCAGAGCAGTTCTCGATCCGTTGCACTGGTCGCTTTACCCCTCAGGAAACAGGGTCCTACACGTTTGGACTGGTCAGTGCAGGTTTGAGCCGACTGTCTATCGATGGGCAAGAGGTCATCGAGAACTGGACGCATTACATGTCTGGTGGAGAATTCTTTGGTATGGGCAGCACGGAGGTCCAGGCCGTCGTCCCTCTGGAGGGCGGACGCGAGTACCTTCTCACGCTCGAATTTGCCACGTCCAAGGACACTCCACTGGCCGCTGTCCGCCTGGGGTGCCTCCCACCAGTTCACGCTGATGCCATAGGGCGTGCGGCAGCACTGGCGGCAGCCAGCGACGTCGCCATTGTTTGTGTAGGCTTCGGCGGCGAATGGCAGAGTGAAGGCTTTGACCGGCCAGATATGGAGTTGCCTGGGAAGCAGAATGCGCTGGTCGAGCAGGTGGCGGCAGCCAACCCACGAACAATCGTCGTCCTCAATACTGGCTCTCCCATCACCATGCCCTGGCTCTCATCTGTGGCAGCGGTGATGCAGGCCTGGTTCCCTGGCCAGGAATGCGGGAATGCTATTGCCGATGTGCTTTTTGGCGATACCACTCCCTCGGGCAAACTCCCCCAGACCTTCCCGGTGCGCCTGGAGGATAACCCGGCCTATCTCAACTTTCCGGGTGAAAACGGCAAGGTCTACTACGGCGAGGGTTTGTTCGTCGGCTATCGCTACTACGACAAGAAGAAGATCGCGCCGTTGTTCCCATTTGGCTTCGGCCTCTCCTACACCACCTTCAGCTATGGCGCGTTGCGGCTGAGTACACAGGAGATTGGCCCGGATGATAGCTTGAAGGTATCGGTCGATGTCACTAATACCGGGCAGTGTGCGGGTAAAGAGGTCGTACAGTTGTACATACGAGACGTGACGGCCACCTTACAGCGCCCCGACAAAGAACTCAAGGCCTTTGCGAAGGTGCATCTTGAGCCGGGTGAGCGCAAGACGGTAACGCTAACAATAGCACGTGACGCGCTGGCCTACTATGATGACCTGGCACGGGAGTGGGTTGCCGAAGCTGGGGAGTTCGAGGTTCTGGTTGGTGCGTCGTCAGAGGACATCCGGGGTAAGGCCCCGTTCAGCTTGACGACAACGAGCCGCTTTGGGGGCGCTGCCGAAAAAGAGAGTGTCAGCCTATGACATATGGTGTGATGGTTCACTTTGCCGGCAGTCGCGTATGCACTGACAATTATCAGGTGTAAGATGGCAAGACGTCTATGAAAGAGATGATTACTTATACAAATCCGGTGATTCCAGGTTTCTACTCTGATCCCAGTGTCTGCCGTGCTGGACAGGATTACTATCTGGTGACCAGTAGTTTTGAGTATTTTCCAGGCGTTCCCCTCTTTCACAGCCGTGATCTGATCCACTGGCAACAGATTGGTCATTGCCTGACACGAGCAAGCCAGCTTCCTCTGACAAATGCGCCAAGTTCTGGTGGCATTTTCGCCCCTACCATTCGGTACCACGAGGGCACGTTTTATATGATCACGACAAACGTTTCTCATGGAGGCAATTTTTACGTATTCACCAATGACCCGGCAGGTGAATGGTCAGAACCGATTTGGGTCCAGCAGGCCGGCATTGATCCTTCGTTGTGTTTTGACGCTCATCACCTCTATTTGACCGGTACTGCGGGATGGCCGCAACCGAGCATCTATCAATGCGAAATAGATATGAAAAGCGGACAACAACTGACGGAGACGCGCTCCTTGTGGGGCGGCACTGGTGGACGCTTTCCCGAAGGACCACACTTGTATCACATTGGCAACTGGTATTATCTCATGATTGCTGAGGGCGGGACAGAATATGGACATATGGAGACGCTGGCACGCAGCACGAACCCGTGGGGACCTTTTGAGCCCTGTCCACATAACCCGATCCTGACTCACCGTGATCAAGCCGCCCATCCTCTTCAAGGAGCGGGCCACGCTGACCTGATCGAAGCACATGACGGCTCCTGGTGGCTGGTCTTCCACGCTTTCCGCCCACATGATCGATCCTACCATCATCTGGGACGAGAAACATGCCTCACACCCCTCACCTGGACCGAGGATGGGTGGCCCGTCGTGTCTCCCGAGAAAACCGTTGACGTTCAGATGAACGTCACGGCCTCCCCTCAGCAGATGGAGGAAATCGAGCCAGCACGCGATGATTTTGCCACGCCAGCCTTGCGTCTCTGCTGGAACTTTTTACGCAATCCCCATGCGCAAGATTGGTCCCTGACTGAGCGTCCCGGGTGCTTACGCCTCTACGGCTCCCCACGTACGCTGGATAGTCTGGACTCGCCTGCCTTCGTTGGACGAAGGCAGCAGCACATCAACGCGAGTGCGAGAGCATGGCTCGATTTCCGTCCAGAAGATGAGGGGCACGAAGCGGGCCTGACCGTACTGATGAACGAGCGGCACCACTATGAGCTTGCCGTCATACAGGAGAAGGGAAGCCGCTGTATCATTGTGCGTCGACGTATTGGTGATCTGGTTGCCATCGTGGCACGAGCAATGATAGAGGAGGGTCCCTTTGAGTTAGAGATTCAGGCCGAGACTGATATCTACACCTTTACGTATACCCTTGCAGGAGAGCCAACGCGGAAAGTAGCGACTGGCGCAACGCGGTACCTCTCTTCAGAAGTCGCGGGAGGATTTACAGGAGTCTATTTCGGCATGTACGCCACTAGCAATGGCAATGGGAGGACAAGTCCAGCGGATTTTGATTGGTTTGAATATCACCCAGCATAAATCGGCTGGCGGGAGATTTGAGCCACGATCACGTCCACGACTACTTCCACGAGCCGTTTTGGCGGCTCGCGTGAAAAAGATATAGTTTGCCGATGACAACATGATGCGCTGGTTCTATTCAGGCCAATAGCATCACACCTTGAATTGAAAGAGAAAGAGACGATGGAGATCACTTTTCCCCCGACGTTCTTCTGGGGTCTCGCAAGTGCAGCGCACCAGGTGGAAGGCGGCAACGTCTACAACGACAGCTGGGTGCTGGAGCACGTGCCTGGCAGCCCCTATGTTGAGTCGTCGGGCGACGCCTGCGACCACTACCACCACTATCGTGAGGATATCGGCCTCTTCGCCGAGCTGGGCTTCACCCTCTACCGCTTCTCCTTGGAGTGGTCGCGCATTGAGCCGGAAGAGGGGGAATTCTCCCTGGCCCAGCTTGACCATTACCGACGCATGCTGGCAACATGCCATGAGCATGGGATCACCCCTATGGTCACGTTTCACCACTTCACCTCGCCGCGCTGGTTAGCCGCTTCCGGCGGGTGGGAGGCCCAGGACACACCGGAGAAGTTTGCCCGCTTCTGTGAGCGGGCGGTTGCGCACCTGGGTGACCTGATTCCGCTGGCAGGCACGCTCAACGAGGTCAACATCGGCCCGCTCATCAAGTCGATAGGAGTGATGGGCTCTGCTCGCACAGAGCCGTGGTTTGAGGTGGCCGCACGTGCTGTCGGCAGCGATGCCTCGCGCTTCACCCCATTTATGTACGCCGATACCGAGCGAGGCCGTGCGACGATCCTGGCGGCGCACCAGCGTGCGGTGGAGGTCATCAAGGCGGGGCCTGGAAGATGTGAGGTTGGTCTCACGATGGCGATGCAGGATATCCAGGCCGGGCCTGGCGGTGAGGAGATGGCCGCACGCATGCGCCAGGAGTTGCAAGATGTCTACCTGGAAGCGATCCGAAGTGACGATTTTATTGGGGTGCAGACGTACAGCCGCCAGCGCTTTGGTCCAGATGGCCCACTGGGACCAGAAGCGGGCGTGGAACGTACACAGGGAGGAGACGAGTTCTGGCCGGAGGCACTCGAAGCGACGATCCGGCACACGAGCGCGGTCACGGGCCGACCCGTCTTCGTGACGGAAAACGGCGTCGCCACCTTTGACGACAGGCGGCGGATTGCCTATGTCGAGCGAGCACTGCGTGGCGTCGCTAGCTGCCTCCGCGATGGGATCAACGTCCGCGGCTACACCTACTGGTCGGCTCTAGACAGCTTCGAGTGGATCTCGGGTTATCGCCTGAATATGGGCCTCATTGCGGTCGATCGACAAACACAGGCGCGTACGGTCAAGCCAAGTGCCCGCTGGCTGGGACGAGTCGCGCAGGTGCATGGCTTCTGAGCGGTCTTCTGATAACTCATGTAGGGGTTGGGCATAGAAGCCTCCCAGGACGTGCTGGATAAATCCGCACTCTACTCCGGGCGCGTCCGGGGGACGAGGAAGGCAGTGCCTGCCCTGAATCCATCCAAGGAAGGAGAGGAATACGACATGACAGAGTGGCTTGAAGGCGAGGTGTATGCCAATGGTATCAACATCCATTATTATCGTAGCGACGGTGGCAACAAACCGTCCATTCTCCTGTTGCACGGCGTCACTGATAGTGGCCTATGCTGGTCGCGTGTGGCTCACGATCTCGAAGGCAGCTATGATGTCGTCATGACTGATGCACGCGGTCACGGTCGCTCTGGAGGCATCGCAACCGGCTTCTCAACCAATATCTTGGCCGACGATGCAGCAGCAGCCATTCGAGCGTTGGGACTGGAAAAGCCGTATCTGTTCGGGCATTCGATGGGTGCTCGAACTGCAGCGACGGTTGCTGCAACCCATCCTGATCTGGTGCGGGCCATTGTGCTGGAAGATCCGCCTTTAACGGATAGGCTACCGTTTCAGACGAATGAGGGGCAAGCAGGTCGGCAGAGATGGCAATGGGTCTTCGATCTCAAGGCGCTTCCACGTGAGGAGCGCATCGTCAGGGGTTTCGCTATGAATCCCAAGTGGGTTGAAGAGGAGATTATTCCCTGGGCCGACTCGAAAGCCGAGGTGCAAACCTCCGTTTTGGAGCGTGGAGGAGCACCTGGCAGCTATCCATGGCGTGAGATCATTGCACGCATCGAGTGCCCCATCCTGCTCATTACGGGCGATCCTGAGCTGGGTGCAATTGTCACGCCCGAAGCGGCCCAGGAAGCGAAGCAACTATGGAAGCATGGTGAGGTAGTACATATCAGTGGCGCCGGTCACAACATCCGCCGTGACCGCTATGATGAAATGATGGCGGCAGTGCGGGCTTTTTTGAGCCGTACGTGATCGGTGATGGCTTGGGAGAATCTGGGTGAAAAATACTCCTGTGACTGAGCAATGAAATGTAGGGGCGGGTCTCGTACCCGCTCGCTAAAGGCAGGTCTAGCACCCGCCCGGAAGGGTACAAACATGTCCACCCCGCTCTACCGCGACCCGAACGCTTCCATTGAGGACCGTGTTGAGAATTTGCTCACCCTCATGACTCTGGACGAGAAGTTAGCTCAGCTTGGCTGCATCTGGAGCACCACTTTTGCAAGTACGGGCACCTTCGATGCCAATGCTGTCGCTGAGAAGATGCCGCACGGCATCGGGCAGGTTACGCGCATCGGTGCCTCGACTGGACTGCATCCGCAGGAGAGTGCCGCGTTCATGAACGCCATCCAGCAGGTGGCCGTTGAACGTACCCGGCTCGGCATTCCGGTTATCGTCCACGAGGAGTCCACGGGTGGATTCTGTCACCGTGATGCGACGGTCTTTCTCCAGGGCATTGGGCTGGTGGCAACCTGGGACCCGATCCTGGTCAAGCAGGTAGCCGAGGTCATCCGCACCCAGATGATGGCAGTCGGGGCCCGACACGCACTTGCTCCAGTCCTCGATATCGCTCGTGATCCGCGCTGGGGAAGAGTAGAGGAAACCTATGGCGAGAATCCCGTGCTCAGCGGAACCATCGGAACCGCCTACGTGCAAGGTCTCCAGAGCGACGACCTCTGTGACGGAGTTGCGGCTACAGGCAAGCATTTCCTGGCATATGCCATGTCGGAGGGCGGGCGCAACTGGGCCCCCGTTCAGATGGGTCCACGAGAGTTGCGTGAGGTCTACGCCGAGCCCTTCGCCGCCGTGATCCGAAACGCCGGACTCGCTACGATCATGAACTCCTACGCTTCCGTCGATAGCTTGCCCTGTGCAGGCAGCCCCGCTATCCTGACCGGGTTGCTGCGTGAAGAACTCGGCTTCGCTGGCGTCGTCGTCGCGGACTACTCTTCCGTCTTGATGCTCATGGAACACCATCGTGTCGCAGCAACCCGAGGGGAGGCCGCCCGGCTCGCCCTGCTGGCTGGACTCGATATGGAGTTACCTGCGGTTGACTGCTATGGCGAGCCCCTCAAAGCCGAGGTTGAGGCGGGTCGCGTGCCACTCGAGGCTGTCGATACGGCCGTTCGTCGTGTACTTCGTCTCAAATTCGAGCTGGGGCTCTTCGAGAATCCCTCTGTTGACGCAGCCAGGGCTAACGCCGTGTTCCAAACTCCTGAGCAGCGTGCGTTAGCCCGCCAGGCCGTCGTCGAGTCGACCATCCCGCTGACCAACGATGGGGTGCTGCCACTCGCTCCTACAGTGAAACGTATTGCAGTCATTGGACCCGGTGCCGACGACGAACGGCTCCTGCAGGGCGATTACCACTACCCTGCTCACCTGGAGATTGCCTACGCGGCTCCTGCGCATGTCGAGGCTGAGGGGCTCCAGACTCCATGGGCTAGTGGAAGCTACGCACCCGGTCCGTATTTCACCCCGCACATCACCCCTCTCGCAGGCCTGCATGCAGCTTTAGGGAATGACGTCGAGGAACGCTATGCCAAAGGCTGTGAGGTACTGGGCGACGACCGTTCCGGTTTCGCTGAAGCGACACAGGTGGCGCGTGATGCCGAGCTGGCTATCGTCGTGGTTGTCGGAAGCAGTGGCCTCTTGCGGCCAGTCACTGTTGGGGAGGGCAATGACGCGACCAACCTTGATCTCACTGGCGTGCAATAGGAATTGGTCGAGGCGCTTGCCGAGACGGGGATGCCACTCGTTGTGGTGGTGCTCAGTGGACGCGTTCATACACTTGCTCCCATTGTCCGGCGAGCCAATGCGCTGTTGCAGATATTTCCACCGGGAGAAGAAGGCGGGAATGGTCTGGCCGACGTGCTGACCGGGAAGGTGAATCCGAGCGGTCGCCTACCCGTGAGCATGCCACGCTCGGTAGGTCAGATTCCGAACCACGCTGGAGTGCGTGCGGGAGGTGAGCGAGCCATGTTCTTTGGCGATGATATTGACTCGCCGACCTCGCCGCTGTTCGCCTTTGGGCATGGGGTGAGCTACACCACGTTTGCCTACAGTGACGTCGTCGTGCAGGCAACCAGTACCGCTGAGCTGATCGAGGTCTCCATCGAGGTGCGCAACACCGGAGAGCGCGAAGGATCCGAGGTGGTACAGCTCTACTATCGCGACCAAGTCGCCTCTGTCGCCCGCCCCAACCGCATATTGCTCGGATTTGCCCGCCTCTCCCTCACACCTGGGCAGGCGTGTAGGGTCAGATTCACGGTGCATCCCTCCCGGCTCGCCTTCTACAATCCACAGATGCGTTTCGTCACCGAACCGGGGGCTTTCACTTTTAGTATCGGGATCTCCTCGGCCGATATGCGGGCCGAGCAGACCGTGAAGCTCGACGGCCAGGTCGTCGAATACCTCCAGCGGGAGATATTGGCCACGGAGGTGGAAGTTGTACATCGTCTAAGTTCATAGTTCACGTTCACGCTATCCAGCCTCTGGCCCTCTTGAAGGGAGTATCCAGAGAAATGAAGCATAAATGTAGGGGCAGTGCCTTGTGCCTGCCATAAACATAGCTCAGGAAAGAGAGGAATATGACATGACAGCATGGTCTGAAGGTAATGTGCAGGCCAATGGTATCAACATTCATTATTATCGCACTGGCGATAGTAACAAGCCTTCCATCCTCCTGTTGCACGGGATCACGGATAGTGGCGAGTGTGGGCCACGGGTGGCTCACGATCTGGCCGGCAGCTACGACGTTATCATGACCGATGCGCGTGGTCATGGTCACTGTGGTACCTCGGCGGATTTCTCGATTGCACTGTTGGCCGACGATGCGGCAGCGGTCATTGGAGCGTTGGGTTTGGAAAAGCCCTATGTGTGGGGACATTCGATGGGGGCTATCACTGCAGCGATGGTTGCTGCAAACCATCCCAATCTGGTCCGAGCCGTCGTGCTGGAAGATCCGCCTCCGATGGACAGACCCCCGTCTCAGGTAGATATAAACAAGGGACTGTTTGTGACGAATGAGGAGCAACCAGCCCAGTATGGGTGGCAATGGCTCTCCGACCTCAGAGCGCTCCCACGCGAAGAGCGCATCGCCGGGGGCTTCGTCATGAATCCCAACTGGGCCGAAGAGGAGATTATTCCCTGGGCCGACTCCAAAGCCGAGTTGAAAATCGACATTTTGGAGCCCGCATTTGGAAGAACGGTGAGGTGGCGCATATCAGCGGTGCTGGCCATAACATCCACCGCGACCGCTATGATGAAACGATGGCAGCAGTGCGCACTTTTTTGAACAGGACTTGATGGTTTCTGCACCAATCCACAATCATTCCCCCTCTTCACGCAAGAGTGCATAAAAAGTTAAAAGTAGAAGAGTTTGCATAAATGTAACCTCTCATACTACTCTATGAAATGACATCTACCACTATCATTTGATGACCTTAAGTTGTGGAGAGATCTCTCCACAACTCTCATGTGCCTTCTTTCAAAGAAAGGGGTGCTGCCATTGGACATGGTGGATAAATCAATCACCCCCCTGCGAACCTATTTCAAGCCGGTATTTTCGTCAGTGGACAGTCCGGACAGGCCACCTTTTCCCGAAGTGAGGCTCTCATCGAGTTCTTCTGCTGGCACCTTCACCGACTTGCTCGCGACATGACACTCCAACCGCATCTGGCTTGAGTGGCTCTCAAGCGCAAGCCGGCGGCAAGGGGCACGAGAGCACCTCGCGCGCCGTCCATCGTCGATGGGTTCTGCCAGCTGCCATCGCAGGAGTCCGTTGACGGTAGCGTTGCGCCAATCGTTTGCCCCCTCGTTCTCGCGGCTGCACGAGCCTCACGCGCAGCGATTGGTGAGGACGCACAACATGATAGGAGGCTCGCCACCATTCCAGGTGAGCTACCAGGTGTGGAGACTGCTGCGCTGTGGCCCAGGTACGGCGAGCCAGCGCGGCTATTCCATGTCGGACGGTCAGTGGAGCCCGCTCAATAGAGGCGGTGTTCAACCGACCAGAGAGGCCTCATCCCTGTAGGGCGGCTTTGAGAGCGTCTTCTGTTCCAAGACGCATCACGTGCGTCACCCGAACCAACTTGCGCCGTCGGGAGCATTGTTTCACCTGACCGGAGATCAGCCCAGCTGCCACTGCCACCGGCGCACGTTCCGCCCTCTCTGACCCACCTGGAGCCACTCTCCAAAATGAGCCGTGAGGGCAGAGAAGTACAAATTGAGGCCATCACTGGTGAACAGCGGCAGACAATCATGGGCCAAAAGCCGTTGCAGGGAGTGGATGAGCAGATGCGCCGCATGTTGTGTGCGGGGACCCAGATGCAGCACGGGCAGAAGCTTTGTGCAGGGGTCGATGGCCAGCCACAGCCAGAGCACCTGGGTGGAGCTGCGAAGCCGTGTGCGAATTTCATCTAACTGGAGGTGCGGAATGTGCAGGTTGCGGAAGGAGTGCTCATGGAAGAGCTCAGCGTGCTTGCCTGCCCGAGTGAGAAAGGCTCGTGATGGTGGCCTGACGGGAGCCGAAGACGCGTGGGGCTTCGGAAGGATCCAGTCCTTCGGCCAGCGCAGAGAGCACCACGGCGATCTGCTGCGAGGGGGTTTTCAAACGAGACAACGGAGTGTCGCGTCGAGCACTGAACGTCGTGCGGCAGGCCTGACACCGAAACGTCTGGATCTGCTCGGCATGACCATGCTTGCCATCGCCAAAAAGCCGCGTGGACTTGGGCATCGGTGATCCCGCAATACGGGCCACGCGCTTGGGTGCTCCTCGGCGGCTTTTGACCTCGCGCCAGGGGCGTACAGGCCCAGGCGCTGGCTCTTCACCCGACGAGGCAGTGGAGGCGAGACGACAGGCGGGGCCATCGTCTGGGCAGCGGGGCGATGCCGCAGACGGTGGAGCCTGCTGCGCTTGGCCCCTCCTCGTGAATGGGAAGGCTGAAGATGGAGCCAGTCAAGACGCCCAAGCCTCGCTAGAAAGAAGAGGAGACAGCCCACGAGCAGGAATATGTACACATGAACGGCCATAAGATCCTCGCTACTTGAAATAGGAAGAGTGGGAAGCTTCTTGAGGAAGAATAAACCAGTTTGAGAACGACTGCCAAGCCTAGAGGAGAAAAGGTGACGAATTATCCACCATCAGCAACGGCTGTACCCCTCTGTGCGAGATCAAGCCATTGCACAACTTCTCTTCTACACGAGATTACGTCTTGGTGAATGCGTGGCCCTCAATGTGGATGATGTGCGCGTTTCCGCACGCAAGGGCGTGGTCATCGTCCGTTCTGGCAAGGGAGAGACCTATCGTGAAGTCCCGCTCAATGCCGAAGTACGTGAGGTCCTAAAGGTATGGCTCAAAGAGCGCGCCAAGCGCTTCCCCCAGATCTCTGAGCCTGCTCTCTTTCTGAACCTGAAAGGGCGACGACTGTCCATGCGTGCGATTGATCTAGTACTCCGCCAGC
>WNGK01001130.1_pt2 | contig 16575 bp, 13 predicted proteins | sample 5400601 | NCBI WGS metagenome assembly WNGK01 (sample SAMN13153376, study PRJNA577476) | soil metagenome | isolation source: 60 cm soil or saprolite under Garry oak tree replicate 1 | place: USA:California | collected 2016-06-15
ACTTATGTCTCGAAGACCACTTACGATTACGACTACGGCGGAGAATATTTTGTGGGGCCAGGCACGGATGGCGTCCAACATGATACGGCCAACTATGGAACCGGTTTCCTTACCGGACGTGGAAATCTCTCGGCAGTCTGGCATTGGGACGTGACGGACATTAACAATTCAAGTAAGGCCGTACCGGAGGTGCGCACGGCGTACAACTCGCTTGGCTCAGTCTACTTCACGCGCGACGCCCTTGGTCATCAAACCACGCTCGCCTATGGCGACTCATTCTCGGTTGATGGAAATAGCATTGTGAATCCCTCGTTTGTAACGTATGCCTATCCGACCACGCTGACGGATGCTGACGGCTACAGTTCTTTCGTTCGATACAACTATGACTTCGGCGCGGTTACGCGGACGCAAGGCCCGCCGCCGCAAGGGCAAACGCAAGGTGCGATTCAGACGATGAGTTACGACAGCGCTGGCAGGATTCAGTGGCTCAATAAGGTAAACAACGGCGCGTGGAAGTTCTTTGCCTACGCTGATCATGGCGATGCGGTGATGAGCCAGGTGACCATTAATGCCGAGACGCCAGCTTACTGGTCAATCACAGTAGTTGACGGCGCTGACCGCACACGCCTGACGGGGGGCGATCATCCCGGAAGTACGCGTGGTTACCGGGGGCAGTTCACGCTGTATGACGTGATGGGAAGAGCATCACAGCAATCGAATCCCGCCGAAACAAATGCCTCCTGGCAGCCGGCCGGCGATGATGATCCGAACAATGGCGGCAGCGGGTGGATTTATACGCAGCAGACTTACGATTGGAAGGGCCGGCCCCTGGTCACAACTAATCCCAGCATTACAAGTAACCCGGCTGAGACGACGACGAAGACCGCGAGCTACAGCGGCTGTGGCTGCGCCGGCGGCGAAGTCACAACGCTAACGGATGAAGTTGGAAGACAACAGAAAGTTTACAGTGATGTGCTGGGCCGTCAATGGAAGACTGAAGTGTTGAACTGGGATAGCACCGTCTATGCGACGACCACGAACGCACTCAACGCGCGCGATCAGGCAATGAACGTCAAACAGTACGTAGGTGTCGCGCCCGCTGATGCTTCGTCAACGAACGAGAACGCATCCTGTCCTGATGGAACTTGTCAGAAAACGACGATGAGCTACGATGGCTATGGCCGCTTGCAGACCAAACACGTGCCCGAACAGAACGCCGGTACGGCCACCGTCTATGCATACAATTCCGACGACAGCATCCACACAGTTACCGACGCACGTGGCGCAGTGTCAACGTATGGCTACAATAACCGGCATCAGGCAAGCAGCATCACGCATACGCTGTCAGGTCAAAGCACGATTAGTATTGGTTACGGTTACGACGCGGCAGGCAATCGCACTTCGATGACTGACTCGCAGGGATCGACGAGTTATGTTTACGATTCACTGTCGCGCATGACTTCGGAAACGCGAGCGTTTAATGGGCTGGGATCGTACGCCCTCAACTATCAATACAACCTTGGAGGCGAGTTAACCAGTATCACCGATCCTTTCGGCGCGCAGGTTGCTTATAATCACGATGGCGCGGGCCGAGTAACGAACGTGACAGGCACGAACTTCGCCAACGTTTCCACCTACGCCTCAAACTTGCAGTACCGAGCCTGGGGCGCGCTGAAGCATGTCGACTACGGCAACACCCGCAGCCTGTCAGAGACTTACAACTCACGAATGCAACCCGGCACGTTCACGATTCCGAATGTTATGAGCAAGACTTACGACTATCAGGCGGATGGCCGGCTAAGTTTTTCGCATGACTTGATCAACTCGCAGTGGGATCGGTCATACACTTATGATCATGTCGGCAGAATCACGCAGGCTCTGTCGGGAGCGGAAGCGCGCAACGAAGGAACTACCAACCTACGGCCTTACAAGCAAACTTTCAACTACGATTCGTTTGGCCACCTGACTGAGCGCCCCTGGAATCTTTGGTGGTCGGGAAGCGCGGGTGCATTCACGCCGGCTCATCAGGACTATCAGAACAATCGGAACGTCAATTGGCAATACGATGCCGCCGGCAATTTAATCGACACCAGTAGTCAGTCGACCGACTATGTGCAATACGCCGTTGACGCGGCGGGAAGAAACACCCAAAGTGTGTCCGTCACCATGAATCTTTACAGCGATCCAAACTCGACTGTTTGGGGTTCGAGCGTAGAATTGAACAACGGGTTTGACGGCGATGGAAACACCGTCAAGAAGGTTGCGAACGATACGACCATCGACTACACGGAAGGCAACACCACGACTACAACGACAACTTACTTTGTGCGCTCCACTGTGCTGAATCAAGTGTTAACGGAACTCAGCGAGACCGGACAGAAGCAGCGCACGTTCGTTTATCTTGGCAGCGCGGTGCTTGGATGGCAGAGGCGATTGTCAGACAACACTCAGGCAGTGGCTTGGGAACATCGAGATCCGAGTAATGCAAGTATGCGCGTTACGGGAGCGGATGGAACGAGCGGCTCAAGTCTAAGCGCCGAACTCGATCCACTGGGCAATGACGCGGGCACTGAAAATCCGATTCCCAATCCGCAGCTAAAGCCGTTCTGGTCTTATCCGAGTTTTGGCAGTTCGATGATGAGCGGGTTGACGTGCGTTTTGGATGGCACGCCGACATCGTGTGATCAGGTCGCTTTTCTTATGCATGTTGGCGGAGCCGGAGTCTGTCCCTATAACAACTGCGGGCCACAGTTTGATCCGAAGCGCGATGGACCCGGACGTGGCGGGTGGGTGCTTCCGGTGTTGCACGGTGACGGGTTTGACTATGCGAAAGTTGGACCATCAACCAAGCCTAAAGCATTGCCGCCCACGCTGAAAACGATATCTCCCGCAGAAGCAGCGCGACGGCGAGCGATTGCCGCTCTCTTTGGTCGCTCCGGATTTGGCGACGAAGATGATGACGACGATGATCTTCTTACTCCGCAGAAACCCATACCGGAGCAAAGGGCGGCCACTAGAGCGGCGGGTTTGCTTAGCAACAACGACTGCTCGAACTTCATCGCGGAACTCATTTCGATCTCGGCATCCGTTGCGGGCCAACCGTGGAGCGGTCTCATCACCCCCAGCTTCGGCCCGACACTTGATCAAAACGGCAACATGACGCCCAGCTACGGTGCTGACTACGCCCTAAGAGAATACAACACCGCACTCGCTGGTGGTCGCGTTACTGCTTCCGGTAGATCCGGCAGGAGTGGTGACACTACGACCTATGGAACAACTACGGGGTACAACACCATTTCTTGGAACAGAGAGTTCTATAGCCTCGGGTTAGATGACCAGGCATTGATGACGCTCCATGAATCACTCCATCTGATTCCTAATTTCAGTGACTTTGCCGTTGCTGGCGCCGCCCACATCATGGCGACGCGCGGAACGAACAATCCCGGTAACACAGGCAGCTTTAGGAATCAGACCGCTGCTTCGGAATACATTAACGAGCAGATTGCGGCGCATTGTCGGCACTGAGTTGAAACCTTTATGATTCTGAAAACCAGGCTAGTCGTTAGTATGGCGATTGTGGGGGTGCTACTCGCGGTGGCGACTGACAACTTCGCTCAAGATCGTTCGGCAAACAAGTCCGGGTGTGCCCTCGTGGATAAGAACCATCCTGCACAGTTCATCTCGTACGAAGGCAAAGCTGAGTCATCGGAAATCAAGTTGCGTCTACGCAACAACACGGACTGTGCGATCATTGTTGAGACGGACGATACTTCTCGAACGCAGATAAAGAGGCTCTCGAATGGCGCGGTGAGGGTTGAGGGAGCAAGTGGCTCCGAAGACGGAGCTACCCTTCGTCTTCACTACCTAATTCAAGACCGGCAGCGCCAGAAGGCACCTGCGCCGGCCTACGGTTGGGGCGACTCCGTTTTCAGCTACCAAATCCTGGCGGGTCAGTCTGTGATCTTCACTGTTCCAGCAAGTCACTTCAAACAAGGCTTGGACATAGCAGTGCCGTTCAACTACTCATGGGAAGGTGACAGCTCCATAGGAATGGGTGCGGGTGGAGTAGTTCACCGTGTCTACTTTCTGTTTGACGATATCCCACAGGCTGCGTTGCGTGAAAGGCGTTGATGCTCTCTGCGATCACGAAGCTTTTCGCAGCTTCTCACGTTCGAGGAAGGCGTCGAGGATCTGGACGATCTGTTTGCGCTGAGACTGGGGTAGTTGTTCAACCTGGCTGAAGCGCCGCCACAGGCGATTGTCTCGGGTGCGGCCGTTGCTCTTCACTTCCTTAATCCCCAACAACTGATCAGAAGAAACACCGAGCGCCTTGGCCAGGATCGCCAGTAGATGTGTGGGCGGATGCGCCGTTTGCTTTTCGTAGTAGGCGACCATTCTTTGCGAGATGTTTACTTCGGCCGCCAGGTCGCGCTGGGACAGTCCGGCCTCTTGCCTAAGCCGCGCCAGACGGTCTCCGAAACTCTCACTCTTTCCGTTTGAAAGAAACCGGGGAAACCGGGGTCAGGCCTGCGATTTGTGCGATTCTCAATCGCCGCCGCTGCCCGTGTTCTTTGATAATGAAGGCAGTGAGGCCAATGAGGATCCGAAATCGCAAAAATCGCAGGCCTGACCCCCGATCTTCACAATGTGGGAGCATCATGATGCGGGCAACGCCAGTTTTCGAATGACAGCTAACGGTGGAACGAATGTCTCAAGCGAGATGGCCGAGCTTGATCCGCTGGGCAACAACGCCGGCGTCACAAACCCTACCAGCTTAGTGACCCTGCCGAAACTTTTATTTTATCCGGGCTTCGGCGACCCCGGGATGAGTGGCGGGTCCCAGTGCATGATGGATGGCACTATTGAGCCGTGTGCTTTCGTTTTCCGCGCTGCTGCGGCTGGCGGCCTTAGTTCGCAACCGCGGAAACCGGGGTCAGGCCTGCGATTTGTGCGATTCTCAATCGCCGCCGCTGCCCGTGTTCTTTGATAATGAAGGCAGTGAGGCCAATGAGGATCCGAAATCGCAAAAATCGCAGGCCTGACCCCCGATCTTCAGCCTATTATGGTGGCAGCTCTACCCAGCCTGATGGACCTAACGCCGCTTTCAGACGGATAGAGGGTAACAGTTTCAACTACTTTGATTTCCCTGGCCCTGCTGAAAGCGTTACGGGGCCGAGGTAATCTCACTTCTTATCGTGGTGAGTGGGACTTTGCTGCTAAGGTCATCAATGGAAATCAGCAGTGTGAGGTCAATTTCCATATTAGTATGACGTTACAGGGAGGAAATTGGGGGGCGCATTGGGGCTCGCGTTAATTGAAGTGACAGGAGGCGTGAAATGAAACAGGAACTGCTCAACAAGCTCGTAGTGGTTTTAGGCGTGATTGCCCTATTGACGTGCACTGTATGGCTTGGCAAGTCGATGATTAGAGAATCAGACAGCAACCAAGGCACTCGATATGCCGCTGCGTGTAGCTCAGAAATTGACCTCACCACTGCTATTAAGAATCTGTCAGCCGGAGATTGGGCCCAAGCTGATCAAACAAGGAGGTCACTTCTCGACTACTCAAAACGCTCGTTACGCTGCAGAAAGGAGATCATTGAGGCACTAACTCAGGCGATGAAAAAGCCGAACCTGAACTTTGTTTCGGATCAATCCAGCTACTTTCTTTGGTTGCACGGTTCGCCCGTACTCGGCGATTTGAAAGCTGTGGAGGCCCTTGATCTTTTGATCGATCATCTGGATATGAATGACGGATTGTTTAGTGCCTCGATGGTTCATCAGCCGGCGGTGCTCGGAGTCGAGGCAATGGGCGTCGTAGCCGTGCCTAAACTACGCGTCGCTCTGCAACACAATGCAAATCGGAATATAAGGCTTGCTGCAGCTTTGTGTCTTATGGACATTGGTGGGCGGGACGCCATGAACGCGCTAAAGCAGGCTCTCGGTTCAGAATCGGATTCATGCGTAAATCGTTTCATTCGGATTTCAATTGAGATCGCAAATAACGAATTGAAGTCTAAGACTCGCCCGTCCACGCAATCTTACACTGATAAGCAAATCGACTTACGCCGACAACTCCTCATGGCGTTAAAGTGCGACAATTAGGAATCCCGCAGGATACCGGGATAGATGCTAGACCGGGCGGGAGCGGTACCGGCAAGCCTCTGTATAGTCAGAAGCAGATTAATGCGGCTATAGATAACTGCGCGCAGTCCTACTTTAATGTCCGGCTCGACAGCTTTAACCCCACTAGCAGAGGACACAGTGGTACCTTCAACGGAACCGACCTAGATACGAACTCCAACGTAACCGTCGTAAACGACGTCCGTACTTTCAGTATGGCCGGACTTGGAAAGCTTAGTGCCAGGTTTGGGGGCCCTGGTACTCCAATCGTGGGTGGAACTCCCATTTTTCGACCAGATATCCAAGCAGCCTGTTACACGCCCTATCGGAATTACACCGGTAATGATGTCCGTGGTTGGGATCCTGTTGTAAGGGGGCTTCCCTATCGCGAGGGTACTCAAATCTGGGAACTGGGCAACAGGGAAACCGGGGTCAGGCCTGCGATTTGTGCGATTCTCAATCGCCGCCGCTGCCCGTGTTCTTTGATAATGAAGGCAGTGAGGCCAATGAGGATCCGAAATCGCAAAAATCGCAGGCCTGACCCCCGATCTTCAGCGTTAATGCCGAGACGCCAGCTTACTGGTCAATCACAGTAGTTGACGGCGCTGACCGCACCCGGCTGACGGGGGGCGATCATCCCGGAAGTACGGATGGTTACCGGGGACAGTTCACTGTGTATGACGTGATGGGAAGAGCTTCACAGCAATCGAATCCCGCCGAAACAAATGCCTCCTGGCAGCCCGTAGGCGACGATGACCCGAACAGTGGTGGCAGCGGGTGGATTTATACTCAGCAGACTTACGATTGGAAAGGCCGGCCATTAGTCACGACCAACCAGGACGGCACGCAGAAGTCTGCAAGCTACGCCGGCTGTGGCTGTGCCGGAGGCGAAGTGGTCACGCTCACCGACGAAGGGACAATCATCAATAGTGAATTGAAGCGGCGCACGCAAAGAATCTATTCAGATGTCCTGGGCCGTCAATGGAAGACTGAAGTGTTGAACTGGGATAGCACTGTCTATGCGACGACCACGAACACTTTCAACGCGCGCGATCAGGTAACGCTCGTGCGGCAGTTCCAGGGCACAGACCAGAGCGGCGTCTATCAGGATACGGCCATGAGTTATGACGGTTACGGCCGGTTGCAAACGAAGCACGTGCCTGAGCAGCAAGTCGATCCCAACAACAGTGCCTCAACTGATCACACGACTTGGGAATACAACCCGGACGATACGATCCAAAAAATCACCGACGCGCGGGGCGCGATCAGCACGTACGGCTACAACGGCAGGCATCAAGTGACCAGCGTCTCGCACGCCTTAAGCGGTTACAGCACCACCAACGTCACCTACGGGTACGACGCTGCCGGCAATCGAACTTCGATGTCTCATCTTGTCGGTGGCGTGGCTAAGGACAGCGCTACTTACAATTACGATCAGCTTTCGCGCATGACTTCCGAGACGCGGCACATCAACGCGCTGGAAGGTTACGCGCCGAACTATGGCAACTTCACGATGAGCTATGGCTACACTATCTCTGGTGAATTGCAAAGCTTGACTGATCCCTTCAACTCGACAACCAACCTGAACTACGATTCAGCAGGTCGAACGTCGAGCGTCACCGGATCGTACGGCGGCACGAACTACACTTACGCCAGCAGCGTGGGCTATCGCGCTTGGGGCGCGGTAAAGGCCGCATCCTTCGGAGACAACTTTTCGGAGACGGTTAGTTACAACTCGCGCATGCAGCCGACGCAGTTTCGCATCGGCACGAACTATATGCGTTACGACTACAGCTATTTTGATGATGGGCGGTTGAAACAGCTCACGGATCTCGATGATGTTGGTGGACAGCCGAGCCAAGTTCAGTTCCATTACATGTCGCGTGCGTATTCTTACGATCAGGCTGCACGAGTCTCGGGCGTTAGCGGAGTGCCGAATAACTGGAACCTGCCGCCGCCGTTCAGCGGGAATTACTCCTATGACGCATTCAATAACATGACCAGCCGCAGCGGCCAGTACGCGCTTAATCCTAACCAGTTAGACAGCGCGACCTATACCAACAATCGCCGAGTGGGTTGGACCTATGATGCCGATGGGCGCATTGTAGCCAGTGCAGATAGTTCAAACCCGAGCGGCAGCAGCACGCGAACGTGGACTTACGATGCCGCGGGAGAAGAGGTGAGCGTTGCCGAAACTATTTCGAATTCGACGGCCACTGACACTCTGGCTTATGACGGGGACGGTGAATTAATCTATGAGTCTGTAGTTAATCCAAGCACAACCACAACCACAACTTACTATCTGATCCACTCGGCGGTGCTCGGGACGGTGTTGACCAAACTGGATGCCTCGGGCAATAAAGACACGACTTGGGTGCCGGCGAATGGTCTGATCTCGCCACTGCAACAGAAAGACTACAACGGCAATCCGGCGATAACTTGGCCGCACGTGGATGTTACGGGCCTGCAGGGAAGTGGCGTGGCTTATGATCCCTTCGGCACTTCGGTCAACAATGTCCAGCCACCGATAATTCCGCCGCCGCCGGTGCATGTTTTTGCGCCCCAGCCTTTTTGCTACAGCTGTCCGGCCGAAACCAGCTTCATCAACGCGAACAATCTGGCCGCGGGCTGTAACGTTGGTGGGTTCCCGATGGATTGCAACCGCGCGATGATTGCGCGAATGGGAATCGAATTCGCGATGAACTTGCCCGGCTTTCACCTTGATAATCTGTATGCAGAAGCGAGCTATGTCAGCAGCTTTGCCTTCCAAACCAGAAGATGGGTAAACGATCCGATACCGAAAGTTGCATCACGCCCGAAACTTCAGCCTCTGCACAGAGACGTTCACGCTGCATTTTATGATCCTTATTCACCTGAAAAAGAAAACAGGCCCGGCCATTGGGAGACGATCAATTGGGGCGGCGATATTTCGCTCGATGAGTTAATCGATCCCGACCCGCAGGATACCCGGAAGAGGTGGATTGGAGGTGATCGGCTTTCAGATTGTTATAAGAAGCTATTGAAACCGTTCTTTGCAATAAACCTTTCCGACGTATCCATTCACCACTACATCCCTCCCGGACCACGTCTGTGGTCAAACCCAGATGGTTATACCTTTGGCAATGACATATATTTCAAGAACTACAATCCATCAACCGAACAAGGACTCACGGATCTCCTGCATGAGCTTACCCACGTTCAACAATTCAAAGAGTTAGGTTTGATAGGTTTCCCGAAAGAATACCTCAAAGAGTACAAGCAAAATCGAAACAAGGGCATGTCCGATCAGGACGCATACTTCAATATCCGTCTTGAAGCGGAAGCGCGCCAGCACGCCGAGGAAACGTATAAGACGATCATCGCTAACAATGGTGGTAAGAATCCGTGCGCTCAATAGAACAGCTGCTCGGGAAGTCGAAGTAGAGAGGCAATCTATGAACATACTACTGGCGGGCTCATCAAACTTTCATCGATTGGTGGCACCGTTACTGACTTTAGGCTGTGTTGCTGCATTTAGTTGTTTGCAACCACGGCCTTCTGCTGAGTGTCGTCGCTTCTACGACCTATCGCCAGAACAGCGAGAGGCCAAACTCCGGGCCTCTCCAATAACTGAACAGGTAACATTGTACGAATGCGGAATGTATCAGGAGCCGCCAACAGACTATGCCGGCGATGTAGCTGAAGGAGGTGAAAAAATCATCCCACCTCTGCTCGATCGATTGAAGACAGAAAGTAGTGAGACGCGCCAGGATTTCCTCATCCATATTTTTGAGGAACTAGCCCTTAAAGAGCACCTTCGTGGAAGGCGAGATGTTGCGGACCAACTAGAACACGTAGTGTCTGTTATGAAAGACACTGACATCAAGAGAAGGTCACAACAAAGAGTGAAAGTCATTCAAGACAATCTTTGATAGCGGCTAATCCCCGTAGAACGAATATGAGTTCCGCAGAACTCCGGTGGCGAGCAACTCTCTCCTTGTCTTCGAGACGCACTACGACAATATTTCCCGCAACAGAGCGCCCAAGGCAAATCGTACTCTCCGATAGATGATGCGAGGTTCAAGGCGGGCATACCTGGTTGGGTCAAGGCGGGAGTCGCAATCACTCCCGGTGCAGTGAATCCCGCAGCTATAACGCTTGGACTCTACGACATCCATTACGACAACAGCGTCACCATAAGCGGCGGCGGAGTCAACTCCTTAGAAACAGTCATCGAGGAGGTTTCTCATACTGTGCAATTCCTTCAAGTCTGGGCAGGTTTGAAGCCAAATCCTTGGGCCGCAGCGAAAACTGGGAACGACTTGACTGACTACAAAGCGGCCCAGGATGCGTGGCAATCGCACTACGCGTACTACGCAATTAAAGGGCTTGGTTATGACAATGAGGTCGAAAGGTGGGCTAAAGGTAACGTCCAATCCATCATGAATAGCCTGAGGAGTGGCAACCAATCGCAAATCTGTGGATTCGACCTGTACCCAAGGAGTAGATGATGCGATCGTTCAAAAAGCAGTTGATGTTTGTTCCCTTGCTCTGCTCTCTTTTGTTGCTCACGGGCTGCTCATACATAACTGACTTTGCCGTGATCAATGAATCGGATCAGCCGCTTGAGGTTCGATACAAGATCAAGAACTATCCGGGATCGTTCTCTCCGCCTGTGACTCCTGCTACGATTGCTGCGTCCCAACTGAGCACAAAAGGAAATCAACAGTGGAACAACCTGGGGGGCAGAGGAAACCGGGGTCAGGCCTGCGATTTGTGCGATTCTCAATCGCCGCCGCTGCCCGTGTTCTTTGATAATGAAGGCAGTGAGGCCAATGAGGATCCGAAATCGCAAAAATCGCAGGCCTGACCCCCGATCTTGAAGCATCAATGGCCAACTGTCGTCAGCCAACTTCCGCGCGGTGCAGATCCCTTGGATTATCAGGTAATCATTGACAAGGGTGTGGCGGTGAGAGCTGAGCCGAACTCAAGTGCTGCTACAGTGGCGACCTTGAGCTACGATGTGGTGAGAGTGAGTTCTGCTACTCCGAGGTCTGGAGACAGTTCGAGCTGGATGAAAATAACGACGCTTGCCGGTCAAGAAGGATTTGTCCCCGACAAATATATTCGCAGCGCAACTGATTATCACGCTTGCTTCAAAAGAGTGGGCTCGAAGTGGCTCATGACCGAGTTGGCCGCTTTAGAGTAGCGGCGATGTAGTCTACAACTACGATCTTTGACAAAGAATAGTCCCGCAGAACCTGCACCGCTGAGCGAGAGCGAGATAGATCACCTTCGTGAAGACCTGCAAAACGTCCTCAACAACTGCTGATCAGAACATTAGGCCTATCAACTTGCCAGGTAACGTCATGAGCATTTTATCGAGTCAACCCTGTCGCGATTTCATCGCCGATCTTTTTTGCAGTGTTTCCTCAAGTCTGCGATCAAGGGGAGATCAAACTGGGCAGATAACTCAAGAATATGAAGACTCAACGTCCCTGACTCCGTTCCCACTCACGCAGCGCTCTGACGCCGTTCTGAAAATCAGCTTCTTTCGCATAAAAGTTGTGCGCGCCATCGTCCCTCGAAGGCTCGCGGACATAATACAAATAATCAGTCTGCGCGGGATTCAAGGCGGCGTCGATTGAACTTTCGCCAGGCGAACCAATCGGCCCGGGCGGCAAACCTGAAAACAGTCGCGTGTTGTATGGCGAACGGCGATTGACGTCGCTCAAGTAAACCTTGCCGTCATTGCGCCACTTACCGGCCAGCTTTGAAGCGTAAACAATTGTCGAATCAACCCCCAGCGCAATATGTTTGTTCAAGCGATTGTAGATGACGGAAGCAATCATCGGCCGTTCTTCCTTAAGTTTCGCTTCAGTCTCAATCAACGAGGCCACAATTACGATCTGTCGCGGCGTCATCTTCAGGGCACGGGCGCGTTCAGTGCGCTCAGATGTCCATTCCTGGCGAAAGCGCTTGCTCATCGTTGCGATTACTGTAGCTGGCCTGGTCTCGGGAGGAAAACTATAGGTCGCGGGAAAAAGATATCCTTCCAGGTTAGTCGCCGCGGGATCGAGATCGTGAATCGCGCTGGTATCATCCATCAGCCGTAGCGCCTCACCGCTGTCCTGCAGATGAAGTTCTTCCACGTGCGCCAGCGAATCGGCGATGTCCCATCTGGTCCAGCCTTCGATGACGGTGAAGCGACTCAGACGTTGTTCGCCCTCTTCCAGCTTCCTTAAAACACCTAACGGCGAAATCGGAGAAGGAAAACGATACTCCCCCGCTTTGATCAGTTTCGCGCTGCGCGTAATCCTGACGTAAAAAAGGAAAGGCCACTTGCGGCGCAGGACGCCTTCGCGAACGAGCGTGTTCGCGATGGATTCAGGCGTGGAGCCACGCGGAATTTCTATATAATCATTCGCCTTCCCATGAACAGCCGGAGAATGCAGCTGGCGATAGAACCAAACGGCGAAAACCGCGGCCACAGCCAGCACAATCGCCGCAAGTCCGATCCACAAACGTTTCATGAGGGTTGGGTTTCTCAACAGCGGTAAGTTAGCAGAGATGTATGGCGGCGTGTCTACGGTTGCTGCTCGTGGATGAAATCTCGCAGGATAATTGCTGCTGCCTCGCTATCGATTTGTTGGTCAATATAACCCTTTCTCTTTCCGGCGGCTTTGAGATGCGATGCGGCTTCGAAAGTGGTGAGACTTTCATTCTGTAAATAAACGGGCACACTGAGCGAACGCTGAAACTTTTCGGCGATGCTGCGTGCCTCTTTCGCCGCCGGGCCCTCAGCGCCATCTAACCGAGACGGCAAACCGACTATCAACGCCCGCGCTTCGTACGATTCGATGAGCTCGCTTACACGCCGCAGCAAGTCTTTCCAACTCCGACGTTCGATGGCAGCAAGTGGCCTGACCGTAACTCGTAATTCATCGCAGATAGCCACTCCCACTCGCTTTGCGCCGAGATCGAGCGCGAGTAAACGGCCCGAAAGACTTTCCGCGGTCTCAGTCAAAACACTTCGTCTCTTTTTGGTCAGTTCAGCCATTTGTTTGCGCCCGACATCGCCTTAGCGTTGCTTGCGCGGGTCTTACCGCCACGGTATGATACAGGCGTTTGGCGAAACGCCTAAGTCTCCCGTGCTGCCGAACTGATAGTTTAATTGAGGTCTAACTGATGTCATTCAAAAGCAAATTTGCCCTTATCTCCTTGTCAGCATCGCTCGCGGTTTACACGATTGCAGGAGCATGGCTGGCGACTCGCGCACAGCAACCGGCGAACGACCCGGGCGCGCAACAGAGAATATTCGAGAGTGTCCTTCAGCATATTCAAAACGACTACGTTGACGAACCTAATATGGAAAAGGTTCGCGCCGGAGCACTGCGCGGCCTGGCTTACGGACTGGATCCTTATTCGACTTATTTGACTCCCAACCAGGTCAAGGACTACAGGGCAGACGGTAAGAGCAATCAAGTGGGAATCGGAGCAGAGTTATCACAGGTCGCTTCGTTTCTTTATGTCGTAGCTCCAGTAAAGGGCTCTCCCGCAGACCAGTCGGGCGTTCGAGCTGGCGATATTATCGAATATATCGATGGCAAAGCCACCCGTGACATTTCACTTTACGACGCGCGCCAGCTTCTAAATGGCCAGCCAGGCACCGAAGTGAAGTTACGCGTCTTGCGTGCAAATGCGCGTCCGTTGACCTTGACGGTGAAGCGCAGCTCGTTCCGAGCGCCGGCCGCTGAGGCACATATGGAAGCCGGTCGCATTGGGATTCTGCGAATTAACAGTTTGGATAACGGTGAAGCCGCTGATGCGCGTGCGCGTTTGCAGGATCTACTGAAACAAGGTGCGCAAAAAATTGTGCTCGATCTTCGTAGCGTTGCCGGCGGAGAGATTCAGGAAGGCGTTACGGTCGCAAACTTCTTCATTCGCGACGGCTCAATCGCGAAGACGATCGGTCGCGAGCAGAAGGTTTTGAAGACTTTTGATGCGGACTCGAAAACAGTGCTTTTCAACGGTCCGGCCGTTGTCTTGATCGATACCGGCACGGCAGGCGCTGCCGAAGTGATCGCTTCCGCATTTCTCGAGGACAAACGTGGCGACGTGGTCGGCGAAAAGAGTTTCGGTGCCGGCGCCGAACAGGAATTGTTCACGTTGCGCGACGGCGATGGCTTGTTGCTGACGACCGTGAAATGGGCTTCGGCGAGCGGCAAACCTTTTTTAGGCGAGGACCGCTCGCATTCCGGTATTTCACCGTCGGTAGAAGTGAAGCGCGCAGAAAATCCTGACGCCACGGACGTCGAAGATCTGGCCGGCAACGAGGAAGAAGCTCCGCCCAACAAGGTGCCGCCAGGGAAACCTGGACAACCTCAAGAGCCCGTCGTGCCAAAGCCGCAGCCTGAGGATACGCAACTCAAGAAGGCGATTGAGCTATTGCGCGATAAGCCGGCAGCTCCGGCGCAACGCGGAGAATAACCAGCTAGCGCGTCAGTCGATTTGAAAAGGCCGGAACGACGGGAGTTGCGTCTGCCCGGTCTTTTTGTTTTCAATCAGCCACTTACAACTATGAGGCTATTGATCGGACTTCTCGGACTTCTGATAATCGTGGTCGTTCTTTGGGACGCCTTCGAAACGATCGTATTACCCCGGCGTGTGACCAGACGCATTCGACTGACACGTTTGCTCTATCGTTCGACATGGGAACCCTGGTCGGCAATAGCTCGGAGTGTTCGTAATAGTAAGCGGCGCGAGACTCTGCTTGGTTTCTATGGCCCGCTTTCGGTGTTGATGCTCTTGACGGTGTGGGCGATGGGTTTGGTGGTGGCGATGGCGATGATCCAATGGGCCATTGGCTCGAATGTTGCCGCGTTGAATGCCTCATCAGGTTTTCTGTCGGATCTTTATTTCAGTGGCACTACGTTCTTCACTTTGGGACTTGGCGACGTAACGCCCGTTAGTCGGGCTGCGCGTTTCGCAACTGTAGTGGAAGCAGGCATGGGTCTCGGTTTACTGGCTCTGGTAATCGGCTACTTTCCGGTCATGTATCAGGCATTCTCGCGGCGCGAAGCCTCGATCGCGATGCTTGACGCTCGAGCCGGCACGCCGCCCACGGCCGGAGAGCTGCTCCGGCGCCATCGCGAAGGGCAGGGAATGGAAGCGCTAGATCAATTGTTGCGGGATTGGGAACATTGGTCGGCAGATTTGTTGGAAAGCCACCTGTCTTATCCAGTGCTTTGTTTCTTTCGTTCGCAACACGACAACCAATCATGGCTCGCCTCCCTTACCACCGTTCTGGATACTTGCAGCCTGGTGATGGTGGGGCCGACGGCCTGCGCTTATCCAATGAAGAGTTCACACGATTACGCGCCATGTTGTCTGATTCCGGCGTGGCGCTGCGCAACGAGCCGGGCGACGAGAACACGCTCGCCGAACTTCGTACGATGTACGAGCCTTACATTGCCGTTCTGTCTCGCTACCTCATGATGCCTTTGCCAAGCTGGCTGCCAAAGGCGCGGGCCACAGATAACTGGCAGACCAGTGCCTGGGAAATAAGGCCACGCGCTAACGACCAACCTTTTCGCAAGTGCATGGGCGGCGTCGCACCCGCTGTCTCATCCACCCGCAAGGTTGCGGCTGTGGGCGAGCGCCGGGACTAATCCGTACGAAATCTTCATTCGCGAAAAAATCACTGGGAGGATTTGGAATGTCGGATGATCCCATTTGGAACATTCCCTTCTCGTCGGGTTTTTTTCAGCAGCGGTTTCTTGCTTGTCAGGTTCTTGTAATTCGCTTGCAATCCATCCTCTTTCTTAGAAATTTTATTCAGCGACATTTAGCCTGCTAAATTTTGCGCGACCAGCCATCCTTGAGGCACGCATCTTGCCGCATTATGAACGCGAAATCGAATTTCTGGATTGCAGGCTAGAATCAAAAGGAGAATTAGCAATGCTGATCACGAAGAAAATGTTGCTGGCTTTGACGCTTGTGGGTGCGCTGGTAGGCGCAGGCATTGGCGCGCTGGTAACTCATTCGGCTGAGAACACCAAGGCGGCTAATACGAATTATGATACGACTCAGCCAGCCAACACTACGGCCAACACGACGGACCCGAACTACAAAACCGTTGACACGAGCTATAAAGCGCCGGTCGACAACGCTTCGCAGTTCAAGACCGCGGAAGAGCAGGCTGCTTATCGGCAGGGCCTGGCTGACTGTGAAGCGACCTACAACAACACTGCTGCGCGCACGTCCCGGGTTTCCTATAATAACGGCGGAACTCGTTATGTCAGGCGTTATTCAAACGGCCGACGCGTTTACTACGACTACGGCACGCAGCGTCACGGACGTACCTTCTGGCAGAAGCACCGCGACAAGTTGACCGTCGCGATGGGTACCGGCGCCGGCGCAATTCTCGGTGGCGTCATCGGCGGCAAGAAGGGTGCAGGCATCGGTGCACTGG